>ERZ1034962.880-NODE-880-length-11395-cov-5.492857_pt1 | contig 11395 bp, 18 predicted proteins | sample MGYA00520696_ERZ1034962 | MGnify/ENA primary metagenome ERZ1034962 (study PRJEB33766, sample SAMN09781770) | gut metagenome | biome: gut microbiome | host: Homo sapiens | place: Madagascar | study: EMG produced TPA metagenomics assembly of the PRJNA485056 data set...
AGAACCCTTGTAACTGGCATACCCTTATATTTACCAAACGTAATTATATTCATACCTACACCTCCATTTCTGAGTTAAGTCCTAAGCCAAAGAGTAAGTGCTGGAGTTGATGAATAAACTCTACCTTTTCAATCAAATCTTTATTACCGCAACGCAGTGTCCAACCATAAGTTTTACATATTAATCTAAATTCAAGAGTATTACTCTCTTTTTTGTAATACGAAAGCCCGTACTTTTCCTTCTCCCACCCATTCTTTTCTAAGATAGCAGGAAGAAGAGGAATAGGAATAATATCCTTAATCCATGCACCACAATCGCCTAAGAGATAGCCTTTATCTCCAAATTCAGCACCTTCGAGGTTCTCTAAGCGGACAACACCTTTCAGAACCGTTCCATCGTCCAACTTCAAAGTCTTTGATGGGTCTGATGATGTTACTCTGTAAACGACATCTTTTGCAGTACCTAAAGGTACTCCGTTTGTCATCACCATATCTCCTGGAATGTATTCTAACTTATCCATACGCTTTACTCCTCCACATCTTTAGTTGTACCTAACAATGATTCATTGCCGATGTAAGGAATGCAGAATTTCCAAAAACCACCCACACAGTGATAAACAATATTAGGACCCTCAGTTTTAAAGCCAAATAAATCAACTTCCCAATGGTAAGTTTTTCTATCTCTTACCAACACCTTATCAAATGGCTTTGGAGTCCACTTTGGTTTCAAGTCCACAATAGCTTTCTTCTCAGCATCCCAAGCCTTACCTTCCTTGGCTAAAGCTTCAAAGAGTTGCTGTTTCTCTTCTTCTGTGGCATATTTTACACCGCTATCTTTACGACACCAAGCACCATGAGACGTTGGGATAGTAATATCTCCTGAAGCTGTAAGGGCTACATGGTGTTCAAAATCTTTATACTTATTAAATTTGCTAAAGATAAAAATGTGATTTTTTGGTAGAGCAGTACTAGGAACGGAGAGAATATCCCCATCCTTGAACTCTGGCTGAGCTTTCTCAATCTCCAAAGTCTCAAGGTTAAGCTTACCACCCAATTTTCTCTCAATGGTTTTGATGTAATCATGTGCAATATTATCATCTAACTTCTCAAACTTAGCGGTTTCGGCATTTGACACATATTCATAACCATCCCTACTATTAGAATAACATCCGTTGAACTTTGTGTAATCATCAGATGCCCATTCTTTGAAAATGAGCTGAAATCCACATTCGTTGGTAAGTAAATCGCCTTTCTTCCAGGCGAACTTAGACCAATCTCGCATTGATTTTGAAGGAAGAAGGATCTGTAAACCATCAGGACATCCTCTTACAGTACCAAATTCGGAATAACCACGATGGCAAGTAGTATTATTATCGGTCTTATTTGTACACCAAACTACTGTTTCTGTATCTGTAGTGCTGATTGTATCTAACTCTACATCTCTATTATACAACCAGTCGTACAATTTAGTTCCTTGCGGTTTATCTTTAAGAATTTCCGCTATGTTAAGTTCTTTTTCCATAATCGTATTGTTTAGTTGTTGTAAATTACATCCAAGATTTCTCGGAAGTTAGGGTTGTCGATGACAGCTTGGGCATCTTTTTCGCATTTGAAATATACCGTATTGATATCAAAAAAAGTTTTATAATCTGTTGTATAGCATTGAGAACGATTACAATATAGAATATGATATTTATTTTCTACACTACTCCAATTAGGCTTCCAATCTCCATTGTAAAACTTAGCTATACACATAAGTCGATTAATAGCGGATAGTTTTGCGGAATTGTTGTCATCAACAGATATACATATCATGTTTTCGTTGAGTTTTAAAGAAGCCTTTATATCTTCATAGGTTAATTCTTTCTTCTTGAACTTGATAACGCCGGCGTTAAAGTCGCAATTCTCTACATCTATCTCCATCCCTTCTGGGATATTGATAGTGAGTTGGTTATCTTTGATTTTCATATCTTTAACTTCTTCAAATTTAACATTAGCGCCATCATTCCTCAAAAAGTCCATACAATTACCTGTAATAGACCTTAAAGAAGAACAATTAATATGTATAAATGCGCAATTTCTACAATCGTCAAATTCTGCTACCTTATAAGTCTTACCTTGGTACTCAAAGGTTTCTCCAATCTTTCTCTCCATAAGCTCGATAATTTATAGATGATAACGACTACTCGATACTCTTGCCCCCCAATCAAAACAACCCGTTGCGTCGGGTTTAAGGAAACGTAGCTCCAACTTCTTTAACGCGGCTTTGTGCTTCTTTTCAAGGTTGACGCAGTGTAGCTTCTGAGCTAACTTAATTTGCTCGACAACACCCTTTCGGGCTACTCGATATTGCTTTTCTGACATCATAAGCTATCCTCCTCGTTAATCTTGTATACAAGCCCAACAACAGCATCAACAAGTTCGCGATTGGTCGTAGGCTTAGAATCGGTATTACTTAGTTTTAATTCACTCATGATTCGATCAGACACCTTGTTTATATGTCCCATCTTTGACAGAGGAAAACGCTCAATATCAGAGACCTTATCAAGACGGAATCGCTCACGAAGGTATGCCCCGCTGATATACTCTGTAGAAGAACGATGTCGAGTGATTACCCACACGCCCTCTGGTAGAGAGTCATGCAAGAGCATACATGCGGGTTCGTACCTTCCATTTATCTTCTGATAAAATGTATCAGATGTGTCACATTCGGGAATCTTGTATTCCTCGTAGCGACCTTTATTATTCTTTGTGTATAACTTTGGAATCTTTTTCATCTTGTTTTCTTTTTAAGGTTTGCTGTTCTTATAGCTTTGAGGTATTTAGGAGATTTTTTCAATCCAAGCTCCTTGGCTTTCTTGTTTACCTCATAGACGCTGCGGCCTACAATATGTGCGACTTCTTTTGTAGGAGAATCCGGGAACCCTATAGTAAGCGCCCTTATCTGAGCCTCATTCCAAGGTGTGCCGGTGTTGACGATCGGATTTTTCTTTTCAGACTCGTCTGGTGTTATATTAACGCCGTTAAGTTTGCATGCCTTGGATAAGGCTTCGTCAGCACGATGACAATCAAGAATTTTAAGACCGATAATCTCGAAGCCAAGATTAAACTTGTCTTTGCATTCCGAAAACACATTGTTGTCTATGGAAACAGGATAAAGAAGTTCCATCACGTTGCGTATCCTGGCATAAACACCCTTGACCGGCACAGTGAACCGGCTGCCAACGGTAAATGCTGTCATGCCGTAGTTCTTCTGCATAACAGACGAGAACTCATCCACAGACTTACAAAGCATTCTTGATAAAATCTCGGCCATGAGAATTAGGGTGTAGAGTTTATGCTGCTTAATACCGAACTTCAAGAACTGGTTATCGAGAGCATAAAAGCATTTCTGTATATCGGGCCTAATATCCTCCTCGATAGCATCTGTGAGGTCGAGCCAAATCTGCTGCATACCAATCTTGCCCATGTAGAACATGAAAGATTCAACAAGTTCGTCAGAACATCGTTTCGCCTCCGTAAGCCGCTTTTTTGCCTCCATGCGAAACAGTTTTTTATCCTGTCGCGCATAGTTGTACACATCAGTAATCTGTGTCTGGACCACAGAGGCGAAACCTCCTATCATGGAGTAGAAAAGCATGTAAGCCTTGTTGACCTGTTCCTGTGATGGTCTTTTCAGAGGGATACCTGCTATTAACGGTTTTGATCTGTTTGGTTTCCACTGCATATCAGACCTCCCTTTCGACAAAGAACACCCCAATTGTATGTTTGTATTTTCTCATTTCTGCGTGTTAAATTACTTATCGTAAACAGCCTTGTAGCTGTCGAGTTGTTGAGATATATGCTCCATATCCTTATTGTACCTGTCACGTTCGGCACGTGCCTTGGAGATAAAGATGAAGCTAACGATAAATGAAATGATAACCGTTAGTGTTATGAAGAGCCATGGAAGTCGGTATACAGCCTTATTGATTGCTCTTCCCAGGTTTCTGACAATAACCCAAGAGTAGATTCCTATGAACACTACCGCCTGCTTTGTAGTAGCGTTCTCAATACGTTCTTTCTGTGTCATAATTCTAAAAATTACTTGGTTTGGTTACACCAGTTATCAGTTGACCGCCAATAACCAGCCATCCATATTTCTTTCTTTGTCGCATCAGGGTGCTCACTGAGCCATTCCTCTGCCATTTTACTTACGTCTGCCATTTTGGTCTCGTTTTGATTCTTTTTGAAGTTTTTGTTTCAGTTCTTCAAGAGGGGATTCTTTCGGATCAACACCTTTCCTCAAACAATACTCTTCGTAGGATATAGCGTTCATCTTAGCCTTCTCCTCCTCTATCTTCTGCTTGTCGCGGTTTCTCTGTCCGTCAATTTCGGCTCTCTTTTCGTATACCTTGCACATATACTTTTCGAGAGCTATAAAAAGTCTCTGAGGGTTCACGGTCTTGCCGACATAGATTTCGCCATACTCGCCAACAGAGAACTCGTAGAAGAATCTGGTAAGCTCGCTTGGAGTAAGGTGATAGTATTCTTGTCTGATGCGCTGCGCCATAGCCTTGAACTGGTAAGAAGTAGTTGAGTCGATAGCTCCAACAACCATAAACAAATCAATGAGCATTACCTTAATCCAGAACTCGCTTGCACCATCTTTGAAGTATTTGTCAACTTCAACAAAGGACATACCGCCTCTATCGACAGAATCGTATATGGAAGTTATAGTGTCCGTGCGATTTTGCAGAGTAGGATATTTCTCAAGGAATAGCGCATATTGTTCACCATATTTTGATACCGCTTGACTATATTCAGTCGGCAAGGATTGAATTAATCTTGTTGAAAGTTCGTTGCTGTTGTTCATAGCTGTTTACACCATTGTTTTTAGGAGCGAACAACCCAGTGTAGTTGTTGCCCATAGAATACTCAACGATAACCTTTGCGTATTCAGGATTTTCGTTTGACAACTGTAGAAGTTTCTTTTTAAGAGCTTCTAACCCGCGCGGCTTGTAAGTCTGTCGTTTTTCTTTCTTGTATGCAAGCCATGCTTCGAGAGCTTCCTTGCAGGGATAATCATCACAGCAGGGCTGTTCGTCGCTCTGAAAGTCGGACAGGTCGTATCCAAGTGCCATTGCGGCTCCCATCAGAAATGCCTTGTGAGCCTCATGGTTGTCGGGAAACAACTCGTCAGACTTATTTCTTATCTTTTTGGGTAATATCATTTGCTTAGAGATAATTTTTAGCATTGTCAATGTCGTGCTGTATGTGGAGAAGCGCGATATATTCTTCTGATGACGGAATATAGATACCAGCATTGTCGGCAGACCAGTTTCGGAAACGGTCTATGGCAAGCGAAAGTTCTTCCTGTGTCAGCTTTGTGGTAGACAGAAGATATATTCTGTCGTCACCAAGAATATCATCGTGTTTTCGCCTCACAAACAGATCACTATTGACAACCCTCTTGAAGTAGTAGCTTTTGACTTCTTCGAGCGTGTTGCCTGTCTGCAAGCCGAAGTAAGAGAGGATGGTATGAAGATAAGCATTGGCCTTGAGTGACCGTGGCTTCTTGCTTATCAGTTCTACCATCTCTCCGTGTGCTATCAGCTTGTCGACACGAAGCCTCAAGTTCTGTGCCTCAAGAGGGTTGCTTGTGTTGTACATCATACTATTACAGCATTAAATGCTTTTTGTATAAGTTTCACCTTATCATCCAGATCAGAATGGAAGGCCATCGGATTTCCCTGCTGGTGCTCCTGGCTGTTGTACTGGCGGAAACGGATTTTGTGGATTCATCTGGTTTGGTGCGCCGACAAAAGCTGACGGTTGAGCTGCTTGTGCTGCCTGCGCTCCAGCCTGAGCATTGCCGTTATAATTCACACCCTGCGCAGGATTTTGCTGCGCCACATTCTTAACATCCCAAGCACGGATCTGGTTAAAATATCTACCTTGGTATTCATGCGCATCAATATCAAAGCTAACATCGACAACCATGCCAACCTGAATGCCAAAATTGACAATTCTATCAGCTCCAAAAACATCAAAAGCCATCTTCTTAGGGTATTGCTCTTGTGTTTCTATTACATAAGTCTGACATTTCCACTCGCCTCTTGCCGAAATACCGCTTCTTTCAGGCAGAACCGCAATAATTTTTCCTTGAATTTCCATTTATTTTTTGTTTAAAGAATTTTTTAAAACCAAATCTGCCAACTCATCAAAGTAAGCAACATCCTTGATGGCAGAGTCCTGCTCTCCTGTGACCTTTGATGCTATTGAGCCTTTCTGCATAATCAAGCTATAGAGATAGCCGTCGATGGTATTTGCACCCATGAGAATCCACGATGTAACCGCATTCTTCTGTCCGTTACGATAGGCACGGCATTCGCACTGCGACAAATCTGCCATCGTCCACGGTAGCTCAACAAATACGACATTGGAAGATGCCGTAAGCGTTAGACCTACACCTGCCGCCTTAATGGAACAGATGATGATCCTCTTTTTCTTAGCCTGGAAAGAATCAATTGCCCACTGCTTCTGCTGTTGGCTATCAGAACCAGTCACTGTGCAAACCTCATCAGGGAACTCTTTCTTGATTTCACTAACGACTTCACGATGCTCAGCAAACACGATTATCTGTTCTTCGGTATCATGAAGGAACTCTATTGTTGCCTTCATCTTGCCTCGACCGGATATCGAGCGAAGGTTCATAAATCTAACAAGAGCCTTCATTCGTAACTTTTTTCTTGCCTCTTCTTCAGAACAGCTCTTGTATTCAAGAAGGAATGTAAGAAGATCTTTCTGACAGGTATCGTACTCTTCTTGAGTTTCAGAATCAAGAGCAACGCTAATTGTTGTTCTTGTCAGTTCAGGTAAATCTTTGAGCACATCTTTCTTTTCTCTACGGAAGTAACATGTTTCGTGAATCTTTTGATTAAGTTCTTCGAGATTCTCGTTTCCTCCATATCTATTACAGAACTCACCGTATCCGCCAAATTCATTAATTCTGCCAAGGATAGCCAACTGGCAAGCCATATCAATAGCATGATTAACCACAGGCGTACCAGTCAGCTCGTAGATATATTCCTTGCCTTGGCAAATGCCCATGATGATTTTTGACTGCCTTGTAGTCGGATCTTTTACTCTTGCAGACTCGTCGATAATGACCGATTTCATAATATCGACCTCATCTCGAAAAATAAAATTTTTAAGCCTCAATGGCTTTTCTCCGAGTGATACGATGAAATATTTAGCAAGAGACTCATAGTTACATATAACCACATCATACAAATCCATCTTAGTAAGATGATAGCCGTATGTTGCGTTTACGGAGTCTGAAAGGATAAGCGGACGGAGATTCGTGAACTTCTTGATTTCACGTTCCCAATTAACCTTGAGTGCAGCAGGGCAAATAACCAGACAAGGGGTTGCTTTAGCACGCTCAATGGCAACGATAGACTGAACCGTCTTGCCCGTTCCCATATCGTCCCCATTTATGCAACGCTTCATAGCGAGTTCCATGCGTACACCTTCTTCTTGATAATCGTATAATTTCGGTTTGTCTGACATAATAACAAATTTATAATAAACACCACATACGGAAAGCCCATTCAAGAGCCTTCTCTCTGCCACGTAAGTACAGCTCGTCGCCACGCTCTATCTTTTTGTAGAATACTTTCTTCTTAGTCTTTGAAACTGCAAAGATAAAGTCTTGATTTCCGTATTTAGGGTCAATGCTGTGCGTAAGGTCCATATACCAAGCGCGGCTTCTATCCCAATCGACAAAATCAATCTGGGCCTCAAACTGTTCCTGTGACGTAGCTGCGGTGGTCTTCAAATCACCGCCGAACTCGCCGAGCCACCAGTCGAACTTGCAGCGTACAGGAAGCTCGAACTCGAAGCCCTGGTATTCCATCTTCATGTGCGGATTGATGAATGTTTTCTGACCGACCGCATTTTTCAGAACAAAATCAAGAAATCTATCCTTTGTTGCTTGTTTCTTTAAAACTGCAAGTCTGTCTAATCCCCATTTCCAATCCTTCTCTGTGTATTTCTCATCATCTACCGTCATAGCGTAATGATTACACTTTTCTGGTTCAGTAACGAGAGCATCAACAAGAGTTCCAAGGTGGAATGCCTTTCTCTTATCCTCTTCCTTTACGAAGTTGAGTTGCGGGTTCAGAGCGAACTTCAACGCAGTGAGGTCTGAATTAGATACCTCACTGCGTGAATAATAAGGATCAAACGGTTGTTCTACCATATTACTTAGCTGTTACCTCATCCTCATATTCGATATAAGGAGAAACGATATATTTTTCTTCACTGTTCGCATGTTTTTCGCAAGCTTTGCGCATAAACTCCAACTTAGTAGCAAGCTTGTCTGGAGCCATCTGAGAACCCTCGATTGTCCACCACTGCTGGATGATATCGAGCCAAGCATTTTTATCGGTAACAATCAAACGTTTAGTAACCTTTACTTTTTGTTTGCTTGTACTGACGGAAGTCTGTGCAAAAAGAGATTGAGCCTGTGCAGTTGCATGCTGTGCGGCATTCTCTGCATCGCGTTTCTCCTGCTCAGCAGCAAGCTTACGCTGTTGCTCTTCCTTTGCAGCCTCATCGGCCTTGCGAACAGCTTCTTCTTTAGCCTTACGTTCAGCCTCGGCAGCGGCGGCTTCCGCCTCCTTGCGCTTGCGTTCTTCTTCGGCAGCCTTCAGTTCAGCTTCCTTGCGCTTGCGTTCCTCTTCATCTTTGATGCGCTGAATCTCCTCCTGCTTCTTGCGTTCTTCCTCAGCAGCCTTGCGTGCTTCCTCTTCCTTGCGCTTGCGTTCCTCTTCTGCCTTCTTGATTTCGAGAAGTTCGGCAATCTTAGAGTCAAACTTCATAAGGAGTTCGTCACGTGTAGTAGCGACTGTCTGTTTATAAGACGCAAGCAACGATGCAGAAATTTCCTTGTATGCACCGTTCATAATATCCTTTGCATCATTCTCTTCAATTTCAGAAGAATATGACGGCTTGTTATTAACAAAAAGATGTCCAAGGTCAAGCACATCAGAAAACTCTGTGATACGTTTCTTGACTTCATCTTTGTTGTCAAGAGTAAGCAATGTAAACGTATTATTGAGCGAGTTAATAGCGAGGGAAGAATGCTCGGTGAGAAGACTGTTGAGTTTACCAATAGTGTCGGTTTTCAGCTTAATCTTTGCTTCCTTAATACGTTCCTGGCGCAATCGTTCTTGTTCTGCTTTCTTCTGCTGCTCTAATTTGTATGCAGCATACTCGTTGCGCTTCTCCTGAATCTTATAGACAACGGAATCCGTGTTCTTTACAGAGATAAGATTCTCCATCATTGTAAATCCCTTACGGACAATATCGAACACTTGGGTAACACCCTTGCGCTTCTCTGTCATTGCTTTTTCTGTCAGTTTAGCCTTCTTGATAAACTCGGCAGCTTTCTCGTCAAGAGCGTCGTTCATTCCAGAAGCGCCGATATCTGCTAACAGAGACTCACCTGCATGAATACATGCTTCGTAAGACTTTTTGTTAGCCAGAACAGCATTCTCTGTATCAGACTTGAGAGTTGCAATCTGTCTTGTAATATTGTTGGCTTGCTGTTGAACCAACTGTAATTCTGTATTTTCTGCCATATATGATAATTTTAAAATGGTGAATCATCATCAACCTTCGCCTTAACGCCCTTATCTTCCGGTGCGACTTCTTCAGCACCAAAGGCTTCTTGTGACGGCTTCTGTAGAGCCTGCGTGTCGATGTCGGCCTGCAATAATGCTCCAAGACCGACCTTCAGTTTAGGATAAGTCTTGAATGCGTGCTTACAAGTCTTAGAGATAAGGAATCCCGTATCTATATCCCTGTAATACGTTTTACCTTCATTGTCTACAAAACTTCCTCCGTACAAAGCGTTTGCCTTGTGGTCTTTGCCTCCAAACTTGGCAGAATACTCGCGAAGTCTGTCAACACCCTCTCGGTCAAGAATAAAGTAGTCATACGAGTTGTTTGGAAGAATGATCTTAACATAACATGCAACAATATACGAATTTGCCGGTCTCGGATAAGTCTTTACGTAATCAACGAACTTATGACCGTCACGCTCTCCGAACCGAAAGTCATCACAATTATACACAATAACAGGATTGTCACACCTAACAATCTGTCCAGCTCTTTGACGAAGAAGAATTTCTCCGTATCCCGTATATGTAATCTTTGCGGTATAAGTCGATTGTTTAGTATTCTTGTCGTAGTTGCTATAACCCATAAGATAGCACAATGTCGTCGTGCCTTTTTCAAGAGACAATCCGTTGATTGCTAAATTCATGAATGCGTCATGAATATTGAGCGAAGGAGCTTTTTCAAGATATCCCTTGAACGAACCGTTGAGAAGTTCCTCGTTAAATAAGGCTTTCTGCTCTTCAAAGAAGACCTCTCCACCTTCTCCAAATTTCTGATTATACACCTCTATAAATCTATCTCTTGCCAAATCGCAAATCTGATTATGAGGAGTTTTGTTTAACTGATTTATATCCATTTGTATAGAATTTAAAAATTAATCACTTTAATATCTAAACTCCCATCTTTCGTACGTGTGTTCCCATGTGCGTCCAGACTTCTTGTCGTCGCACTGACCTCGCCAGAAGCAGCTCATACAGGCGTGTTTCATTTCTGGTCAATGTATTTGAACGAAATCTTATCGACGACTTTCTGTCTTCCGTCTGCATCGGTCTCAACAGTGGGGATGACAAACTTTCGTCTACCCTCTCCTGCTATGTAGTTAAGAAAGATGGCTTGTTGTTGAACCATAAGAGAGTTGTTTCTCGTAAGATTCATAAGACACTTATGTTCTTTCCTCTTTCGCATTACGGCCTCTGCTACCTGTGGTGTGAGGCGAGCGAATACTGCCTGCAAACTATCCCTGTTGATCATTGGCTTTCACTTTATGAATAAAGAAACTGTCAAAAATCTGAGTTTCAGAAACAGAAACAGAAGAGTAGTCTACCATCGACCCACGCATAATCTCATCAAGATAACGGGTGGCCCTGTTGAGGCTGTTAGCCTGGATGAGCATCGACTGCTTGGTTTTCTTTGGTTTGCCCGTATTCTCGTTCACGGTGATGTAGTCGACGGTTCCCTTATAGAACTTGTCGTCATCTCCTTCACTGGAAGAGTAAACTTCGCTGAATGCGGCAGGAGTGATATTGAGCACCTCAACATCGCCAACACTGTAATCGCTCATAGAATCGAACGCCTTGAGCTCTGCGTCACCAAAAGAGGTCGCTTCGACAACAATAGTCTTACGCACCTTTTTCACTTTGCCATCCTTGTCTTCAACGACAGCTACAGCGACAACATAGAAATTGCCTGAATTACATTTTAACTTCTCCATAAAATATATATTTAAT
>ERZ1034962.881-NODE-881-length-11383-cov-4.197917_pt1 | contig 11383 bp, 8 predicted proteins | sample MGYA00520696_ERZ1034962 | MGnify/ENA primary metagenome ERZ1034962 (study PRJEB33766, sample SAMN09781770) | gut metagenome | biome: gut microbiome | host: Homo sapiens | place: Madagascar | study: EMG produced TPA metagenomics assembly of the PRJNA485056 data set...
TGCGTTCTCTGCGGCTAAACCCCTTTGACTCTGCATAAATATCTCGTTGCACCCCCCTTGTTCCGTTTACGGCCTTATTTTTGCTATTGTTTGCTGTTGACTACCTCCGTATCCGGTACCCGCCGGGCGGAGTTGGTGAAATGGTTAGTGTTTGGACGTTAAATCGCGACGCTTGAGTTCATCCATGATATCCTGCTTCATGCGCTCGTAGTCGGAACCATATGTCTCGTACAACTTTTCAAGCTCGGTATTTTTATCGACCGCAAAATCCAGATCAACCACCTTGTCGTACAACTTTTGAAGATCCTCAACTTTATAATTAGCGAATACATCCTTTGGGGTAATCTTTACGCTTTCATCAGGGCCAGTGAACCCTGAATCACCATCGCTTTCCCCAGTCCTGCCCGCGCTTGCCGCCTTCTGCGCCTTCCGCTCTTTGTAAAGAGACCAAGATGTCTTCGCGGTATCTCTAAGACTTTCCCACATAGGCTTGCCCAAGAATTTTACAATCTTCCAAGTCAACTTGAGCACCATGCTCACAATCGAATACATCATCTTTATAATCGTTTCCATTCTTCGTTTCCCTTTCATTGCCCCTATTACACATTCCACGGAAAAGGGCGAGGGCGCAATCCTCTGCCGGGTTTTAAGAAGTTATGCCATTCTGACCAACCGGTCAGTTTGGTATTTACCATTCTGACCAATCGGTCAGTTTGGTAATGACGTCGAAGGTCACTTTTGATATACTTGCCGCCATGAAAGACACATTCCAACGAAAGCGAATCTACGAAGCGGTGCTTGAAGAGCATCTGCGCGACAACCGACAGATGGCGTTTCTCACCGGGCCTCGTCAGTGCGGAAAGACGACGCTCGCAAAAACGCTTGCGGATCGGTATTTCACCTGGGACGACCTTGCAACGCGCCAACTCGTCGCGGGCGATGCGGCGGGGCTTGCCAACGCCGCCGGACTCGGCATTGCATCTGACCGCAAAACAATCATCACGCTTGACGAAATCCACAAGTTCGTCCGATGGAAGTCGTTTCTCAAGGGGTTCTTTGATCTCTACGAAGACCGCATGCGCCTCATCGTCACCGGCAGCGCGCGGCTCGACATCTACAAGCGCGGCAGCGACAGCCTTATGGGACGATACTTCCTCTACCACATGCACCCGCTTGGCGTCGCGGAACTTGTCCGCCCGGAACTCGAGGCAACCGAAATCCATGCGCCGCGCCCGATCCTGTCCGACGACTGGGATGCGCTCTGGACGCATGGTGGATTCCCGGAGCCGTTTGTCAGGCGAGATGTCAGGTTCACCCATCGCTGGCGCAAACTCAGGCGCGAACAGCTCTTCCGGGAAGACCTGCGCGATCTTACGAAGATCGCCGACGTCGCAGGAATCAGAATCTTGTCGGAGCTTCTCCTTGCACGTGCCGGGAACCAGATCGTGGCGGCATCCCTCTCCCGCGAAATCGGCATCGCGGAAAAGACGATAAAGGCATGGATAGCCACGCTTGAATACTTCCACGAGGGCTTTACCGTCCGCCCGTGGTTCAAGAACATCGAAAATTCGATTCGCAAGACGCCGAAGTGGTATCAGCGGGACTGGTGCGAAGTCGCAGACGAGGGCGCCCGCTTCGAGAACCTTGTCGCGTGCCATCTGCTCAAGGCCGTTGACATGTGGAACGACCTCGGCCTCGGCGACTATGCGCTCTACTACGTCAGGAACAAGGCGAAGGCAGAAGTGGACTTTCTGGTCACGAAGAACGGAACGCCTTGGTTTCTTGTCGAGGCGAAGACGTCTGACACCGTCATATCCCATGCGCTCACGGCGATGCAGAAGGCGACCGGCGCCGCACACGCCTTTCAGGTCGTGCGCGACCTCCCGTACTCCGGAGCCGACGCGTTTTCCTACCGCGAGCCGATCGCGGTCTCCGCACAGTCCTTCCTGAGCCAGCTTTTCTGACCTGCCTGTCACCGTTCTTCCTTTTGCCCTTGTTCCGTTTGCGGCCTTATTTTTGCTGTTGACTACCTCCGTATCCGGCACCCGCCGGGCGGAGTTGATAAACCTTCAGTTGTGTTGACATGAGGTTCGATCTGGTTTTGGTGTGTGCGCACCATTTGGCCATGAGAAAGTGCAAGTACTTTGCGCACAAGGCTCTCCTTGGTTATGCCGTCCTCCAGCGATATGCCATCCAGCAATCCGGGGGACTCTTTTTCGACGATTGCGATTATCTCTTCGACTTTGCTCATTTTTCAGTACTCCTTTTGGTTTGTGCTTCTGCTTCGAGTACTTGCCTGTAGGCACTTATGCGAGCGCGAAACTTCTCTGCGACTACTCCGTTCACCAACACGCCAGATCTGGTCGCTTCACACACTATGCCGCTTCGTAGAACATCTGACAGGGTCTTGCGCTGCCGTTCTGCAGTCAAGATGGCGATGGCCTTCTCCTCGGCTGAAAGGTATAGTGATACCCTAAACACGCCGGGAGCGTGCTTTCCGTGGCGCGAGCCGCCATCTGCTTTCTTCGGTCTAGCCATAGTGTGTCGACAATTTTCTCTTATCCACTATATTGTACCATAGGTGTGTGCGCACCGCAAGATTGTTTAGATAGATTGTCCATTTTTGTGACTTGCCAAAATGTCCATAGTGTATGGGCTCGGCCAACCGCAAAATACGTCAGATCACGCCCTTCGAGGACGGGACGCCCTTCTCGCGCGGATCGGGGGCCACGGCCTGGCGCAGCGCGCGGGCGAAGCTCTTGAAGAGGCCCTCGCACACGTGGTGCGTCTCGTCCCCGTAGATTTCGCGTGCGTGGATGTTGAGCCGTCCCTCCACGCTCACCGAGCGGAAGAACTCCTCCAGAAGCTTCACCTCGAAGTCGCGCACCATCAGGTGCTTCTTCGGCGTGGCGAAGACGAGGAACGGGCGCCCCCCGAGGTCGATCGCGGTCTCGCAGAGCGCCTCGTCCATGGGAATGCACGCGAAGCCGTAGCGCGCGATCCCCCGCCGCTCGCCCAACGCCCGGTTGAGCGCCTGCCCGAACACGAGCCCCACGTCCTCCACCGTGTGGTGGTAGTCCACGTCGAGATCCCCCCGGCACGTCACCGAGAGGTCGATCAGCGCATGCTTCCTGAGAAGTTCCAGCATGTGGTTGAAGAACCCGATGCCGGTGTCGATCTCGCCGCGTCCCTCGCCGTCGAGGTCCAGCGCCAGCCGGATCTTCGTCTCCCGCGTATTCCGTTCGATTTCAGCCGTTCTCACATTCTGCTCCTTTTTCACGGATTTCCCGGAGGCGTAGTATAGCATATCCAAGGCCGGCGGATGCAGGGGGTGGCGCCCGTCAGCGCAGGAAGAGCGTGAAGCCGCCGAGGGGCCTGAGCAGCAGGGACTTGCCGTCCGCCGAAAGCGCCGTCGTCCATCCGGCCTCCTTCAGCGCCGCGCCCGCCCGGGGCCGCCCCGAAATCGCGACCTCCGAGGTGGCCAGCACGTAGCCCGCGTCCGTGAACGGCAGAGTTTCCACGCCCTCCACGTCGGCCACGCACGCCGCGCCGAAGGCGAGGGCGTTCGCCGCCGTCGCCTTCGCGCCCTGCGCGAGGTCCGCCGCGCGCGCCGTGTAGGAGTTCGTGACCGACAGCGCGACCGAAGCGGCAAGCGCCGGCGCGCCCTTGAGGTTCGCCGTCGTGAGCGCCTTCACGCCCTCGCCCTCGGCCTCCCAGCGGCCGCCGGACTCGAAGTCGTAGAGCGCGAAGACGTCCGCGAAGTCCTGATTGTTCACGCGCAGCCGCGCGTCGCCCCTGATCTTCAGGAGCGGCGGACGCACGCCGTCCTCGCCCGCGAACTGGCCCCAGCTCGCCGAGACCGTCGCGTGTTCGACGACGATCGGCCCGCCGTTTCGGAAGCGGGTGCTGACCCGGAAGCGGAACTCGCTCGCCACGCCCTGGTCGCCCCGCAGCGTCAGGGTGTGCCCGTTCTGGTCGAGCGCGCCCTCGCTGAAGATGCCGATGGAACCTGCGTCGATGTAGCGGAACACCGCGTCCGAACGCAGGACAAACGTGCTGTAGAGGGTGTACTGCCAGCTGATCTTCCGCATGCAGAGCACCGCCCGGGCGTCCGTGGCCGACGCCCCCGTCCCGCCCAGCGAGAACGTCGTATTGCTGGCGACACAGCCATTGTTTCCCGGCTCCAGCAGCACCGTCGTCCCGTCCCGCGCCGTGACCGTGTTGCCCGCCGGTCCCAGCGACCCGAAAGCGGTCCCCACGAACGTGCCTTCCTGGATGTCGATGGCCCCGAGGCGGTTCCCCTCCGCCGCCGCCGTCGGGCCGCCCAGCTTCCCGAGGCCCTTCTTGACGAGCCGCGCCCCCTGCGGGTAGGCCGCGAGGCCCCGCTCGGCCAGCGCCTCCGCGAAGGGGCGCGTCCTGTAGGGATCCTTCCTGTCGAATGGCGCGTAGAGGACGACCTCGTTGGCGCCCGGTTCCGTTCCGGCCGCGAGCGTCGTCGTCCCCGCCGCCAATACGGGCCCCGCATAAACCGCGCCGCCCGCCACGCGGTTCTCGCGCACGAGCGCGTCCGCACAGTCCTCCGCCCGAACCGGGAAGGTCCCCTCCACCCCGTCCGTCGACACGCCCGGCACGCCGGCGAAGACGTTGTTCGTGACGACGAGCCCCGCGACGCCGCGCGCGGCGAGCGCCGCCCCCGCGCCGCCCGAGAGGGTGAACCCCGTCACCGTGACCGCCGTCGCGTCCGAGACGGCGAGTACGCCCGGCGCCGTCTCCGGAACGGCCAGGCGCGAGGCGGCGTTGTCGCCGAGAAGCGTGAGCCGGCTCCGTCCCGCAACCGGGACGGGCGCCGCGAACGAATAGGTCCCCTCCGGGAAGAAGAGAACATGTTCGGCGCCGTCGTCCAACGCGGCAAGCCCCTCGGCGAAGGCCGCGACGTTCGCCTTGGCCCGGTCCGCGCCGGGCAGCACGCCCCAGTCGCGCACGTTCACGAGCCCGGGGAGGTCCGGCGCCTCGTAGACGAGCTGGAGCGTCGTGCCGTCCGCGCCGGCGACGACGCGCCAGCCCTGCGCGTCGCCCACGTTGCGGACAACAAACGCCGGGCAGCCTTTGATCGAGGCGCCCGCGCGCGCCAGCGTGTAGGCCGTGCCGCTGTCCAGCAACTCGCCGCCGACGAGCGCGACCGTCGCGTTCGGGCCGAACGTCAGCGGGTTCCTGTAGGCGACGAGGCTGCGCCCTGCGACGAGTTCCGCCGCGCGCACCGTCCAGACGTTGTCGACCGTGACGGCCGTCTTGGTGGAGATCGCGGGGAAGCCCGTGAACGGCGGCAGCGTGGTCGCCGTCTGCGCCCCGTCGCCCGCGATGATCGAGCCCCATTCAAAGTCGACTTCGGAGAAACACGCGCCGAAGCTCGTCCCTTCCGGGCCGAAGGTTCCCCCGCCCTTCACCACAAGCGGGAACGCCTTCGGGTGGACCGTGTAGTTCACGTTGTGCGCCGTGAAGGAGGCCCCGTCCACGACGATCCGCCCCGTCATGTTCGTGAAGCCGCCCCCAAGGCGGAAGCGATGCTGGTACTGCGCGCTGCACGCGCCGTCCGCGCCGAGCGTGTGCCCGGGCCCCAGCAGCGTGAGCGTGTGCGCGCCGCCCTTCGAGTTGATCCGCCCGTGCGTCAGGTAGCCGATGTTACCCGCGGCCGCGCCGGCGATCGTCGCGTCCGCGCCGTCGAGCCAGAACTGGACGTCTTTCATGATCTGGAAGGAGCTCTCGGCGCCCCGGACCAGCAGCGCGCCCGTCAGCTCCCGCCCGTTCACCGTCACGGCCGCCGCCGCGCTGCCCGCCCCCGCAAGGTAGAGCTTGCGCCACTGGAGGAGGCAGGCGGACGAGTTCCCCGTGTTGTTGACGTCGAGCGTCGCGCCGGCGCGCACGGCGATGTCGCCGCCCTCGAAGAACGCACCGGCCGTCCGCCCCTCGAAGACGCCCTCGACGACGCGGAGGTTCACCGTCAGCGCCTTGTAGGCGTCCGACCCGACAAGGCGACCCGGCCCCGTCTTGACGAGCGTGTCGCCCGCCTCCAGCGTGAGGTTCGTCGCCGCCAGCGCCTCCACAAGGCCACGGGTGGCCCCTTCCTCGACCATGACGGTCTTCTCCGCGCCGCACACCGCCGCTGAGACCGCCAACGCCAACATCCAGACTGTTTTCCGCATCTCGTACTCCCCGTTTTCGCACACGCCACGACACAGGCACCGTACACAGGCACAGGCACCGTACACAGGCACAGGCACCGTACCGTGACAAACCGACATAACGCAAAACAAGGATATTCTATCCTTTACCCCCCATGACCGTCAAGCCGAAATTGAAGATTTGTCTTACTTCTGGGCGGCGCGGGCACATTGCGCGCCGGGCCCGTTCGGACGCCACGCGCCGAGGGCGGCGCGGGTACTTCGCGCGCCGGGTCCGTTCGGACGCCACGCGCCGAGGGCGGCGCGGGTACTTCGCGCGCCGGGCCGCGTCGGTGGTAGGGGCCGACGTCCTCGGCGGCCCGCCCCGTGCGCGGGGTGTCCGACAGCCGAACGTGGGGCCGGGCGGGCGCGCGGAGGCACGCGGACGCGGAGGGTGGTTTTGTGGCTGACGTGCGCGCAGCGCCTCCATCACCGCAAAACCACGCTTGTCGGGCCAGCTCGTCACGTTGCGCAGGATGACGACGACGGTGCGCGTCCCGGGATCGAAGCCGACGAACGACGCGCCGCCGTAGATCATGCCCGCGCGGTAGAGGACGCGGCGGCCGGACGGCAGCACGTGGACGCGCAGGAGGCCGAAGACCGCCTCGTCCGGACAGGACGCGATCTCCCGCTCCCGCAGCTGCGCATCGACAAGAGGCCAGTAGGACGCGAAGAGCGCCGCGCAGTCGGCGGCGGACGAGAAGAGCCCGCCCGTCGCCCGCAGCGCGTCGCCGAGGCGGTGGTCCGGCACCTCGTGCCTCCTTCTCACCAGCCACGGCAAATGCCCCGCACAGGCGCGCGTGAGCCGGTTCGTCTGGTCGCCCGTCGGCTCGTAGGTCGTGTCCGCGAGATGCCGCGGCCCCGTCAGCTCGTCCCGGAGAACCGCCTCCAGCGGCTTCCCGAGCGCGTCCTCCACCGCCATGCCGAGAAGGCCGAACCCCACGTTGGAGTAGATTTCCCGCCGCGCCCGCACGGCATGCCGCCACCACGGGCGCCAGGTCATCCGCGCGAAGCGTTCCCGCGTGTCGAAGGCCGCGTAGATGTGCGTGCCGAAGAAGCCGCAGCTGAAGGCCACGAGCATGTCGAACGGCTCCCAGCGGACAATGAACTCGCGCGGCAGTCCGCTGCGGTTCAGCAGCAGGTCCCGCAACGTGACCGCGCCGTACTCCGGCGGCAGGTCCAGCTTCGCATACGCCGTGACGGGGCGGTCGAGGTTCAGCCGCCCCTCGGCGTGCAGGTTCAGGAGGACGGGATGGAGGAAGAACTTCGAGAGGGAGGCGATGCGGAAGAGCGTGTGCGCCGTCGCCGCGCCCGCACAGGCGAAGGTGGTCCCCTCCGGCGTCACGACCGCCACGGCGCAGCTTTCGTCCTGCGCGTCGGCGACGTAATAGTCGGCCGTCGCCTGGGCGATCTCCTGCGGCGACACGGCCCCCGCAAGGCGGTCGTCGATCGTCCGGCAGCCACTCCCGGCGAGCAGGAGCGCAAGCACGCACAACGCCCCGCCTGTCACCGCCCTAGACACGCCGGAAGACGAGCGACGTGTTGACGCCGCCGAAGGCGAAGTTGTTCGTCATCGCGTACTCGGCGTCGAGCGCGCGCCCCTCGCCGGAGATGTAGTCGAGCTCGGCGCAGTCCGGATCGGGATGGCGCAGATTGAGCGTGGGCGGGTACCAGCCCGTCACAAGGGACTTCACGGTGAGCGCGGCCTCGATGGCCCCGCACGCGCCGAGCGTGTGGCCGGCGTAGCTCTTGAGGGAGGAGATCGGGACGGCGCGGTTGAAGACGGCGCGCGTCGCGGCGGTCTCGGCGATGTCGCCGGCCTTCGTGGCGGTGCCGTGTCCGTTGACGTAGCCGATCGCCGCGCCGTCGATCCCGGCGTCCGCAAGGGCGCCCCGCAGCGCGGAGGACATCGTCGCGGCGTTCGGGTTCGTGACGTGCGTGCCGTCCGTCGTCTCGGCGAAGCCGGCGAGTTCGGCGAGAATCGGCGCGCCGCGCGCGCGGGCGTGTTCGTATTCTTCGAGGATGAAGGTTCCGGCGCCGTCGCCGATCACGAGGCCGTCGCGGTCCGCGTCGTAGGGCGCGGGCGTCGTGCGGGGGGCGTCGTTGCGGAGGGACGTCGCGTAGAGCGTATCGAAGATCGCGACCTGGGTGGCGCTGAACTCCTCCGCGCCGCCGGCGATCATGACGTCCTGCACGCCCCAGCGGATGAGTTCGGCGGCACTGCCGAGGGCGAGCGAACCGCTCGTACAGGCCGTACCCGTCGGGACGAGGCGACCGTGCGTCTTGAAGTGGACGGAAAGGTTGCAGGCGGTCGTCTGCGGCATGAGCTTGATGTACGTGCCGCTCGTGATGCCCGCGACCTCCTTCGTCTTGAGCATCGCGTAGAAGTCGAGAAGCGGGGGGATCGACCCCGAGCAGGATCCGTAGGCGACGCCCGTGCGGCCGTTCTGGAGCGTCGCGTCGTCGAGGCCCGCCTGGGCGAGGGCCTGCTCCGTCGCCGCGAGCGCGTACATCGAGACGACGCCCATCGTGCGCGTCGTCTTGCGCGTCCAGTGCGCGGGCTTCTCGAACGCCGTCCGGCACCCGAGGCGCGTGTTGAGGCCCCGGTACTCTTCCAGCTCGGGCAGCGCCTGCACGCAGTTCTCGAACGTCCTCAGGCGCGCGAACGCCGCCTCGACCGAATTTCCAAGCGGGCTGACGATCCCCATGCCCGTGACCACGACTCTTCTTTGACTCTTCATTCCTTGAAACGACCTTCTACGAAATTGCCTTTGCCAGGACGGAGACCGAAGCCGCCGTGATGGCCGGGTCGACGACCTTCTGGGCCAAACCGCCGAGCGCGGAGCGGCTTCGGCCTGTCTGTTCACGAAGATAGGCGATGACCGACTGTGCGAGCCGATAGGCGAAAAGCGGGGGGACGGCATTTCCGATCTGCGTAAACTGTTGTTCCCTTGTGCCAAAGAACTGGTACCAGTCGGGGAAACTCTGGAGACGCGCCGCCTCGCGGACTGACAACCGACGGCGTCGGCCATCATCAAGGCGAATACGGTGCATGTCGCTGGTACATCCCGCAAGATTCCGGCAGGTAAGCGTCCGTGCCGGTTCATCGAGCCGCAGATCGCGCGGACGGCTACAGTGCGACGCCTTTTCGTATGCGGCGATATAACGATCCATCGAGGGCGTCAGGAATTCGGCATCGTCAGGGACAGAGGCAATCCTGTCCGCCAGCGCCTCGCCGGCCGTCACAGTGTACATCGACTCTTCCGGGAACACGAAGCCGCCGTGGTGGCCGACGATGACAAGGCGTTCGCGTTTCTGCGGCACATCGTAGTTTGACATGCGGATGACCCTGTAGTCCACCCGATAGCCAAGTTCGTGAAACTGCGCGAGAATCGCCCTAAAATAGTTCACGTCCAGTTCGGGAAGCCCCTTGACATTTTCACAGACCCAGATTTTCGGCTGGAGCTTGCGAATCGCCGCGATGTAGGCCGGGAAGCCATCACGCGCATCGTCCTTGCCCTTGCGCTTGCCGCGACGGCTGAACGGCTGGCAGGGCGGCCCCCCCAGGACGATGTCTGCCACAGGGTAGTCCGTCGCCTCGGTCAACATCTCGTTACGGCATTCTGAATTGAGATTGATCCGATAGGTCTCACAACATTCCGGCTTCATTTCATAGCCGATGGTCTTCACGCCTGTACATTCAAAACCAAGGGACAAGCCGCCACATCCGGCAAAAAGGTCAAGGGCGAGGTAGGGCCGTTCCTGGGGCAACCGCAGTGTCTCGTTGAGATGAGCAATCCATCCACGCGCGGCGTAAGGTGAATCAAAGAGAGAGGTCTGGACGGTACGCTTCGTCATGCCGAGCGAATTCAGGACATTCTTAGCCTCTTGTTTTCTGGTCATGGTCAAATAAAACCTACATATCGCAAACGCAACGCAAATATATCAAAAACGGTTGCGGATAGCAATCTTATCACACAGTTGTACAATCTCGTGGGTCAATTCGGAAGGGCCGGCCGTCGACCGAAGCGGCGACCGGCCGCCCTAGCGGAGAATGAGGCCGAGTCCCCTGCCGCTGGCCAGGGACAGGCGCCCGCCTTCGCGGACGAGGCGCCAGGCGGACGTCCCGAGCGCCGCCGACGGCTTGAAGCCGTTCGCGGGCAGGGCCGCGCCCTCCGCCGCGGCCATCAAGACAAAAGGCGCGTCGCGGCGCGACGCCTCCAGCAGCTCAAGCTCCGGTGCGGGCATCTCCACCACGACGTCGCCATCCGGGAACGCGAGTTCCGCCGCCGGGCCGATGGTGAGCGGCGTGCCGCCCGTCACGTCCGCAGCCCGAAGCGTCCAGGTCGAGGACGCCACGGCGAGGCGCCCGTTCAGGATCGTCGGCACCCCCGTAAGGGACGGCACGGCCACGGGCACGTAGGGAACGACGTCGCCGATGTCGAGCGTCGTCCCGGACGCGAAGGCGACCGGCCCCTCGAAGGTCGGGCGGAAAGCCGCCGGGTCGCGCGCGAGCTTGTCGAGGGCGTTCGTGCTCGTCCGAAAGAACGATTCGTCCCCCGTGCCCAGGAACTTCGCGTAGAACTGGGCGTTCGTCTTCGTGTTCCAGTCGTCGTCCTCGTGCGCGTTGAAGTTCACGCCGAGGCCGAAGTTTTTCGGCCAGAGCCCGTAGACGGGGTCTGAGCAGCCTTTGGGGCCGCCGTCTTGATAGTGGTTGCCCATGTAGATGTAGATCTGGTGCCAGCCGGCCTTCAACGGGACGACGGCGCTCCAGGCATGGCGCGTCCAGCCCAGGTTCGCGCCGGGATCCACGAAGTCAGCCGGAACGACGACTTTGGCGTCGCTCACGTGGAGGACGGGCGTCCCGTCGAGGACGATCTTCTGGCAGCGGCTGATGCAGGAGATGAAGCGGCAATTCACGTCCGCCCCCTCTTCGCCGGGAATCCTGATGTAGCCCGCGTAGTAGTGGTCGTAGTGCCAGTCGATGCGTTTCTCCCCGGTTTGGGGATTCACATTCGTGGTGGCGACGGTGTTCTGCCAGGGCCGATAGGCGTTCGACGCGCCCATCGGGTCGACGTTTCGGTAGAAGGAGAGCCCCTGAAGCTGTTCGGGCGTGTAGCCCGCCGCCCGCGCTTCGCACGGGAATGTTAATGAGGATAACTTAA
>ERZ1034962.883-NODE-883-length-11363-cov-2.772285_pt1 | contig 11363 bp, 10 predicted proteins | sample MGYA00520696_ERZ1034962 | MGnify/ENA primary metagenome ERZ1034962 (study PRJEB33766, sample SAMN09781770) | gut metagenome | biome: gut microbiome | host: Homo sapiens | place: Madagascar | study: EMG produced TPA metagenomics assembly of the PRJNA485056 data set...
AATATCATCATGGCCGCTCAGAGCGCTGCCGAGCTTGCTGAGATGAACTGCGGCGTCGTTCCCACGAAGAGCGTGCCTCAGGCTTTCGCTGCCATGTTCGGTTTTGACGAGTCAGCCTCGCTTGACGAGAACGTCGAGGCTATGACCGAGTCTTTCGCCGATGTTAAAACCGGCGAGGTCACCACGGCCATCAAGGATTCCAAGGACGCTCACGACAACCCCATTGTCGCCGGCGACGTCATCGGCATTGCGGACGGTTCCATCGAGGCTGTTGGTCATTCGGTGGCAGAAGTCGTGCTGTCCCTGCTTGACGCCATGGAGGCGGAAGACGCAGACACCATGACCATCCTTGCAGGTGCCGATTTCGACGACGAGGCCTTGGATGCCTTGGTCGAGAAAATCGAGGAAAAGTTCGACGATCTCGAGATCGACCAGCATCGTGGCGATCAGCCACTGTACCCCGTCATTTTCTCTGTCGAGTAAAGCGGCATCGTCCGTTTCTGTAATCTCATGACTGCGAGCCTCCAGACCACTGCTGCACGCGATTTGGTTTCGGAGGCTCGCCTTGCCTCAACGCTCGTTCTTGACGAGCCGGTCACGCGAGTCAAGCTGGTAAGCCCGGCACGCGCCTCGGTGCTTGCCAAGCTGCATATCAAAACCGTGCGTGATCTGGTGACGCATTACCCTATGCGTTACATCGACATGTCGAGGGTTGCCACGGTTGCCGCCGCGCGCATTGGGGACGTTTGCACCGTTTGCGGTCAGGTGTACGACGTTCAGGTGAAGCGACCGAAGCGCATACCCCTGGTCGAGATCACATTGGTCGACGGCACGGGAACGCTTATGCTCACCATGTTTCGCCAGGTGTGGCTTGCCGACAAGCTTAAGCCTGGAATGACTATCGCTGTGGCGGGAAAGCTTGATTTCGATTACGGCTTCAAGCGCATGACCAATCCCTTCCTTGAGGTGCTCGAGCAAGAGTCTGCCGTTGAAGGGGTCGTTGTTCCCGTTCACCCCGCAACCGAGAAAATCTCGCCCGCCATGATGCGCCGTTTGGTTTCCAACGCGCTCGATTTAACCAAGGGTGTTCTAGATCCGCTACCGTTGGATATTCGGTTGAAATACCGACTGATGAGTCGCGGTGCTGCTCTTGAGTGCATCCATTTCCCGCATACGATGGAGGAGCAAGCCGCTGCGCGGCGACGCTTGGTCTACGAAGAGCTTCTGATGCTCCAGCTTGCGCTTATGGTGAGCAGCGCGCGAAGGAGCGAGGGCAAGGTCGCCCGCTGCCATGTAATCGACGGTCCCTGCATGAAATCGCTTTGCGGCAGTCTTCCATTTCAACTGACGAACGGTCAAAACGAGGCTCGCGATCAGATCCTTTCGGTGATGGCCTCCGACAGAACCGCCAACCATATGCTGCTTGGCGACGTCGGCACGGGTAAAACCATCGTTGCTGCTCATGCTTTAGCCGCGGTGGCCGACACGGGTTCTCAGGCGGCGTTCATGGCTCCGACCGAGATCTTGGCCGAGCAGCATGCTGCATCGCTCGGCCCGCTTTTAGACAAAGCGGGTGTTAGCTGGGGCTTGCTTACCGGCTCAACCTCGGCGGCAGAGCGCGATGGCTTGCTTGAGCGCCTGGCGGACGGGTCCGTCACGGTTCTGTTCGGCACGCATGCGCTTTTGCAGGACGACGTCGTCTTCAGGGACATGAGCTTGGCGGTTATCGACGAGCAGCAGCGTTTTGGCGTCGATCAACGCGCCACGTTGCTCTCGAAGGGTGAAAACCCCGACGCGCTCTATCTAACGGCTACCCCCATACCGCGCTCGCTTGCCCTTGCGCTGTTCGGGAACTTGACGCTTTCGTACCTGCGCGAAAAGCCCAAGGGCGTCATGCCTCGAATGACCACGGTTCACCCCCGTCAGCTTAAAGGAGCCGCTTATGATGCGGCTCTTGAGGCTTTGCACCGCGGTGAGCAAGTGTATATTGTATGCCCGCTGGTAGGGGAGGCGGGCAAAGCGACGGGTGCGAAGCGGGGCGACGGATCTTCAAGCGCCTCTGGCTCGCGTGCCGTCGATCGTTATGGGTCTTACGCCGAGTTCCTTCAGCGCAAAACGTTCGTTGACTTTCACGTCGAGCTGCTTCATGGGAAGCTACCCGCCGCGAAGAAGCGCGAGATCATGGAGTCGTTCGCGAAAGGCGAGACCCAGGTCCTCGTTGCTACTACGGTTATCGAGGTTGGCATCAATGTTCCGAATGCCACGGTGATGATCGTCGAGGACGCCGATCGCTTCGGTTTGGCTCAGCTGCATCAGCTCCGCGGCCGCGTTGGGCGCGGTTCGAAGGCCGGCGAGGTGCATTTGATCTCGGGGTCGAAGTCCGACGTCGCGATGGCGCGATTGCGCGCTATGGAGCAGACCGAGGACGGCTTCGAGCTGTCGAACTACGATTTGTCCTTGCGCCGCGAGGGCGATATTCTGGGAAACAGGCAGTCCGGCGCTTCTGGATTGAAACTGGTTAACATCGTGCGCGATGGCAAGGTCATCGAAGCGGCGCATGATGATGCGGCGCAGATCCTTGAGGCCGATCCCGTGCTGGAAGAAGAGGATCATCGTGCATTGGCGCGCGAGATGCGTTTGTTGTTCAAAGACGTTGTCGTTCAAGGAGGCTGAATGCGAATCGTTTCCGGTCAGTATCGTGGGCGTGTGATCGATGCGCCCGAAGGGGAAGGCACGCGCCCGACCACCGATCGTGTGCGAGAGGCTCTGATGAGCTCTCTATCCAGCCTGCGAGGCGGCTTGGAGGGCGATCGCGTCCTCGATGCTTTTGCAGGCTCGGGGGCCCTGGGGCTTGAGTCTTTGTCGCGTGGGGCGTCGTACGCGCTGTTTTTCGAGCGCGACCGAAAGGCGCAAAAGGTCATTGAGGGCAACTTACGTAAGCTCGGCATCGATTCGCGCATGGGGCGTTTGATTCGTCAAGACGTGTTCAAGTTCGCGCCCGCGATGATCGACGCGCCGTTCGACGTCGTTTTCTTAGACCCTCCGTATGCTTATCGGGTAGATGACGTGCTTGATCTGGTACGTTCGCTGGCGCAGGCGAACGCCCTCTCCGAAGATGCTGTGATAGTCTATGAGCATGCGCAGGCAGATCGTGCCGAAGTCGATGCCGCCATCGATGCTGCCAGCGACTTTCAGGTGGAAGTAACGAAGAAATACGGTATAACCGCTGTCACCATGATGAGGTTCGAACAATGAAAATAGCTCTTACTCCCGGTACATTCGATCCGATCACGAATGGCCACCTTGATGTGATCACCCGTGCGGCCCAGCTGATGGACGAGGTTACCGTCGCCGTTGCCGCATCTCAGAAGAAAAGCCCGCTGTTCACGCTTGAAGAGCGCGTCAAACTCGTTGAGCAGGCAACCGCGCATCTTGACAACGTCAAGGTCATGCCGTTCACGGGGCTGCTCGTCGATTTTGCTCACGAACAGGGTGCGAACGTCGTCGTGAAGGGTCTTCGTGCTATTACCGACTTCGAGTACGAGTTCCAAATGACCGCGCTGAACTACCAGCTTTCGGAAACGCTCGAGACCGTCTTCATCATGTCGCCCCCCGAGTACATGTACCTTTCCAGCTCGATTGTTCGCGAGATCGCCAGTTTTCGCGGTGACATCGACCAATTCGTTCCGCCGTGCGTGGCGGAGGCTCTTCGCAGCAAGTTCCCGCTGTAGCTGAATGGCTAAGATTCGCACTGCTTCAATCTGCTAGGCAGGGTAGCGGCTTAGGGTGGTGTGACTGTGCGTGGAGAGGTGAAAATGCGCCTGCGACGTGCTGGAATGACATGCTAGAATATGCCTAGTTTGTGATTCGCCGAGTGGGTTCTGGCAAACCTGATACAATTCGGCAAGCTGTAAGCCAATTAGCTAAAGCGCAAACGCAACCAAAACACAGCATGCGTGGAAGGATAATCATGGACGAAACCGGAGTTTTGGGGCTGCTCGAAGAGCTCTCCATCCTTCTTGAGGAGTCGAAGCCCGCTTTCGGTAAAAGCAATTTCCGCCAGGTGGATATTTCCGCCGCTTTCGAGATCATGGACGAGATCCGCGACACGTTCCCGAGCGAGTTCTCTCAGGCTCGTCAGATCGTCCGCGAGCGTCAGAGCCTCTTGGACGACGCCGAGGCCGAGGCGAATCGCATGATTGAGGATGCCCGTGATCAGGCTATGACTATTGCCTCCGAGCGCGAGATCGTCCGCATCTCTCAGCAGCAGAGCGACCAGATCTTGGCCGATGCTCGCGAGCTCGAGCGCCAGACCCGCGCTGGTGCTGAGGATTACGCCGACGAGGTGTTCGGTCATGTCGAGCAGAGCCTTGACACGCTGCTCACCAACGTTCGCCGTTGCCGCGATCGTTTGAACGCCACTACGCAGAACCGTTAAACGCGGTTTGGGTTCGGTTTCATGAACGACGCAACTATAAAGATCCCGGCCGAGCTCTTCGCTATCGCGGAGAGCTCGCATTTTGAAGGCCAGCTCAAGCTTGATGTCCTTATGGCGGGCTTCGACGAATACCGCTTCTCGACTCCCGTTACCTGGGATGTCGAGGTAACCAACACGGGTGATGCACTGCTTATCATGGGTCGCGCTTATGGTGTGGCTTCCACCCAGTGCGCTCGTTGCTTGGAGGATGTCGAATACGACCTCGATGGAAGCATTGAGGGCTATTTCCTGATCAACGACGAGTCCGCTGTGCCCGACGATATGGAGGGCGACGAATTCGACGTTCTCCCCGAGAACCATATCATCGATCTGGCTCCGCTTATCGAGGCGGCTCTTATCGTCGATGCCCCCGAGATCCCGCTTTGCTCGGACGATTGCAAGGGTCTTTGCCCTGAGTGCGGCGCCAACCTCAATGATGGCGACTGCGGTTGCAAAAACGAAGAGCTTGAAGAATTCGAAGAGGCTAAGAACCCGTTTGCGGCCTTGAAGGGTCTTTCATTCGAAGAGTAACCTTGCTTAGGTCAAATGTCTTGTTTTGGATGCGCGTCTGCCGTTCGTTCGGCAGGCGCGTTTTTCATAGCCAGGGTCAATGCAGACGCCGCTTTTTGGCGGGCGTTCCTGGTTTTCGAAGGTCCTTGCGGCTGTTAAATCATGCCCAAAAACCGCATAACTGCGTAATATTATGCAACCCGATTCAGGTGGCAAGAGATTGTCTTCGGTCGGCGGCATGGTATTTCTTGATAACAGGTAAACCTCGTCTGACCTGCGAAAACAGTGCAACCTTTAACCGAGCTTAACGGACGTTTCGCCCTTGCTAGAACCTGCGCTGGGTACTCGGGACTAAGATGGCACCATCATCATTGATCACGTCAAGATGGGAGAAACGAAATGGGTTGTTTGCTGGAAGGTCGCGTCGCAATCGTTACGGGCGGCGGCAAGGGTATCGGTTATGGCATCGCTAGCAAGATGGCTGAGCATGGCGCTAACATCTTCATCACCGGCCGCACCGAGGCTCGTCTGCAGGAAGCCGCTAAGAAGCTTTCCGCCGAGTACGGTGTTGAGTGCAGCTACGCTGTAGCTGACGGCTGCAAGGAAGAAGAAGCCGCTGCCGCTATCGCCAAGTGCGTTGAGGAGTTTGGCAAGCTCGATATCTTGGTCAACAACGCCCAGGCTTCGAAGTCCGGCGTTCCGCTGGTCGATCAGAGCATTGAGGACTTCGACCTTTCCATTGACACGGGTCTCCATGCTGCATTCTTCTACATGAAGCATGCTTACCCCGAGCTCAAGATGACCAAGGGTTGCGTCATCAACCTGGCTTCCGGCGCTGGTCTGTTCGGCCGCATGAACCAGTCCAGCTACGCTGCTGCCAAGGAAGGCATCCGCGGCATGTCCCGCGTTACCGCAACCGAGTGGGGTCCTGACGGAATCCGCGTCAACTGCCTGTGCCCGCTTGCCATGACCGAGCAGCTCATTCAGTGGAAGGAAGAGTACCCCGAATCCTTCGCTGGTATCGTCAAGTCCATCCCGCTTGGCCGCTATGGCGATCCGAAGGACGACATCGGTGGCGTTGCCGTCTTCCTGGCTTCCGATCTTGCCCAGTACGTCTCCGGCGAGACCATCGTTGCTCAGGGTGGTTCGGGCCTGCGTCCGTAAGGTCTTCCGTTCGCGGAATCGATTCGCAAGCGACTCGACATCATGTCGGGTCGCTTTTTCTATCTGGAAAAACATCTAGTTTTGCCGCTGAGCTGGCCTCTATGACATCACGAAGAAGCAGGCCGTGGTGGCCGATAAGGAAAGCAAGAGCGACGGTTCGGTTGTCGTGAACGCCTCTGATGTCAAGCCCCAGGTTGCTCCCGAGGCACAGAACCAGCTCGCCCAGGCCGCCCTTGGTTCGGCGAATTCGCTGAAGAACGGCAAGGACCTTCCGGTTGCAGTCAAGGATCAGCAGAAGCTGAAGGCAGAGCTTGGCGCTATCGCTCCTGCCGATTCTGTTTCTGCCACCCTGGTTGTCAACGCTCAGCCTAGCGCTGTTGCCGATGAAGCCATCAACAAGGCGAAGAGCGAAAACGAAGCAATCACGCCTCTTGACCTGTCGGTGAGCCTGCTTGTTTCGGTTGCCGATGCAGATGGCGTTGTGAAATCTTCTGTCAGTGCCGAAGTTGCACAGCTTCCCGAGGAGCTGACGATTACCGTTACCATTGACCCTTCCACCGTGAAGGGCAAGGTCGTTCGTATCGCTCGCAACCACGATGGCAAGGTTGACTTTATCGATCCGATTAACGTCGACGAGGCCACGGGAGCCATCATGTTCAAAACCGACCGTTTTTCTTCCTATGCGGTTTTGACCAGCGATAAGGCGCCTGAGGTGGTTTATCACGAGGTGAAGTTCGTCGACAAGTTCAACGATTTTACGAATGTCGCGTTGGTTGAGTCGGGTAAGGCCATCGATCAGCCCGAGGATCCTTATTTTAGGGGATACCAGTTCGCTGGCTGGTTCACCGATGAGGCTGCTTCTGAGAAGTATGATTTCTCGAACCCGGTGAGTGGGGACATCACGTTGTACGCTGGCTACAAGAAGGTCGAATACGAGGGCGAGAAGACTGATGGGGCTGACAAGACGGCAGATAAGCCCATCACTGAGCAGCCTGCTCCTCAGAAGGAGCCGGCAATTGCCCAGACCGGTGATAACGCTTTGATGCTCGTCGTCGGTGCCGTTAGCGCTGTCGCTCTTGTTGTCGCGCTTGGCGCGATTATGATGCGTCGTCGCAACCAGCGTTAATCATCGCCGATCGATGCTTTGCGAGAGGCGGCCGAAGTGCCGCCTCTCGTTTTATTTGGTGGGGAAGAGGCAAGAATTGTGCAAAACAAGTACATGATCTCGCTTTGTCGCTTGCTTTGAGCAAGGTGTTTTGATACCATTACGTGTCGCATGTTTAAGCAACAAGGTCGTCGACGGTGACGGCTTTTGAAGAAGGAGATTTGAAATGGCAGTACCTAAACAACGCATGGGCCGTATCCGTACTCATACGCGCCGCAGCACTCACGACCGCATGGATGCACCTTCGCGTTCCGTTTGCCCGCAGTGCGGCGAGGTCAAGCTTCCTCATCGCGTATGCCCCAATTGCGGTTTCTACAAGAACCGCGAGGTCATCGAGACCGAGTAGGTTCTCTCCTTTCAGTGAATGCAAGCCTCCTGTCTGCACGTGTTGATAGGGGGCTTTCTTTTTAATCCTGCAGTCGTCGGGAAAGCAGAGCATCGTGGGGGATATCATGGCTGATCAATCTACCGACCGATTCACAACCATCGCAGTAGACGCTTTGGGTGGCGATAACGCTCCCGGTGTCGTTCTAGAGGGCGTTCAGGCGGCTTTGGCCGCCGACAACACCCTGAAGGTCATCTTGTGCGGTCCCGCAGACGTCGTCGAGCCTTTTGCGGCTAAAAACGATCGTTGCGTTGCACGTGTTACCACCGAGTTCATCGACATGGGCGAGCATCCCGCCGAGGCCGTCAAGCACAAGAAGGATTCTTCCATCGTCGTCGGCTGTCAGTTGGTCCGCGACGGGGAGGCTCAGGGCTTCTTCTCGGCTGGTTCAACCGGCGCGTGTCTGGTTGCGGGCACGCTTGTCATCGGTCGCTCCAAGGGCGTCAAGCGTCCGGCCTTGGCAACCGTCATCCCGTCGCCCGTCAAGCCCGTCGTTATGTGCGACGTTGGCGCCAACGCCGATTGCAAGCCCGAGTATCTGGTGCAGTTCGCCAACATGGCAACTGTTTACGCAAGCAAGATCCTGGGCATCGCCAACCCGAAGGTCGGTCTTTTGAACATCGGCGAAGAGGACACGAAGGGCTCTCAGTTCGCCCAGGAAGTTAATGCGCTTATGCGCGAACAGGTTCCCAACTTCGCGGGCAATGCCGAAGGCAAAGACATCATGAAGGGCACCTTCGACGTCGTCGTCACCGATGGTTTCACTGGCAACGTGTGCCTGAAAACCATCGAGGGCACGTCCAAAGTCCTTTTATCCGAGCTCAAGGGTATCATGAAGGCATCTCTTCTCACTAAGTTGGGCGCTGCAACCATGATGGGCGGCTTGCGCGGCCTTATGGACAAGGTGAACCCCGACGCGTACGGTGGCGCGCCGCTTTTGGGCGTGAAGGGCGCTTGCATCGTCGGCCATGGTTCATCGAACGCCGAGGCAATCAAGAACGGCGTCATCACCACGGCGCAAACCGTTCGCCAGCAGGTTTCTGAATTAATCGCGCAAACCATATAGCAACGTCGGCGGGCTTTTCAGCTGGGATACAATGGAACGGGATAGGGCTTGCCCTGTCCCGTTTCTTCGGTTTGTCAACGGTTTTCCTTTGGCGTTAATCAAGACGTAAACTGAAGGCAATCCGCAATCTCGCGAATAGCTTTGTTGAAGCGCGTCCCTGTTGGAAAGGACGCTTCGACAATGTTGATTTGCGGATGTTGGCGATTGCAACACCATTCGGCACACGAGGATCGGAATTCCGTGAATTTGAATGAAGAACAGCGGGTGAAGCTCGGCCGCGCCGAGAAAATCATCCAGCATGATTTCAATGACAAGCAGCTTATCCTGTCGGCTATCACTCATCCGTCGGCCACAGAGGGGCGCGCCGTCAAATACTCTTACGAGCGCCTTGAGTTCCTTGGGGACAGCGTTTTGGGCGCCATCGTCGCGTCGGTCGCGTTCCATCGTTATCACGATCTCGACGAAGGCGGCTTGACACGTATCAAGGTCGCTCTCGTTTCGGGCACAAGCCTTTCCGATGTTGCGAGCGATCTTGGCTTCGCCGATTTTATCGTGTTCGGCTCATCCGAGGCTGGCACAGGTCGTCGTGGCCTGCATTCGGCCCTTGAGAACGTTTACGAAGCGGTTGTCGCAGCCCTTTATCTTGATGGCGGTATCGATTGCGCACGTGAATTCATCGACCGCACGCTCATTCCCAAGATGAGCATCGACATGGCCAAAGAGCCGGAAAACCCGAAGAGCGCCCTTCAGGAGCGTCTGCAGGAAGACGGCATCACGCCCACCTATAAGCTTATCGAAACGCAAGGCCCTCCGCATGATCGCACGTTTGTCGCGCAGGTGTTCGCGGGTTCCCGCGGCTTGGCCAGCGGCACCGGCCGTACCAAGAAAGAAGCGGAAAGCCAGGCCGCGAAAAGCACCCTTGCTCGTTTGAGCGAGTTCTTCGGCATCGGCCTTGACGAGCAGGAGCGTGCCGAGAAAGCCGTCGAGAAAGCGCAGGCCAAGGCAGAGAAGACCGTCGCCCAGGCTCAGGCCAAGGCAGAGAAGACCGTCGCCCAGGCTCAGGCCAAGGCGAAGAAGGCCGCTAAGCGTAACGACAATAAAAAGAAGAAAAGCCTGCCGGCCGCCAACCCCGATTCGGAGTAGGCCTGCGCGAAGCAGCGTCTGAACCTAGAAGGAACCGCCTCGATGTACCTGAAATCACTTGCGCTCAAAGGCTTCAAGTCTTTCGCCGATCGCAGCGTGCTCTCTTTGGAGCCCGGCATCACTGCGATCGTCGGTCCGAATGGTTCGGGCAAGTCAAATATCTCCGATGCGGTGATTTGGGTTCTCGGCGAGCGCAACGCGCGCAATCTGCGTGGTCAGGCCATGGAAGACGTCATCTTCTCGGGCTCGTCGGCGCGTAGGCCCGTTTCCGTCGCCGAGGTTGAGCTGGTTCTTGACAATTCCGATGGCACGCTCCCCGTCGATTTCGACGAGGTGTCCATCACGCGTCGCATGTATCGCAGCGGCGAGTCCGAATATCTGATCAACGGCGTTGTCGCCCGTCGTATGGACGTTCTTGACATCCTGCACGACTCGGGTCTTGGAACAGGTACGCATTCTATCATCTCGCAGGGTAAGCTCGACCAAATCCTGCAGTCTCGCCCTGAAGATCGCCGCGCTCTCATCGAGGAAGCCGCGGGCGTTCTGAAGCACAAACAGCGCAAAGAGAAAAGCGCGCGCAAACTCGAGCAAATGGACAATCATCTTTCCCGTGTTCGCGACGTCGCTTCCGAGATCGGCCGTCAGTTGGGGCCGCTTGAACGCAAGGCCAAGCGCGCGATTGCTTACGAAGAGGCAAGTGCCCGTTTGCATGAGGTGCAGCTTGCTCTTGCGGTTGACGACCTTCGCACCCTGCAAGTATCCTGGGATCGCGTTTGCGCAACCGAAACGCAGCTCGAAACCGAAGTATCCGACATGAAGCAGCAAGTCGGAGCAGCCGAGCAAAAAGTGAACGATATTCAGGAGCTCATCCGAACCAAGGCCAATGACGCCGGCGAGCTTGCTCGCTCCCAGCGCAAGGCAACGGCTGTGGCCGAGCGCCTTGATTCAGCTGAGATGCTCCTTCGAGAGAAGCGTCGTTCCGCAGAAAGCTATGAAGCCGATATTGTGCTATCCATCGAGAACGCGAAGGTCTCTAAAGAGGCGGCGGAGAATGAGCTTCAGGCTGCTCGCGAGCAGTTTTCGGAGGCTCAGAATGCATTTGCCGCCGCACAACAGAAGGTTGCTCGGGTTGATGCAGCCCGTCAAGAGACGTACGACAAGCGCCGCGCCCTCGAGAAGACGGTTGACGAGCTTGATTCCACCAAGCGTCGCCTCGACCGTGATTGCGACGAGGCACGTCGTAAGCTCATGGGTATGAAAGACCGCCTTTCTGCGGGCATCGCCCAAGAGAAAATGGTTGATGCGCGTCGTTCCGAGATCGACGCCGATCTGGCGAAGGCAACCGCCGAGCACGATGCTCTTTCCGAGGCGTTTTCTGCAGCAACGTCTGCACTAGAAGAGATTCAGGCGGCTGACAAGGCTGCTCAAGAGCGCCTGGGTTCCGGTTTCATCG
>ERZ1034962.887-NODE-887-length-11335-cov-2.939894_pt1 | contig 11335 bp, 8 predicted proteins | sample MGYA00520696_ERZ1034962 | MGnify/ENA primary metagenome ERZ1034962 (study PRJEB33766, sample SAMN09781770) | gut metagenome | biome: gut microbiome | host: Homo sapiens | place: Madagascar | study: EMG produced TPA metagenomics assembly of the PRJNA485056 data set...
ACATGATTTAACTCTGATACATAAGGGAGGAAGAAAAATGGTATACGGCGTTGTTCTGGCAGGTGGCATCGGAAGTCGAATGGGAAATGTGGACCGTCCGAAGCAGTATCTGCACATTGGAAAGAAACCGATTATTGTTCATACAGTAGAAAAATTTATCATCAATGATAATTTCGAGAAGGTTATTGTTCTGTGCCCGGCACAGTGGGTGACCTATACAAAGGATCTGTTCCGGAAGCACCTTCCGGAGAACAGCAATGTGGTTGTAATTGAAGGTGGAAAAGATCGAAACGGCACCATCATGAATGCCATTCGCTACATTGAAGAAACCGATGGATTGGATGAAGAGACCTCATTGGTAACGCACGATGCGGTTCGTCCTTTCGTGACACATCGCATCCTGGAAGAGAATGTGGAATCCGTTCGAAAGGGCATCGCTTGCGATACGGTGATTCCGGCAACGGATACCATCGTAGAGAGCCTCGATGGAGAAACCATTGCCAGCATTCCGAACCGGGCGAACTACTATCAGGGCCAGACCCCGCAGAGTTTCCGGGCAAAGAGATTCAAGGATTTGTATGAGACCTTGAGCGAGGATGAACGGAAGATTCTGACCGATGCAGCGAAGGTGTTTGTTGTAAAGGGCGATAAGGTGGCATTGATTAAGGGCGAGACCTTTAATATCAAAGTAACCTACCCGTATGATCTTCAGTTGGCAGAAACCCTGCTGGGAGGAGAGAAATAATGCTGAATACAGTATACAGACTTGTAGAGCCGAGACGCATCGAGTCGGAATTCTCCAATATCGATGTAAATGGAGATTCGGTGTTGGTGCGTCCGACCCATTTATCTATTTGTAACGCAGACCAGCGCTATTTCCAGGGAACTCGACCGCCGGAAGTGCTGAAGAAGAAATTGCCGATGGCATTGATTCACGAAGCAATCGGCGAAGTAATCTACGATCCGGCAGGCGATTTTGAATCGGGACAGAAAGTGGTAATGGTACCGAACACTCCGATGGAGGAGGATGACATCGTTGCGGAGAACTATTTGCGCAGCAGCAAATTCCGTGCCAGCGGATTTGACGGTTTTATGCAGGATATCGTAGCCATGAGACGAGACCGAGTTGTGGCCGTGCCGGACGGGATCGACGATTACGTCGCTGCTTTTACTGAACTGGTATCCGTAAGCTACCACGCTATCGATCGTTTTGACCGGAAAGCGCATGGCAGAAGAAATGTGCTGGGCGTATGGGGTGACGGCAATCTTGCTTTTATCACGTCCCTGCTTCTGAAGAAGAGATTCCCGGAGAGCAAGGTATATATCTTCGGAAAGCATGAATACAAGATGGATGACTTCGTCTTTGCGGACGAGACGTACTTCATCGATGCCATTCCGGAAGATTTGAGAATCGATCACGGGTTTGAATGCGTAGGTAAAGCCGGTTCCGGCACATCCATCAATCAGATTATCGATTACATCAATCCGGAGGGATGCATTGCGGCACTGGGCGTTTCCGAAGACCCGGTACCGATTAATACTCGAATGATTTTGGAAAAAGGATTGACACTCTACGGAAGCAGCCGTAGCAGTGCGGATGATTTCCGCCATTTGCTGCAGTTCTACAAAGAGCATCCGGAAGTGGTGGATTATCTGTCCAGCATTATCGGAGAAATCGTAGAGGTCCGCACCATCAAGGATATGACCCATGCGTTTGATGCAGATATCCAGAAACACGGCGGAAAGACCGTTATGGTGTGGAAGAAATAGCGAGCGAAACGAATTAATTTGAGTGGGGGAATAAAATGAGTATCAGGCAGATTTGCAAGAATCTCCGAACCAAGGGCTTTAAGGAAACCTATCGAATTCATCGAGTACATAAATGCGAAGAGGGTTTGTATGGGTATGCGACGAACCGGCCGTATGGAAACTTGCCGCTGGAGAAGCGGCATAAGGCGCTGGAAAAAACCGTCAAGTGGGAACAGACCTTGGAAGAACTGGATCCGAAGAAATATAAGAAGTTCAAAAAATGGCTGAAGCCGCATTATTTGAAGGAAGTGATTCCACAAAGATATGCGGAACTGGTTCAGAAATGCGATGTGAAAGACAAGGTCGTATTTATGGAAAAAAATGGACCGGATGGACCGCCGAATAACTACATTTCTAAAGTCCTTCGAGAGGGAGGAAAGTACGAAGTTGTGAAAATCGGATTGGGCAAAAATCGCTATTCCGATTTTGGAATCTTTGAAAATGTGGTTCACCTGGTGGAGGAGATGGCGGATGCGAAGGCAATTTTTATCTCCAGTGCAAATCAGTACCTCAGTCATGTAGAGATTCGCCCGGAAACAAAGTTTATTCAGTTGTGGCACGGCTGCGGCTGTTTCAAAAAGGTAGGATATTCTACTTTGGATAGCAACGATTTTGGACGAAGCGAAAAGAATCTTCAAGAATACGAGCAATATCATAACTACAGTTATGTGTGTCTGCCGGCAGAGGATCAGAAGTGGGTATTCGAAGATGCTATGCGCATTCCGCGAGACAGCGGAAAGCTTGTGCCGGTAGGTGTTTCCCGTACGGATCAGTTCTACGATCCGGAATACAGCAAGGCAGCGAGAGAAAAGCTGGAAGAGAAGTTTCCTCAGATTGCCGGAAAGAAGATTATTTTCTACGCACCGACGTATCGAGGCAGAATTTCTCAGGCGTATACTCCGAATCAGCTGGATGTTTCGGCCATGGGTGCGGCTTTGAGTGATGAATACGTCCTTTTGATTAAGTATCACAGTTTTGGCTGTAAGACGAGGCCGGCACTTCCGGAAGAATACGCCAATTCCTTTGCATTCGATATGAATGCGAACGGTATCTTGGATATCGAATCGTTGCTGGCAATATCGGATATTCTGATTACGGATTATTCCAGTGTGGGTTTTGAATTTGCAATCCTGGAACGGCCGATTGTGTTCTTTGCGTATGATAAGGATCAGTATTTAGACGAACGGGGGATGTATTACGATTATGAAGAAATTACGCCGGGCCCGATATGCACGGAAACGGAAGAAATTATTTCATATATCGATTCATTAAAGGACGGATTTGACGATACCGAAATCAAGAAGTTTAAAGAACAGTACGTAAAAATGTGTGATGGCCATGCCACCGAAAGAACGATTGCGTTGTTTGATAAATAGGCGAGGAGGAAACCGATGAAGAGAGTGATAACATACGGAACTTTTGATTTGCTCCACTACGGTCATATCAATCTCCTGCGTCGTGCAAAGCAATTGGGGGATTATCTGATTGTCGTGGTTTCCAGCGATGAGTTTAACTGGAACGAAAAGCACAAGAAGTGTTACTTCACCTATGAGCAGCGAAAGGCACTGGTGGAGGCGGTGCGCTATGTGGATTTGGTCATTCCGGAAACCAGCTGGGAACAGAAGCGTTCGGATATGCATGAATACCATATCGACACGTTTGTCATGGGAGATGACTGGATTGGGAAGTTCGACTTTCTGGAAGAGGAAGGTGTAGAAGTGGTATATCTGCCGCGCACACCGGAAATCAGCTCCTCCCAGATTAAAGACGATTTGAATATGCAGAATAAGTAGAAAAAGAATCTCAGGACGGCATCCTGAGATTCTTGCTTTTCTTGAAGAAAGTCGTAAACTGGTATATAATAAAGAGCTAAGTGTATAAAAATCGGTGATAGAGAGGTCGATTTTAGATATAGAGTCATAATATGCGAAAGGAAGTTTTATATGTCACCAAAAGTATCCATTATTGTTCCGGTATATAATGCGGAAAAAACACTGCCGCGGATGCTGGATGCAATTAAAGCACAGACTTTTGAAGATTATGAAGTTATTTTGATTAATGACGGCTCCGTGGACGGAAGCGAGCAGGTTATGAGGGAATATTCCGAAGGGGACGAACGTTTTCGAGTATATTCTCAGGAGAACAAGGGTGTCAGCGTTGCGAGAAATGTCGGTCTGGATTGCGCTCAGGGAGATTATGTTCTCTTCTACGATGCGGATGATTTTGTGCCGGAGAATGCCGTTCAAAAGATGTACCATAAGGCGCGGGAGAAAATGGCCGATCTGGTAGTGGGCAAGACGGTGATGCATTACATGTCGGAGGAAAGCTTTGCAAAACCATCGGTGACCCTTTCCGAATTGGAAGATATTCCGAAATATAAGACCACGATGATGTGGAACTTCTCCCTTTGCAATAAGATGTTCCGAAAAGCGGTAATTGACGAACATCAGATTCGGTTTAACGGAACCTCTCACGGTGAGGATGGCGTGTTCCTGTATGAATTCATTCGGGATTGCGAAACCATGGTGGGCTGTGACTGTGAAGCCTATAACTATTATAAGAAAGGGTTCATGGAGGAGTCCTCTTTAAGCCAGAGCGTGTCCACGGCATCTTTCCGGGATATTTGCGATAATTTTGAAACGATTTGCCATACTTTGGATACCATGGCGGAAGAAGAGCTGGCGAAATTTGATGAGACACAGCAGACCGGGCCGGGTTGGGATGAAGAGCGTTGGCGCTGGAGAAGACTGAAGGCCACCGTATGGAAGCGGTTTGCCGGCGTTTCCATTCTGAATGAATATTATCGGATGATTTGGCGAAGCGATGAGGATTTATATCCTCTGCTGAAGGAATGGCTGAAAAAGTGCGAGGAAAACATGCTGCCGAGTCAATGGCAGGGAATCCTGGAGGACCATGCGGATTTGCAGCTGGAATCGGGTCTTCTGTCAAAAGAAGAACTGGCAGAAAATCCGCTGATTTCGGTAATCATTTCGGACAAGCTTCCGTCAAAATATGTAAACAAGGTATTGAGCGCGTATTATCACCAGATTTTCCCATCTTTCGAAGTGCTTGTGGATGAGTCCATGGCAGACGCTGTAGCGGAAGAATACAAAGAAATGATAAACTTGCACTTCCTGGAGCACAGAGATACCGCTCACTGGAAAAAGGAAGCTCTGCAGCAGGCAAAAGCAACGCACTGCATTTTCGTGGAGGAACCGATATATCCGGTGGCACGGACCATCCGTCAGATGTACGAAGCGATGGAAAAGGGTACTTTTATCACCGCACCGATGTTGCAGTATTCTGACGGTGAATACAAACCGCTGCGGACGCAGTCCACGGCATTTATTAACGAGTTTATGATGGTTTATTACCGTTCGCCGTATAACCAGCTGGATTCCACCTGGGGAAATAAAATCTTCAACGTGAAGAACTTGTTGGCAAAAAAACGCCTCTTTGAAAAGAAATCCGAAACGGATATGAACCGTTTGTATAACAATTCGAAATATATGAAGTTTACGGATAATGCTTTCGTAACGGATTTGACGGATCGGGATATTCTGAAACGGGTGGAGAAGCTCTCCGTGAAATTGGGGTATCCAAGAAAGCTGAGACAGGAAGCGAAGCGGCTGGCTCGGATTGAAAAGGAATCCACTCGCGTCGTTCCGCTGTCGCTGAGGCTGAAAAAGTGGAGAAATAAAAAGCTTCGTCAGGGATACAAGTTCCTGACCTTGAAGGTGATATTCCCGCTGTATTACAAGTGGCATGCCCGGAAGCCGATTGAGAAAAACAAAGTTCTTTTTGTGGTAAACCGGAAGCCGACGTTGCCGAACTCCATGACGTACGTACACAGTCTGTTGGAGAAATCCGGAAAGTTTGATATTCACAATAAGTTCCTGCTGAACCTGTCTCTGCGGTATCGCCAGAAGTTCAAGGTGGATCTGGAATTTATCAAGGATTTGGCAACGGCAAATTATGTATTCTTGGATGAAGCGACGGTAACCACCTGCGGAATCCATAAGAGACCGGAGACTAAAATCGTCCAGCTTTGGCACGGATGCGGTGCCTTCAAGAAGTTCGGATTCAGTACGGCGGACAAGATTTTCGGCGGAAATGCGAAGGAACAGTCCCGGTATCCAATGTACCGGAATTTCGACTTGGTATGTGTCAGCAGCCCGGAAGTGGTATGGGCTTACGAAGAAGCCATGCAGCTGAAAGGGGAAGGAAATGTTAAGCCGGTGGGTGTCAGCCGAACGGATGTATTTTTCCGGGATGATTATATTGAAGCAGCGAAGAAACGGGTCATCGAACAGATTCCGGCAGCGGCAGAGAAAAAGATTATTTTGTATGCTCCGACATTCCGCGGTCGTGTAGCAAAAGCCTATGGCCCGGATCGGTTTAACTATGATAAGCTTTACGAAGCTTTGGGGGATGAATACATTATCTTAATTAAGCATCATCCACTGGTGAAGAAGCTGCCGGATATTCCTCTGGAGTACCGTGATTCGTTTGCATACGATGTATCTCGTACGATGGAGATTGAAGATTTGATTTGCGCTTCTGATATCTGCATTTCGGATTATTCGTCGTTAATCTTCGAGTATTCTTTGTTTGAGAAACCAATCATTCTCTTTGCGTATGACTTGGATGTGTACTTTGATTGGCGCGGGTTCTACTATGATTACTTTGAAATGGCTCCGGGACCGGTTTTAATCAGTACCGAAGAGATTATCGATTACATTACTCATATTGATACGAAATTCGATCGGGAGAAGATGCACGCATTCCGCGAGAAGTTCATGCGTTCGTGCGACGGGCACTCTACGGAACGAATTTTGAACGAAGTGGGCTTAAAGCTGTAAAAAAGTCTGGGCATGATGAGCACCATCGTGCCCTTTTTACTACCGAAAGCAGTACGGTTTTGGATTCGAAAAGATGTTGGACGCACGGAGAAAAATGTATGAAAAAGATTAGTATTATTATCCCTTTAATTGACGAGAGATATTGTGAAGCGACGAATATTCAAGAAGGAATGAATTGCATTCTGAACCAGAGTTTGGAAATGAGTTCGATGCAGCTTGTTTTTTTGCCGCTTCTTAATCACCCGACACTCTTTCAGCAGTTAAACGACTACGCTCTGTCCTATCCGGATTTCGTACATATTCTTCCGGCTCCCGATAAAAATACGAACATTGTTTCGATGGTTTCCGAAGCAGTGACCGGAGAATACGTTCTTTTCTATGATATGGGAAACCGATGGGAAGAACATGCACTGGAGAAGGCTTATCAGCATTTTGAAAAATCGCCGAATTCATTTGATCTGTGCTTGTGCAACGAAGTTTTTCAGAAAAAAACGTCCGCGAAGAGCACGTTCCGCTTTATGTACAAATCCGGCAACACATTTAAAGATGTTCGAGAGAATCCAAGATATTTGGCGGTTTCCCTGAACAATGTGATTTTTCGAAGAGATGCTCTGTGTCGGGCTGCGATGAAATTAGAAAACCAAATTCGGGCGTATTCATACGGTTGGGACCTGATGCTGATTACGGAAATTCTGAAAGAAAATCCGGTGGTTGGAATCGCTGCTTCCGCAGATTTCATCTATTGCAGTTCCGAAGAACTTAGCGGACAGAAACCGGTAGAAGCCAATGAATACCCTGAGGCACTTCGGCGCTTGTTCTGTGCGTTGAAGGAAGGATGCGTGCCGGAATTGGATTCTTATATTCAAAATTTGCAGATGTATATTATGCGTCAATATTTGGAAGGCACGGATACCCGGGGTGAATTCAGCGAAGAATCTAGAACGGAGTATATCCGGCTGCTGCGTCAAGAATTGACCGGAATTCCGGATGATATCATCGACAAAGCACCGGGGACGGTGCAGCGTCAGCGACTGGGACTGTATGTGCTGAAATACGGAAAGCAGATTCTCCGGAATCTGAAAGAATCCTCCGGGCAGCTTGCATATAACGGACATCGTCTGGTTAATTTGAAACATGATTCATTTCGTTTCTATACGATGACGGTGGAACATGGGATGCTCCATATTTGCGGAAATATCTGTGCCGGAACATCGGAACAGAAAATAAGTGTGCATGCGCAAGATCAAACCGGCAAGACTTGGAAAGCGACGATGCAAGACTGTTCGAGTGAAGATGTGCGAAATCGATTTGGGGAAGTGCTGGTTGCCGGAAAATCGTTCTCGTTTCCCATTCCGCTTCAGGATGAGATGAAGCTGACGTTTATGATTTCCTTTGATGGAACCGATATAAAAGTATATCCTAAAATGATGAAGGATACCGAATTAAAGCATAAATACCGTCATTCCTACACGGAGAAAAATGGATGGTTGATTCGGTATAATAGCGGTTCCCTGTTTACGAAAAAAGCAACGCCTTGGAATCGAATCAAACTTCATCGGCGCTATCTTGCGGAACTGCAACAGAAAAAGAATGAGAAAGACGAATCCGCCTATCTTCAGAACCGCCGTTGGAAAAAGCAAATTCGGAAGCTGAAGCTGAAAAACCAAATTGCTTTTGTGACGGCCCGAAGCAATGAAGAGCTGCTTCCAAATATTCGAGGAGTATACGACCGGACGAATGGGAAGAAGACGGTGTTCACCCGGATGATGCCCTACGACGATGAACAAATGGATGAGGCGATTCAGGCGGTATATTCCAGCAAAGTGGTGGTTACGGATGATTATTTTTACCTGTTCCGAAAATTCGGAAAGAAGCCGGGACAGAAATTTGTGCAGCTGTGGCATGCGGCCGGCGCTTTCAAGAAATTCGGCGTGGACGGAACGTCGCTTTTTCCGGAAGTGGACCGCTTATACCACAAGGATTATGATGTGGTGTCCGTAAGCGGAGAGAATGTGCGGGGCATTTATGCCGGAGCGTTTGGCGTGGAGGAAACGCGGGTAAAAGCCTATGGAGTTCCCCGCACCGATAAGCTTCTCGATGCGGAGTACGTGTCACAGGTGAGAAAACGAATTTTAACCGAACACCCGAATTTGGCAGGAGAACAGATTATCCTCTATGCGCCAACTTTTCGGGATGGAAAGGGACAGGATAAACATGATTTTCGCCCGGAGATGGATTTTGAGTCGTTAAGTCATTCCTTAAAGAAGAATCAGGTGTTCTTAATTTGCCCGCATCCGGTGATGCAGAACCGAATTGTGCCGGGTTCGTACGAGAACATCATCCAGGTGGAGGACTTCACTACTAACGAGATGATGTGTGTTGCGGATTTGCTGATTACGGATTATTCGTCTGTAATTTTTGAATTTTCGCTATTAGATAAGCCGATGGTGTTCTATTGTTACGATTACGATGAGTACAATCGGGATTTCTATTTGGATTACGAAAAAGATCTTCCGGGGAAAATGTTCCGAAATTATGGGGACTTAGAACAATATATCTGCAAGGGTGAGTTTAAAGATGTTGCGACGGTACAAGATTTCAGAAATCGTTATATGTCTGCATGCGACGGAAAAAGCAGCGAGCGGTTGGCTCGTGTTTTAGAGAAGCTTTTGAAAGAATAGTTGAAAGGAACAAGAGGAAAAAAGTTGTTATTCTCAAGTAACGTATTCATATTTATCTACCTGCCGGTAGTACTGCTTGTAAATTACGGACTTAAGTTCAGCCGGCTGGCGCAGAATGTATTTCTGTGCCTGGCCAGTCTGTTTTTCTATGCCTGGGGTGAACCGCGATTCGTACTGGTGATGATGACATCCATTCTGGTGAATTGGTTCTTGGGGTTGCTGGTTGGAAAGCACAAAGCAAACAAAAATGTGCGATGGCTGATTGCACTGGATGTTTTTATCAATTTGACGATTATTTTCATATACAAATATCTGGCGTTTACGGTGAAAAACCTGAACCTGCTCTTTCACGCACACTGGAAGGTGCCGGAAATCGCCTTGCCAATCGGTATTTCTTTTTTCACGTTCCAGGCGATATCCTACGTAATCGATGTGTACCGGGGTCGGGGAGAGGCCCAGAAGAATCTGTTGAATGTGGGCCTGTACCAGATTAACAACCGAAAAGAGAACGTGCAGGACTTTTCCGACGGTGTGGTGCGGTTTATTATCGGCCTGGGCAAGAAGGTGCTTTTGGCCAACAACATGGCGCTGATTGCGGATCACGCCTTTGGATTCGGAAACGGAACGGTGCAATGGTTCGGTGCGGACATCCCGCTGACGGCGGGAATGGCCTGGTTGGGAGCATTGGCCTACACCTTCCAGATTTATTTCGATTTCAGCGGATATTCGGATATGGCCATCGGCCTGGGAAAGATGTTCGGATTTCATTTCGATGAAAACTTCAACTATCCGTATGTTTCCCGTTCCATTACGGAATTCTGGCGGCGCTGGCACATCTCCCTGTCTAGCTGGTTCCGGGATTATGTCTACATTCCGTTGGGCGGAAATCGGGTGAAGACGGAAGCCAGACACATTTTCAATCTCTTTGTGGTATGGCTTCTGACGGGAATCTGGCACGGGGCGAATTGGACGTTCATCCTGTGGGGACTGACGTACTTCATCCTTCTGGTGACGGAGAAGAAGCTGGGCCTCCATAGGGAGGCAAAATACCGTTGGATGAATCCGCTGAAGTATATCGCGACCATGTTCTTTGTCATCATGGAATGGGTGCTTTTCCGAGCAGACAGTCTGGGAGATGCCCTGCATTATATGAGCTGCATGTTCGGTGCCGATGGTTGGGGACTCTCCGCACCGGGAACCTTTTATCTAACCCAGTACCGATACTTTTGGTTGGCGGCGATTGCGGGATCCTTGCCGTGGGTTCCGTGGCTGGGAAAGCGATTGAAGCGAGAGTGCGTTTCCGCTAAAAGAAAATGGGCCGCGGATGTGATTTCCGGCATATTCATCGTCGGAATTCTGCTGGTGTCCGTATCGTATATCGTCATCGGAAGCTACAATCCGTTTATTTACTTTAATTTCTAAAGAAGAAAGGAGAAATCATGAGAAATCGAGTCATTACAGTGATATTTCTTTGTTTTCTGCTGTTCTTCGGGATTCGTACCGGAATGAATGTATGGGATTCATTTAATGGTACGGAAATGGATTAATCTAAACGGCTTGTTCCAAAAAGGAGTGGGGAAAACCGGTGATTTGGAGAAGGATTGGTATCGGTTGAATAATGGAATGCTGATGTATAGCTTTCGGAAAAGTTCCCCGGAAGAACTGAATACGTATGCGAATAACGTGGTGAAATTATCCCGGTATGTTGAAAAACAGGGAAAGAATTTCCTTTATGTAGAGCTTCCCTGCAAGGCACAGAAAGAGGGGGAATATCCGGCAGGAGTTCCGGAGTACGGAAATCAAAATGCGGATGAAATTCTGAAGGTGCTTGATAGGAAATCTGTGCAGCGAATGGATGTTCGGGACATAATGGAAAAAGAGCACATAAAATCTACAGAATGCTTTTTCCGAACAGACCAGCACTGTAAACCGGCAACTGCACTGTGGGCGGCAGGAGAAATTTCCAAGAAATTAGCTCAAGTG
>ERZ1034962.889-NODE-889-length-11321-cov-11.345198_pt1 | contig 11321 bp, 11 predicted proteins | sample MGYA00520696_ERZ1034962 | MGnify/ENA primary metagenome ERZ1034962 (study PRJEB33766, sample SAMN09781770) | gut metagenome | biome: gut microbiome | host: Homo sapiens | place: Madagascar | study: EMG produced TPA metagenomics assembly of the PRJNA485056 data...
ATTTAATAAAATCTGATTTTAAATACTAATCTTTAGATAACATCTATGTATTTGAAGTTGACATATCTGCAATATTCTAGAAATCAGATACTGTAAAATCTGGATTATTTAAATTTGCAACTATCCAATCATTTTTCATAATATATCAGCACTTGTTGATTTAGCTTTATTCATCTTGTTAAAATTTTGATATTTTTCTTCTAAGCTATTAGCTTTAGTCTAACTTAACCCACTATTCTATAAAGCAGCATTTAAATTATTAGTAATAGGTATATAGATAGCTGCTTTATAAGTATGAGTAAACCATCCTGATATATCAAACTTTTTTGAATTTTTATCTCTAGTAGAATTTATAGCGTCATTAATTAATCTTTCCTAATCATCTGTTAAATTCTTTTCTTTTATAAATTTAGAATTATTTGCATCAATCACATCATCATTGGTATAGCCTTCTGTTATTATAAATGCCCCACAAGTTTGTGGATTAGCAGCACCGTTAGGTAAGATATAAGAATTTAATCTATATTTAGATATAATCTATGCTATCTATTGATTATTCCCATTTGCTAATTTTATCTCATTCATTGCTTGATTATATCTGTCTAAAACAGATAAATCTACAGAACCATCATCGTTCTTTGGAAGATTTGCCCTAACACATCCTGTATTTAAATAAGCTACGTCATTTAATTGTTCCATAGATATTTTCTAATCTCCAAATGTTATAGCATGTAAATTAGTAGCTAATCTCTATATACCTGATTTAGCTAACATATCGGCTACTGATGTATTAGTAATAGGTTCTTGAGATTTTTCATTAGGTACTAAATTAAAGAATGAGCCTCTAACATTTAATGCGGTTCCATCTCCTCTATCTATAGTAATAGGCTATTCACTAGAAGACCCCTATGTGGTAAGAAGATTTGTTAAGAAACTAGCTTTTTCATCTGAACTATCTTTATTTTTATTCTTATTACTTCCTTCTTGAGGAGTATCTTCCAAGTTTAAGGTAAATGATTGCTCAGAAGATAATTTAGAGTTAATTAATGTTCCAATTAACTATATAGCTTCTTCGCTAGAACCTTTATTTGTTCTTAATTTTAACAAAGACTTCATATTTTCCGGCATACTCTTATATATGTAAGCTAATGCCTACTAAGCCTAAGCAGCTTGACTTTTAGTAACTAGATTACCTGAATACAAATCCTATATAGTAGCATCATATCTACCTGACTGTTGTGCAGCTTCTTGAAAATCTTGTAAACCTTTTAATAATTTTCCTGCTTCTACGCTAGCATAAGAATTGCTCTAACTAGAATTAGTTCCTAATCCATTTATACAATCCTATATATAATTAGTTATTTCTTTAATACTAGTTCCAACGTTAACAGTTTGTAGTATCTAATTATTAAAAGCTAATGAACTATCATTAGCTCTTAAATACAATAAATCTGAATTAGTTATAGGTATATAATCTTTATTGTCTGCTAACTATTCAGGTCGTAATAACTAAAAGTCATTTTTATCTTTTCTATTTACACAATATACATAGCCAGTAGATGTGATAGCAGGTTCATTTAAACTATCTTTAGATTTAGCTATATCTAAAGCTTTGTCATATTGTTCTTTATTAAACTACAACGTAGATAAAGTACTTAATGCTGTTAGATATTTAGTAGCTATACTTTGAGAAGATGATGGTTCCCATCTAGATAGTGGGGCCTAAAATAAAGGAGCTACTTTTTTCATAGCTATTTGCTAATCACTAGGTAATCCCTTTAACATCTCCTAAATCATCTTTAAAGTGTCTTTCTAAGTAATTTCTCCAGTATCAGATGAACTTTTAGTTTCCTATGCATTATCTTCTAATGTCCTCTTATCCTATACAATCACTGGAGTATACGAAACGAAGGGAGGCATTGCACCTCCCCTTTGAAATTTAAAAATCATTTATTCTTTCTCTTCTTTTTTATATTTTGTAATCTTGCAATAGCTCGTTCTGTTCTATCAGCAAAATCCTTTGTAGTTTTATAGAATCTATCGGCATCTTTAGCAGCTGCTTTTAAAAATTCAATATCCAACTTTCCTCCTTTTTTACCCTTTAATTTAATATTATAGGATATAGGAGCTTTATACGGAGTATAGAACTATGACTAAGGAATACCATAATAGGAACGTAATGATTGAGTTGATAAATCATCCGCAGCATTAGATACTCTTATATAAGCTTGACGTTCTTCATTAGTTAAATCTGAAGATTGTTTTAAGCCTTTATTAATATCATTCCATACAGCTATATCATTAGGAGATAATCCATATTTACTATATACAGCAGGATTAAGAATTTGTGTTCTAGTATAGTTTTCTATATCCTTCTATGCCAGCTAATCAGCTCTAGCTTGATTAAGCTTATAATTAGTAAGAGCATTTTGCTATAATTCTTGTGCTACTGTATCCCAAATTTGATATTTCTAAGTATAGTATGCAGCTTCTCTATTTCTATTTTCAACATCATTATCATGGATAGCTTCTCTATTAGTATTAGCAGTCTACCAAAGACTCTACTTATTTTGCTTTTCCTATTCCCAAGCAGCTTCAGCTGACTGTCTAGCAAGCTAATCACTCTAGGCTATGGCCTATTGATACATCTACTACCCTTTTAGATTAGCATCTAATCTTGCGGCTGTATTTAAACTAGCATCAGAACTTATCGGCTATGATGCCAAATTTCTAAGTTTTGCCCAGTTATTATATCCTGTTGCTTCTGTATTATAATCAGAATATATATTACGATGAATAGTTAATGGATCTATTAGTAAAGGATTAGTTTTAGTTAAATCAGTTATTTTCCTATTTATTCTATCTGCTGCAATAGCTCTAGGAATACCATAAGTTATGGTAGGTGATAAATTTTTAAAATTAAATAAACTCTTTTTTTGCTATGATGTTTCAAAATTTCCTTCATCAGTTACCTTAGAGCTTTCAGGAGCTAATCCTATAATTTCCTAATCTGTCCAATTAGTAAATGTATTAGGATTCCATTCCTATGTAGTAGTGTCTGCTAATTTATATTTAGATATAACATTAGGGTCAACATATACTCTCTATTTATTATTATCTAAATAGTAATAACGTTTACCTTGATTAACAAATATATTATGTCTTGCCCCAAGTAAATCATCATTGCGCATGTAATTTACATAATCTTTTAGATTAGTAAATTTTTTTGCAGCACGTCCATAAGGGTCATTATTATTAGCTGTCCAAGATGTTCTTAAATTACCATTAGCATCATAAAAAGTAGCCATAGAATTACTAGGAAGAAGCTTATCAACAGATTGTGCCCAAGATTTACCCATATCACTAAAACTTGTACCAGAATCATTAAAAAGTAACTTTCCAAAATCTTTGTAATAAGGACTGTTCTAAACAGTCTAAATCTGTTCTCTAGTTAATCCTGTAGTAGGAGTATATCTACCAGTAGCATTACCTTCTTTATTAGATACCCAAGCGGGTTTTAATCCATTAGATAAATCTCCAGAGTAGAGATTAGATGTATCTAATGTTGCTTTGTAATTATTAACATCATAAGGAGTTAAACCTAATCGCCAATCAGTTTTAGTACCTTTTTGAGCTTTTATAACTCCTCCTTCTTTGTATTTTAAATTATATTTTTTAACAATATCTTGCCAATTTCTAACAACCGAAGTTTGCCCATTTGTAAATGTTATCTATTGACCACTAGGACTTGATTGAAGACTTGCACGCAGTTTATTATATGCTGGAGTTAAATCTCTTAACTACTATCTAACTACATCCATATATTCTCTATAATAATTGGCATCAATAATATTACTACTATTTCTAACAGCTTCTTGGGCTTGCTTATATTCCTATAACAATTTTTGATATGTAGAGCCAGAAGCCTAATTAATTTTAGATTCCTAAACTGCTTTATCAACCCCTTCTCTTTCTAAATACTAATTTCTATTAGCAGCAGCTGCTGGAGCATGACTATCATCTATATTTTCTATAGCTTGACGTCTTCGAGCATTAGCAGCAGCCTACTATGCCCTAATATTTGCTATAGAACCTTCAAAAGCAGGATTTGATTGAGATAAAGTCCATGGTTTTGGATTTATAACAGCAGGTAAATTAGAAGTTGGGATATTAGATACTGTAGAACTCTAGGGAGATGCCTTAGGTGCTGATTGTTCTACTTTGGTTAATCCAGCAGTTTCAAATTTGCTTCTAAGATTTTTTAACCATTTAGGAGAAGTCAACTAATGATTAGCTATTCCAAGTTCTCCCCATTTATAAGGTCTTTCATAAGTTTCACCATTAATAACTCTAGTGTTAGGCTTAGAGAAATCATATAATTCAGTTTCTTTAATATTAGCTTCATCCTTTTCTTTCCATCTTCTATATCTATTTCTAGCTGCATTGAATCGAATATTCTAATTACCTGTAGCTTCTTGTAATAGTTTATTTTGGGCTTCTAATCCGGATGTTTTCTTAATAGCATCTAATTTAGCTTTATCAATAGTGACATATCCTTGATTAGTTTTAACTCTAGCCTTATCCTAAGAAATAGCTGCGTTCATAGTTCTTTTCCCTTTTATAGCCTATGTTCCAGCAGTAGTGCCTGCTATGACCATTCTAAGAGAATCATAAATATTAGACCAATCCTATCTATTCAGTTTACTAGGACTGTCTATCATTTTATTCCATGAATTTATATACTAATCCTTATTTTTAATCATAGCTGTGGCACCTATTGCGGTTATGATGTGAGGCGCTAATTTGGTAGCTGTTTTAAGTATTCTACTAGTTCCTACAGCACCTCTCAAGAATGGAAGTACAGATAAAGCATCCATTCCATAACTCCAAGCATTATTGCCTAAAGATTCTAAGAATCCTTGCCCTTCAGCCATATCAGCAGCTTGATTCTAAGCTGTAGCAGCAGCTCCAGTTAAAGCAGAGGCAGGGGCACCTACTCCTGTAAAACTTGCAATCATTGCTCCTACGTCAGTCATCAAAGCTGTGGTGCGTAATAAAGTTGCCCTATCGGATAATGGATTACCTCCAATTTTTTCCTATTTCTTAGCAAGTATTTTCTACTCATGTGAAGTATTTGGATTCTTGATAGTATCTTTAATAGCTTTATCCTACTATTCTTCTTGCTATTTTTTCCAATATTTAGTAGATAATACAGTACCTAACTAAGCTTTAACTACCTATTGATATTTTACAGAATAAGGAGTATCTCGATAACTATAAAGTTTACCATTTTTATAATAGAAATATAGATGACCCTAATTATTGCCTGAATTTTTTACTTTATAAATAGAATGTCCATAATTATCCTATACTTTTTCAAACTAATTAAAAAATTGCCTAAAATTTTGGATAGCAGTAGTATCATTAGAAGCTAGAGCTTTTTTATACTACTTTTCTAAATATGGTAGAGCATAAGCTAATCCTTCTCCTAATGTTTTTATAGGTCTAAATACACCATTAACAGTATATCCTCCATCAATAGGAGTTCTAAAGTAATCACCCTTTTTATTTCCATTAATTACTGCATTATATAAATTATTTATAGTTTTGCTAACTGTATCAGAATTTATTTTCCAATTATTGGATAATGAATACATTGATGTATAAACATTGTCAGGAGATATTCTTCCTAATCTTTTTTCTACATTACTATACCAGGGATTAGCATTTAAATAATCTTGCCATTTTTTCTAGTTGTCAGCATCAATCTATTGCTACTATACCTGTGCAGCTGCATCTTGTATTTGCTTTTCTTTAGCCTAATATTGACTTTTTAACTTAGATAAAATAGCATCTCTAGAACCAGGATACATTTTCCAATTAGTTCTATCTTCATCACTACCTACATTTTGCAATAACCACTAAGCATCATCAGGATTAGAAGAGTCTTCCTAGGCAGCATTAGAGGGAGCATCTGTAAGTCCAAAGAACTAGTCATTCCATGTTCCAAAACCTAATTTAGCTGCCTACATTCTAAGATCTTTTTTCCACTAATCAGTTCCTACGTCTTTAGAAGATAGTAGTTCCTTATATTTATTTATATTCTGTAGCTATTCTTCAGGTAAACTATAATTAGTAGTATAATTATTTAAATCTTCTAATGTTTTCTGTATTCTATTAGTATATTTTCCTTCTTCATCTAAGGATGTCCAAAACTTCTAGTCTGTTAAGGTACGTTTAGGGTCATGTTGCTACTGCCAATAATCTGCAAATCCAGGAATAGATTTTTTCTATTCACCCATTTTTTGTACGGTAGCATCAGCTATAGAATGTGCAAAATTTGCCATTAACTATGGAGCTTTAAATGCCTATAATTTAGCTCGCTTTTTCTTGCTTAATCCTTCTGTATCTGTTACTAAATTACCATGTTTATCTATTAAATTATCATCATCCGTGGCATTTTTAAATTCTCCATATTTGTCAGTTATAGTACCAAATTCATCAATACTAAATCTGTCAGTATCTTTATCCAAAGATTCCTACATTGCATTTTTAAGCTTTGTATATTCATCTTTAAATAAGGCTTTCTAAGATTCTGACCACTCTGGATGAGAATTGACGTAAGAATCTACATTGCTTGATAAATTAGCAATAAAATCCTTATAGTCTAATTTATTATTTCCGTAATTTATTGTTTTTGCCATAATAAAAATTTAGGGGTACACCTAAATAAAAACTTAGATATACCCCTTTGTTAAATTATTACTTCTAAATACGTCTTACAAGTCTTCCGCCACGACGGTAAACAGGCTCTGCACTTGCTTGCTCTGGAGCGGCAGCAGGAGCTTCACCACCGCCACCTCCCATCATCTCAAGAATCATTTGACATACTTGGATTGCAATTTGACAATCTTGATTCTAAACTGCTTGTTGAGCACCCTACATTAATACTTCTTGAGGGTCTTGCTGAGCACCTTGTGGAGCAGCACCACCATTCTAAAATTTCTTTACAAATTTCATAATTAATAATGATTTAGTTAAACGTCTAATTATCTCACTACCAATAATAAACCTTTTAAAATATAAGTGATAATAAAATATGAAGAAATGTTTAGTTAATAAGTTTATTACGATAGATTATTAATATATCTTATTTTTCAATATACTCTGGTTTACGAGTATCTTGAGCCTTAATTTCTCTAAATATTCTTTTGCCTAATCTCTTGCAATATTTTTCAAATAGTTCAGAATTATCTTTATTAGCTTCTGCTTTTTTAGCCCATGAAATTATCTATTTTGTAGATATTCTACTAAATATACGCTCACCTCCTTGTAAATTCATTTGAGTTGTTCCATCAGAAGCTATAACTTTCATTACATATTTATTAGGATCTTCAGTATCATCAAAGTCAAACTAATCCCCTTCTTTAATACCAGAATTCTGATTTACCTCTAATAAATATTTGACATCAGTAAAAGGTATTAAAGTTTCATCATTGGGTTTAGCCTAATATACTAGAGTAACTTCTCCGTCATCATTTATTCCTATCTAATCTAATGGTATTTTAGTATCTTTCATCCAAAATTCTACTTTAGGCTGAGGCTTATTATATACAAATAACATTCCAGCGTCCTAAGCTAAAAAATCTCTATCTTGTAATCCTTTCCTCTATTCTTCTTCTGTAGTAGCAAGTTCTACAGTATACTCTTTATTACCTATAATAATATTAGCTTTTTCCATATTAATTAAACTGAATGTGCATATTTTAATCTAGCCTTTAAATTAGCTGCATAGGCAGCAGGTCTTTCAAATTTCTTCATAAATACTTCAGTAGCATCATCTACTGTATCAGTCTTTAATAGAGCATTTAAAGCATTTTTCTCTGTAGTATTTAATTCTTCCCATAGAAAATCCAATTGTTGTTGTCTAGTTGGATGATTACCATATTTACTAAATAATCTTAGCTTACGATTACCAGTCCACTAAGCCAAACCATAAGAATTATATCCATCAGAAGAACGCGCATTTAAATTACCACTAGACTCTTGCATTAAATTGCCATAAATTCCTTTTGCCTAATTCTTTGTTAATCCCTTATTCATAAAGTACTAAACTATATCATTAGATGAATAAGGAGTATCCATATAGTTCTAAATAGGTTCTTGGGAAGTAAATCCTAAAAATTTGGGACTATCTAAATCTAAAGATTTTACTCTGTTAAAATTAATATCTATTGTAGTAGGTTTAATATCAGGAATTTGTAAAAAAGACGGAGCTGACACTTGACGATAAGGAACTAACAAATCACTTAGGGTCATTTATTTTTCCTCCTTTCTAACATTTGTCTATAAGACCAGTATTGTCAATAGTATTATGTAATATTTCTTGAACTAATAATTTACCTGCCTCAATAGCTAAGTTATCCTATTCTTTTTTACTCGCTTTTTCATATTTACTCTATAATTCTTCTAGTTTATTAGTAAGTTTTAAATTAAGTATAATTTCATCTTTCTCTATTTCCGCCTACTATTCTCCTTTATCATCTACTACAGGAATACCTTTCTAAGTTAAACTATCTGTATTTTCAATATTGTGTTTATGTGCATGTAAAGCTCCTTCAGGAATAACATTTTTTTCAGAATTTTCTTTCTCTTTAGGCTCTTCCTAATCTTTAACTATAGTAATTTTTATAGCAACGCCGCCTTCTTTATAAAATGGAGTAAAAAACTCTTTCCAACCCTATTTGTAACCATGCTATAAATCATTGCTATTAGTAAATAATTCAGCTTCTTCTGGCGAATTAACAAGTAAATAGTTCTTTTTATCTAAGGCTCTTTTAATTGCCTAATCTCCGAAATCCTATAATTCTCCTTTATCGTTCTCCTATATTTGTGAGTATATAAAAGGTTTTTCCTTTCCATCAAATTCAGCTGTAGCCCAGCTCATTTTATGAGTTGCTTTCTAACCATCTGGTAAAGTTATGTATCGTAATGGTTCAGACATACGCTGAATAAATCTAGGATTTACTTCTTTGGCATAAGCAATTAACTATTCAATAGTTCTATTAGCTGGTATAACATTTCCACCTTGCTATAATTTAATAGTATTGGTTAAAGTAATAACAGGAATAAATTGTTTTGGTTCTATAATACCTCCTTTTAACTTCTTATGTATTTTATTACAGATCTTTTTAATTCGTAACTTAGTACCTTTAGCTGCTATATACATAGCTTGAGGACCGCCATTCTAATCTAATTGGTATTTCTGATAATTAGCCATACCATCTAATGCTAACACTCTCCTAGCTTTATCAGAAATAGAAGATATTGCATCCATTTGTTGTTGGGCATTATCAATTAATCTATTAGCCTTTCTTCTAGCTCCTCCACTAAATAACCCATATTTTTTATTAGATTTTGAGGCCGCATCCTAGAAAGTAGATACTGAACCCTAATAATCTCCGCCAACTTGTGCTATTGCATCATTGTCTGCATTAAATGTGTGCGTTTTTCTTCCAAATAAACTATTAGTTAATCCTATAGGAGTTAATCCCAAAAAGCTACTTCCTAATATAGCATCTGTAGCAGTTTGTCCATCTGTACCAATTCCTAAAGCATTTAATCCTTTATTTACAAAACTTCCTGTTTTCATAATACCTCCAACTAAAGGATTTACTGACATTATATAATTAGAAGCCTAATCATAAGCTGTATCAAGTCCCTAAGTAATTCCGCCATAAGACCCACTATAAGCACTATTCTATGGTAATAAGGAACCTAATATATCTGCACCTTGCCCAATAGTAGAGAAGGTATTATTTAATTTTTGTCGTTTTTTCTAAAGAAGATTCTAATTAGCATTAAGGGAGTTTATCTTAGACTATTTACTTACCTAATCTAAAGTACTAAAATCCATATTTAAATTAGGTCTAGTTAGGGTCTAGTAAAACTATTGAGTAGAAGGTAGATAGCTTAATTTAGCTAATCCATTAGGATCATTAAAGGACTATCTCAATGGCTATTTAATATAAGAATTTTCAAGCATAACTAATCTCATATAGTGTGTTAATAAAATTAATAATAGCGAGTTCATCGCCTTTATATCTAATTTTTACTTTCATAAACTTATCTCTTATAGTTGCCTATTTTCTTATCCACTATTTATTATCTAAATAATAATTAGGATTCTAAGTTGCCGTATAAATACCTGTAGTTGGCAAATCAAAACTATTCTACTAAATTATTTTAGTAGGTATAGGAGAATTAAATATACTTAATGGTGGAACTATTTTTCCAGAAGGTGATTTAATCCAAGTAGAATTTCCTAATGTATTATCATTATTTATATAATATTCATTACAATACTAAATTTCTAATGGATTTATCTAAACATACCATTTATCTTCAAGATAACGCATATTAGAAGCTATTAATCCTCTTCCACCAAAAGCATCTTCAGTAGTATCTTTCTAATCAGCTAAATCTACAGCTTTAGTATGTACCTATATTCTATACTCGTCCCTATTTTTATATTTAACAATTTCTGCTCCTGATATATGACTATAATCATATCCCCAAGTATTAATTTTAGATACATAATAGTCATATATCTAATTTATAGGTTGCTATCTATCATAATAAGTATGTAGTAAATCAGCTGACTTAATATTTTGCTTAGGAGTCATATTTATATAATTTTCATCATATTTAATATTAACTCCATTATAATTCCATATAGATTTGATTGCTTCCTATCTAAAATACATATTATATTTATCTTTAGCAAAATCATAAGACTCTCCTATTATTTCGTAATGAAAAGACTCAGGTTTTGCCTTATTAGATACTATATACATATTATCAAATATTTTATGTATTTCAGGTTTATCAGCAACTACAAATTCAAATTCAAAGGGATGCTGTTTTCCATACCATTGCGTAGGTTTTATATTTTCTGAATTGTCAAAAATACCAGCTTGCCCATGTCTCCAAAAAGCAGTGGCTAAAAACTACATATTCCATTCCGAAGTTAAAGCAACTGTCTATCTAATAGTTTCTGTTATTGAAGAAACAGAATTTTCATCTTTAACATTATAAGTTATTACTGCTTTAATATTAAGATATATTACTATAGTATCAGGATTTAAAGGAGTATCTAATAAAAGTTTATTTCCATATTCATCAGTTTGAACTTTATTAGGCTTTCCAATTAAACACATAGCCCATAATAGTCTATTTATTCCATCTAAATCATCTATAGATGTTTCCTCATCACTTAGTAAAGTTCTTTTATATAATTCAGAAACTATATTTAAATATTT
>ERZ1034962.891-NODE-891-length-11305-cov-47.574400_pt1 | contig 11305 bp, 10 predicted proteins | sample MGYA00520696_ERZ1034962 | MGnify/ENA primary metagenome ERZ1034962 (study PRJEB33766, sample SAMN09781770) | gut metagenome | biome: gut microbiome | host: Homo sapiens | place: Madagascar | study: EMG produced TPA metagenomics assembly of the PRJNA485056 data...
ACAAAAAAGCTGCAAACAACACTCCCAATTTAGGAGTTTGTCTACAGTCTGAAGATACTTTCTAAAGTATCTTTTTTTATTTGTAAGAATGATTTCAAAAGACTTAAGATAGTTATCGTAGGCGATGATTGTTTTAGGTCTTTTTATTTGATTCTATAGGTGATCAGAAATAGAATGAAAAAAATTTGATTCTGCTGCAAAGGATTTGTTGTACACTTATGCTCCTAAACTTTGAACCTTTTTTATTGCTATTCTTTAAACATGTAGCATAGTGAAGCGAAATGATTACCTGGGATAAAGGAAATAACTAGCATAATCAGTGAACTATTCAAATTTTTAAGTAATTACGTTAAAAAAACAAGCGTAAATTTCAAATATCTGCTATACTTGGTTCGTTGCAAGTTCCCGAGAGGATCCGTCATCGGCGGAGATGCCTTGTAACCGAATTTAACTAGGGGGAATCACTATGGGAGAAAGACATTTATTTACCTCAGAATCTGTTTCTGAAGGACATCCAGATAAAGTTGCTGATCAAATCAGTGATGCGATCTTGGATGCAATTTTAGCAAAGGATCCAAATGCACGTGTGGCTTGTGAAACATCTGTTACCACTGGTCTTGTATTGGTATTTGGAGAAATCTCAACCACTGCCTACGTGGATATTCAAAAAGTGGTACGTCAAACGATCAAAGAGATTGGCTACACACGAGCAAAATTTGGCTTTGATGGAGATACAGTAGCTGTATTAGCTGCAATTGATGAACAATCACCAGATATCGCTCAAGGTGTTGATGAAGCACTTGAGATTCGTGACGAAGCGAAGAGAGATGTATTGGATGAGATCGGTGCTGGAGACCAAGGATTGATGTTTGGTTTTGCAGTCGATGAAACACCTGAATTAATGCCTTTACCAATTGCATTAAGCCATCGTCTAGTTCGTCGTTTAGCTGATTTACGTAAATCCAATGAATTAACTTATCTACGTCCAGATGCAAAATCACAAGTAACAGTTGAATATGATGACAATGGTCAGCCAGAACGAGTGGATACCATCGTTATTTCAACACAACATGATGATGCAGTGGACAATGAAACAATTCGTCATGACGTCATTGAAAAAGTAATAAAAGAAGTTATTCCAGCTGAATTACTTGATGACAACACAAAATACTACATCAATCCTACTGGTCGCTTTGTTATTGGGGGACCTCAAGGAGATGCTGGGTTGACGGGAAGAAAAATCATCGTTGACACATATGGCGGCTATGCTCGCCATGGTGGTGGAGCATTTTCTGGGAAAGATGCTACTAAGGTTGACCGTTCAGCAAGTTATGCCGCTCGTTACATTGCGAAAAATATTGTAGCAGCTGGTTTGGCAAGAAAAGCTGAAGTTCAGTTAGCCTATGCGATCGGTGTTGCACAACCTGTATCTATTTCAATCAATACTTTTGGTACGTCAACTGTTCCAGAAGAAGACTTGATTGCCGCTGTGAGAGAAAACTTTGATCTACGACCTGCAGGTATTATTGAAATGCTTGATTTACGTCGTCCAATTTATCGTCAAACAGCAGCTTATGGTCATTTCGGTCGTACGGATATCGAATTGCCATGGGAAAAAACAGATAAAGTTGATGCAATTAAAGCAAGCTTAGCAAAATAGCTTTTTGATGGCTGGAATGGTTCTCTTTATGGGATCATTCCAGTTTTTTTTATCCAAACGACTGAAGAGAAATCCATGGTCGTTTTTGATTTGTGTTTTTGATAAATGATAAAGCCTATTTTTTTTGGCTAAAATTTATTTGGCAACAATAAAAAAAGGAGGAATAAGATGAAAAGAGAAACAAACGTCAAATTAGTAACGATCAGTGTGTTTATTGCAACTTTCATGACAGCAATTGAAGGAACGATCGTGACCACTGCGATGCCTACGATCGTCGGCTCTCTTCACGGTATGGAGATCATGAATTGGGTATTTTCGATTTATTTACTAACGAATGCGATGCTGACACCGATCTATGGCAAACTTGCAGATAAAGTGGGGAGAAAACCTATTTTTATCTTTGGAACGCTATTATTTATTATTGGTTCTTTATTTTGTGGACTTTCTCAAACCATGATGGGGTTGATTGCTGCTCGTGCTGTTCAAGGAATGGGCGCTGGAGCAATGATGCCAGTGGCGTTAACGATCATTGGCGATTTATATACGATTGAAAAAAGAGCAAAAGTTTTAGGTTTGAACAGTTCGGCTTGGGGAATTGCTAGTGTTTTTGGACCATTAGCTGGAGGTTTTATTGTAGAAACGATCAGTTGGCATTGGATCTTTTTTATTAATGTACCGATCGGGCTTTTATTGATGGTTTTGATCTGGCTTTATTTGAACGAACCACAGAGAGAACATGAGTCAAAACCGATGGATCTATTCGGGAGCTTTAGTTTGATGGCGATGTTGGTTGCTTTACTTCTTGGATTTCAATTTTTAGGGGATCAAGGATTTACTCCAGTAGTGATCGGGCTTTTGATCGGAAGTCTTCTTCTATTATTTTTATTTATTGCAGCAGAAAGAAGAGCCAAAGACCCTGTGATCATGTTGCATCTTTTTGCTAATCCACTATTTGTGGTCGTGAATCTAGCAGCAGCTTTAGCCAGTGGGTTCTTAATGGGCATTGATGTGTATATCCCGATGTGGATGCAAGGGGTATTGGGGCTAAATGCTGCAGTAGGGGGATTAGTCTTAGCACCGCTTTCTCTCGTTTGGATGGTCGGTTCTTTCTTAGCAAGTAAGTGGATGACTCAAATGGCAACGAATTGGGTATTGCGAATTGGTCTATTGATTGCCTCTCTAGGCGGTGCCTGGCTCTGGTTAATGCCATTTGAAAGTAATTTTTTATGGTTCTTTGCTATTTCAACGGTCATTGGTGTAGGACTAGGAATCACCATGACTACCTCAACTGTTAGTGCCCAAAATAGTGTGTCTCGAGATCAACTAGGGGTAGCTACCTCGTTCAATACATTGGTGCGGACGATTGGACAAACTGTGATGGTGGCAGTCTTTGGCTTATTGATCAATGGAGTAACACAACGGGAGCTGAATGCGACTAATTTGACGAATGATGCAGATATCATGAATAAGCTAGTCAACCCACAAACAGCTAAAAACATTGCGTCAGAGTTGATCACGCCTTTACGGAAGATTTTATATGAAGGATTGCATCAAGTCTATTTTGTGGGGCTATTACTAGTAGTGATCGCTTTTGCATTGACATTTGTCGTTCGTGAAAAAAGTGATAGAATAAGAGAGTATTAGTACAAGAAAGTAGTACTAAATGTTACTTTGTGAGGTCGTTTGACCAATTATTTCACAACGATAACCGGTGTTAGAATAGTTGTTTTATCAAAATTTGTCATTATTGGTCAGGTCAAAAACACTATTTTTCACACCTTAGAGAGGATGTTTCAACGTGGCATTTATTCAAGCAAATATTTATTCGAATGTTTTAGAGATGGAAGTAAACCTGAATGTAATCCTTCCACAAACAACAAATAAAGTGATCGGTACGAGTTCACAACAAGCGACAACAGATGTTCTTGTCTTATACCTTCTGCACGGAATGGGAGGAAATCATAGTGTCTGGGAGCGTCGGACGTCGATTGAAAGATATGTCGCAGACCATGGATTAGCGGTCATTATGCCTTCTACTGATCTAGGTTGGTATACCGACACGGCCTATGATATGAAATACTGGACGTTTATTTCAGAAGAGCTTCCCGAAATCTGTCATGAACTGTTTCCACAATTAACGACACAAAGAGAAAAGACTTATGCTGCTGGATTATCAATGGGTGGCTATGGTGCTTTGAAACTTGGGCTGGCAAAACCAGAAAATTTTGCTGCAATCATTTCTTTATCAGGAGCCATTTCAGTAGGCAATCGGATGGATGATTTATTGATGATTCGAAAGGCAAAATTCTGGGAGGGCGTATTTGGACCGTTAGATCAGATCAAAGGTTCAGTTAATGATCCTCAGTATTTATTAGAAGAATTAGTAAAGAGTGACAAAACAGCACCTCGTATCTACTTGGCATGTGGGGAATCAGATTTTCTTTATCAAGCAAATCAAGAAATGACTGATTCATTGAAAGCAAATGGGATTGGCGTAACCTTCGAACATAGTCCTGGCGAACATAACTGGGTATTTTGGGACCAGTGGATTCAACGTGCTTTGGAATGGTTATTTGAAGAAAAATAGGTGAAGAATCCTTGATCTTTCTTAGCTTTTGAGACTATTTTTCAGGACGATCGCTAGGGCTAGGACATTGTCTTGGCCTTAGCTTTTTTATAGGACGAATCACAAGGTAATAATTTGAAAGAGGTGTTTTTTTGGAAGAGATAAAGCATTGTAAAGAATCGATAGTCATTCAAACACATCGGATTTTTCCGTTCGATCTTAATCCTTTTGGGTTTTTATTTGGTGGGAAATTGATGACGATGATTGATGATGCTGCGTCGATCTCTGTGACAAGACATTGTCGCAGAGGTGCAGTTACCGCTTCTTTAGACAGCTTGAATTTTTTGAAGCCATTGCATGAAAACCATTCTGTGTGTGTAGAATCTTATGTAAGTGGTACTCATCATAAATCGATGGAAGTATTCGTTAAAATTATTGGGGAAAATCTGACAACTGGGGAGCGTTACTTAGCCGCAACTTGTTTTACAACATTTGTCGCTGTTCCGTCTCATATGAATGAAGAAACGGAATTTACAGTACCTAAAGTCATACCTGACACGGCAGAAGAAAAACTAGTGTGCGCAGGATACGAAAAACGTCGCAAACAGCGCTTACAAGAACGAGAAGACTACCGAGCTTTTGCTGCTCAATTATCAACAGACCTTCCTTGGTTAAAAAATGAAGGAATAGATGATTAGACCGCTTTATCTAGGATAAGTGAAATGGCTAAACTAGTAGCTAAACTGGCTATTACTTGTGGAATAGGAAGTTTTATTCACGTAGTCAACTCAAACAGTAAACAAAAAAATCATGAAGGCAAGTTCGCGAACTTGCCTTCATGTCTTTTTTTGTTTACGATTCTTTTTGTACAGCCAACCCTTGAAGATAGATCGTCACGCTATCAAGAAAGAGTTGTTTTTCATTTTCTTGGTTCTGGTGAGCGGTGATACTAGCCTTTAGTCCAACTAGTGCATTTTCTTCGACATAACTTTTCATAGAAAGAATAGCATCTTTGAGTAAGTGATTACCGGTCATGATTTTGTGCCGAAGATTCTGTTCATGCTGTTGATCCATCAGTTGACCAATCAACAAGTTATGAAGAGCAAACACTGCTTGACGACTACGGTCAATCGAAAAGCCCGCTTGGATAAGAATCTGGATCATCATTTCTAAGTGTTCCAAACGACTCGCATAAGAAGGAACGGTATTGATTTCTAGCTCTGCACCACAAGGAAAGTGGGTGTAAAGGTCATAGTAGTTTTCCATGAATTGAACAAGACGTTCCTGCCAAGGTAAACGAGGCTCGGGAATGATTAGTTCATTTTCCATGAATTCAGCCATTTTTTGGAGCAAGTCTTGCTTATTTTTGAAATACCAGTAAAGCGCAGGGGCTTTTACTTGAACTTTTTGAGCAAGGTTTCGCATAGATAGTTTTGATAGTTCTTGCGTTTCTGCCAGAATCGCAAAAGCAGATTTGATAATCATTTCTTGGGAAAGCTTTGGTTCCAAATTTAATCAACCTCTTGTATTGCAATATTTTTTTAAACATGGTAAATTGTTAGTCGGCCTTATTTTACAGTGTTAAATAAGACCTGTCAATTTTAATAAAAAGGGGTGTAACAACCAATGGGCTTAATTTTAAGACATGCAAAAAAATACAAAGTTGTTGTATTTATTTCATTGTTTTCTGTAGCGATTATGGTAAGTGCCGCATTATGGCAACCGAAGCTTTTACAACAAGTATTAGAAGCTATTATTACAGAAGATAACGACAAGATGAAAACGATCGGTGTATACTTGATCAGTTTAGCTTTATTAGGACTGGCAGCTGGAGTTTCAAATACGATTTTTTCAGCGAAAGTGGCACAAGGGATTAGTGCTGATATTCGGGAAGAAGCATTTCGTAAAATCCAGACTTTTTCATTTGGAAATATCGAAAAATTCTCTGCTGGAAATCTGGTAGTTCGACTAACAAATGATATTACACAAATTCAAAACCTAGTCATGATTTCTTTACAATCGCTCTTTAGAATTCCATTTCTGTTTATCGGGGCTTTTGTTTTGGCAATGATGACGATGCCGCAATTATGGTGGATCATTGTCGCATTGATCGTAGCAGTTTTCTTGATTACAGCTTTATCATTTACCAGAATGGGTAAACATTTTATGATCATCCAAAAACTGATTGATAAAGTCAATAGTATTGCCAAAGAAAATCTTATGGGGATCCGTGTAGTCAAATCTTTTGTCCAAGAAGACAATCAATTGAAAGAGTTTAGTAAAGTCAGCGAAGATCTAACGAAACACAACATCATTGTGGGAACCTTGTTTTCTGTGATGATTCCATCCTTTATGTTGGCTGCTAATTTAGCAGTAGTTGGCGCAATCTTTTTTGTTAGTGATTTAGCAAAAGATGATCCAACCTTAATCGGTGGTTTGGCTTCTTTCATGAACTATTTGATGCAGATCATGATGGCAATCATTATTGGTGGAATGATGATGATGATGACATCAAGAGCTGCAGTTTCATTGAAACGGATCAAAGAGATTTTAGACACAGAACCAGATTTAACATACCAAGATGTGCCAGAACAGGATTTAACTGGATCAGTCACTTTTGATCATGTTTCTTTCCGTTATCCTGGCGATGATGCAGACACATTGAAAGACATCAGTTTTTCGATCCAACCAGGGGAAATGGTGGGGATTGTTGGTGCAACAGGAGCTGGTAAATCGACACTCGCTCAGTTGATTCCACGATTGTTTGACCCAACAGAAGGAAAAGTGGAAGTAGGCGGCGTAGATTTAAGACAAGTCAATGAAAAAAGCTTACGTCACACTGTATCCTTTGTTTTACAAAAAGCGATCCTTTTCTCTGGAACGATTGCGCAAAACTTGCGTCAAGGGAAAAAAGATGCTTCTGAAAAAGATATGGAACATGCTTCTGCGATTGCTCAAGCACAAGAATTTATCGAAAAATTAGCGGATCGCTATGAGGCTCCTGTGGAAGAACGTAGTAGTAACTTTTCAGGTGGACAGAAACAGCGGTTGTCTATTACCCGAGGTGTCATTGGTGATCCTAAGATTTTGATCTTAGATGATAGTACCAGTGCATTAGATGCGCGTTCTGAAAAGTTGGTTCGTGAAGCATTAGCAAAAGAATTAAAAGGCACTACTACGATTGTGATCGCTCAAAAAATCGCTTCTGTTGTCAAAGCAGACCGGATTCTTGTGTTAGATGAAGGCAGATTAGTGGGTGAAGGAACACACGAAGAACTAGTAGCAACCAATCGGGTGTACCAAGAAATTTTCGAAACACAAAAAGGAACGGAGGAGTAGCCATGACTGATTTAATAAAAGCCAGTAAGTTTTTCTATCACTATTTAAAACGGTATAAGGTCTCCTTTTTCTTTATTTTTGTTACAGTTATCATTGCCACTTATCTTCAAGTGAAGGCACCACAATATATCGGAGAAGCTTTTCAAGAACTAGCCAACTATGTTGGGGCTTTGATGCAAGGAGTCGATGATAAGAGTCGCTTCGTTTCCATTATTTGGAAACTATTAATGTTTTATGTTTTAGCGAGTGCCGCAAACTTCATTTACAGTATCTTATTTACGCAAGTAGTGGGTAAATCGACGAATCGGATGCGTATTGGTTTATTCAATAAACTAGAAAAATTGACGATCCGCTTCTTTGATTCTCATCAAGATGGGGAAATTCTTAGTCGATTTACGAGTGATTTAGATAATATCCAAAATAGTTTGAACCAAGCTTTGCTCCAAGTAATCACCAATATCGTTTTACTTTTTGGGATATTGATTATGATGTTCCGCCAAAATGTTGAGTTAGCTTGGGCAACAATTGCTTCTACACCAGTGGCAGTTTTGATTGCTGTTTTGATTATCCAAAAGGCAAGAAAATACGTTGATTTACAACAAGACGAAGTTGGGAAATTGAACGGCTATATGGATGAAAAAATCAGTGGTCAACGTGTCATCATCACCAATGGATTACAGGAAGAGACAATTGATGGTTTCTTGGAACACAATGAGACTGTTCGTAAAGCAACGTTTAAAGGACAAGCTTATTCAGGATTGCTTTTCCCAATGATGCAAGGGATGTCTTTAGTGAATACCGCAATCGTCATTTTCTTTGGTGGATGGTTAGCACTGAATGGGGATCTGGAACGCTCGGCTGCTTTAGGATTGGTAGTCACATTCGTTCAGTATTCCCAACAATATTATCAACCATTGATGCAAATTTCATCTGGTTATAGCATGATCCAATTAGCGATCACAGGAGCACGTAGACTGAATGAGATGTTTGCTGAAAAAGATGAAGTGAAACCAGCGAATGGTCAATCCTTTGATGGGATCGATAAAGGCTTATCTTTGGAACACGTTGATTTTGGTTATAACCCTGATAAATTAGTGTTAAATGATGTATCCATTGATGTAAATAAAGGTGAAATGGTTGCGTTAGTTGGACCGACTGGCTCAGGTAAAACAACGATCATGAATCTATTGAATCGTTTTTATGATGTGAATAGTGGTGCAGTAACGATTGATGGGACAGACATCCGTGAGTATGATTTAGATGCTTTACGAAAACATGTAGGAATCGTTTTACAAGAATCCGTCCTATTCTCGGGCACTATTCGCGACAATATTGTCTTTGGGAAACCTGATGCGACAGATGAAGAAGTGATCAATGCCGCTAAGCAGGCGAATATTCATGACTTTATCATGAATCTAGAAAAAGGGTATGAAACAGAAGTATCTGAAGAAAACAACTTGTTCAGTACCGGTCAGAAACAATTGATCAGTATTGCCAGAACGATCATTACGAATCCTTCATTGTTGATTTTAGATGAAGCAACAAGTAACGTGGACACAGTAACAGAAGCTAAAATCCAAAAAGCCATGGACGAAGCAATCAAAGGACGTACCAGCTTTGTGATTGCCCACCGGTTAAAAACGATTTTAAATGCAGATCGTATTGTTGTTTTACGTGATGGAAAAGTAATCGAAGAAGGAAATCATCATCAGTTGTTGGCAGAAGATGGCTTCTATGCTGAACTTTATCTTAATCAGTTTGTCTTTGAAAGTTAAATAAAAAGAACCTCGTTATAACGGGGTTCTTTTTATTTATTTTACATTATTTATTTTTATAAGGGGCAAAAAAGAGGCAATTAAATTTCTATTTTACCTAGTTTTTCTACTAGTTGATTTTGCATGTTTTTAGTTGTATGAGTGTAGATCTTTAATGTTGTTTTTGAATCTTCGTGTCCTACGCGATCCATAATAGCTTTTAATGGAATTCCTAACTCTGTTAATAGAGAAATATGGGAATGTCTTAACATGTGAGAAGAGACTTTTTTATCTATGTTTAGTTTTTTTGCTACCGTTCTTAAAGATTGATTATATGCTTGAATAGATATCGGAGTACCATTTTTAGAAATGAAAATATATTTGTTTTTATTATTTTTGATTAATTTGTTTTCTTCAATTAATTGGTCTATGATTTTTTTAGAATTACTTGATAATTCGATAGTTCGATAAGAACCTGTGTTTTTAGTGGTTGTTTTAATTTTTAGCTCGTAATCATAAGTTCCAGAAATTGTAATTTTATTGCCATCATAATCAGATTCAGTTAAAGATATCAACTCACCATAACGCAGTCCAGTTAAAAACAAAAACTTAGTTATTAGAGAATAACGTGATTGTTGATATGAACTTTTTTGTTTATTAACAATCATCTGAACTTCTTCTGTTGACAAATAACCATTTTTTCCTTTTTTTATTTCTTCGTTTGTCTTAGGTTTTCTTGCTAAAGAAACTCCACTTACAGGATTATATTTTAATCCATAACGACGATTAGCAAATTTAAAAATCATTCCTGTAAAAGTTTTTAAATGAATTACATAGTTGTATGATAGATTTTTTTCAAAATAGTAATAATCTAGCATATCTTGTATTAGATTACTATTAACATTTTTTACAAGTACATCATCTTTTATATATTTTGAAATTAATGATAGATAAACCTGAGCTGTTCGATAGGAACTCTCTTTAACAGTTGGCTTATATTTTTCATCCCATTTAGTTTTTAATTCTCCAAAAGTTAGTGGTAATTCTTCATTCCGTTTTATTTTTTCTGCGATTTTTTCATTCAAGAGTAAGGTTGCTTGATTCCAAGCTTGACGTGAGCCGCTAGATAAAGTTACAGATACTTTCTTTTTCTTTTCAGTTAAAGGATTCGTATAACGTTCGGTGTACTTAAATTTTTTGTCATTTATTTTTTCTACCCACATTCTTTTTATTCCTTTCGAATGTATGTTCTTATTGATTGTAAAAGAAAAGCCCGAAGGCTTTTACTAGTTTAAAGAAATATCTACAGTTTCATCGTTCCAAATCGATGTTTCATATTGAAGTTTCAATTTTGCGTTAGGGTCTGCTTGTCCTACAAGGTTGCCAGTTACAGATGCACCGTTGTCTAAGTCTCCAGAATTAAGTCGATCGGTGGCAATACCATCAGTAACAATTTCATTTACATCTGTTGCATTACCATTAGCATTTAATTTAAAATTGTACGGATTATAGCTTTGTTTTTGGCCAGTATTGTTGGTAATGGTAACATTTATAATTACATATTGTTTGCCAGTATTAGGAGTTTCATATTCACTACCATTGCTGAAGTTCACATTATTCACTTTAATTTCATATCCTTTGTAACTAACAGTATCTCCTACATGGTATTCTTTAGATAAAGTATTATCTGAAGAATTGGTTGTATTTGTTTTACTAGCGCTTTTCGAAGTATTTGAATCAGAACCACTTCCTAAAAAAGCAAAACCTATAATACACAATATAATAAATCCAATAAATACCCCAAAACAGCCAAACATACCTTTTCCAAAACTTTTTAGCACAAAATTCCTCCTCTACAAAACTTTCCAAATTTAGAAAAAGATAAGAAGCTAAGAAAAGTTTTGCTTGCTATGATTTATTTGCAGTCAATAGCCGAGGAAATTCGGTTAGGTAGTCCGTGTTGGTAGCACGGGCTTTTTTGTGTTA
>ERZ1034962.896-NODE-896-length-11242-cov-136.886028_pt1 | contig 11242 bp, 12 predicted proteins | sample MGYA00520696_ERZ1034962 | MGnify/ENA primary metagenome ERZ1034962 (study PRJEB33766, sample SAMN09781770) | gut metagenome | biome: gut microbiome | host: Homo sapiens | place: Madagascar | study: EMG produced TPA metagenomics assembly of the PRJNA485056 data...
ATAAATCTCTGCCTTATGATAAGATGCGTACGGCAGCTCAGATTCAGGCGTTCAGACCTGCGACAGCAGGTCTTCTGACATCAGGTTACTCCCCGATAACTTTTACCGGGTCAGTACACAGCGCTACTGCGCTGAAATTAATGCACGTTATGTCAGCATCAGAGATGGTATGCAGGTATTTTGCGGGTTGTTCCCGTCAGGTTATCGTACACCTCCACGGTTGTGGTCACCACCGGCATTCCGGCCTTTCTCAGCCTCAGAACATCAGCCGCAATACGCTGACTGCCAGACCAGAACAGGCCGTCCAGTGCAGTCACCAGTAAACCCGCCTCCAGTGCATACTTCAGCCGTTCACGGGGCGCTTTCACTTCCCGGGCAACCTGCTGATATGGCAATGATGTGTTTTCATTCCCAACCACGCGACGAATACGGTGAGACAGATGATACCGGAATGTATCCGGCACACCAGAAAGGCTGGCCTTCAGGCTGTACACGCAGCCAAACCGTTTATCGTTAAACACCACATTTTTCTGGCTGATTCCCCATTCTTCACGCAGCGCAGCAATCAGTTGTGGTGTACGGGTAAGCAACAAGCGAAAAGGCAGTTCAAAACTGGTGACGTAATCCACATTCAGCAGTGCAATACGCAGCCGTTCTTCTGGCCCGGCCTCTGTCTGCCGGCACTCCTCCAGGACATCCTGCCACTGCTGGCGAAGACGGGGCGATTCGTTCCGTTCTGTAAAACAGTATTTATCCGCCAGATAATCAATTCGTGTACGCATACTGAAAAGAATTCCGTATAAAAATTCATCTGACAAAACTTTATCAGTCCATAAAAATCAACGGAAGCACAGATGATTCACTCGTCCATTACCAACGGATTTTGCCAATAATCCTGGCGTTGACAACGGGTAACATAAAAAATAAAGACTGAACAACTGTTTTTAACGGCGATACTGCATGATTTCATCGCCATCCGTCACCGTCATATCCACCAGATGAAACAACTCTGTGCAGGTTTTATCCGCAATTTCCGGATTATCAAAACACGTCGGTCAGTTCATGTTGTACGGAGACGGGCTGCGCTCCCCATGACAGAACATTATCGATATCACCAGCATACGTGCCACTCAAAGTGTTACGGCATCGTACGGCGTGGTCATGTTCTTCTCTTTTTCCTGTTCACAATAACCTGCTTAACGGTCAGAAGGCATTTTCACCAGGATTATATTCACCTGCACAACCATGTTCAGCCATGACCGCAGATAAGTGAACATCCGGAGTATACATGGCATAAAGATTATTCTGCCGCTGTTGAATTGCCGGTAAGCTCCCGGTCCTTTGCTCCGGCACACTGTTTTTGTTCCTGGCTCTCTGTCTGAGGTGAAACCTTCCAGGTATGTCGCCCCATTTTTGTTCGTCTCCATTTTTTTAAGAAGTGCTCAAGTGAAAAACTTTTTACCTCTCCGGGAGTTGTCGTATTTGCTGATATTGCTCGTTTGTTTAAAGAACCTGCTGGTCTTGCCATTAATATTACCTGCTGATTGCTTCACGCCGGGCTCCTCGCACTGTGCGCGGGTTATTGTTTCGTTTTCAGTCCCGGGGGCGCCAGGACTCTGTTTGCAGACCATAACGGCCTGACCTGTACTGTTTCTTCGGCTCTTTGATGCCCGTTTGCGCCATTTGTTCCCTGCCCCTCTGTCTGATAACGAATACGCTCACTACGCACAGCACTGAACAATACCGGCAACAGCATGTCTTACATGACATTCGCTGTGCCATCCACCGGAAAACATTTTCAGATACCGGATGAGGTACCACTTCCATTGACAGCACGAGGTAACAATACTGATGATAACGCTGACCATTAGCCGCAAATCAAAGGGGATTTACAGCAAACAACAGGAAACCGAACAGACAGTACCACAGCAGGATAAAACGACCACGAAATACAAGATAAAACCCACACCACTCCTCCGGCTGAATGATAAACAGAAACCTGCTGATAAAACACCGTGGCGACATATGACAAAACGCCAGCGCAAAAACCGTAAGCGTATAAATCGTCTTGTGGAACTCTGGCCTGAGTTATTCAACCGGGAAAAACCAAAACCACTTAAAGTGGGGATACCTGACCGACCTGATACAGGATATCGCCATCAGAAAACTGGCGTTTGGCGCAGGTACATTACGCGCAGCAGTGGCGTCTTATGTGCAGTCTCCGCGCTATTACCGTGCGTTAATGGCAGGTGGCCCCCGTTACGACCTGAAGGGGCAACCATGCGGGGAAGTAACGCCACATGAACAGAAAGAGGCAGAGACCCGTTTAATGATGCTGAATGACCGACGAAAAGCCAGAAAGCGCTGATTCACTGAGCTGTAATCAATGTACAGCGCTGTACCGGACGATGGGTAATGGCAGTCACAACCGGTAACCCCAGAGACAATGCGACTGTTTTTAACGCAACATACTGGCCGGATGTATCACCCCGGGCAACCCGAAAACACCTTTCCACCCGGCATTGTCCGCCAGCACTTATCACCTGCCAGCTCTGTTGCAGTAAATCCACCACTTGCGAACATTGTTCATCAACTGTGACACTGGCTCGCGGGTGACAAATGCTCGTCTGGCTGAGCAGCAACAGGCATCGCATTGTTGCTCCTCCATGTTGTTCCCGCAACCAGCGTAATACCAGCGGCGATGATGGACTGGCCGTGTGATTACGCTCAGTAATACGTTCGTGCACCTGTCGATAAAAGGAAGTACAGAATGCATGAATCTGTTGCCCGTTGATATTTCCTTCTGCCGAATGGAGTGTGAAGTGAAATGCCAGCAGATGTGGCCAGTGGTCCACCGCCTGCTGAATAAAACGCCGGATATCTCCCGGCTCTGAAAGTAAGGCTTCGGTTATTTGCACGGAATACGACTCCTTCAGACTCTGTTGAATTTTGTTAAGCCGGTGCAGACACACGGGAAAATACGCATCAACACCGGCACGGTACGATACAAACACCAGTGACTGGCGGGACGAAGGGAATGACGAATCAGTCAGGAAATGATGACAAACAGTTGGCTGACCAGAGGAGTCAGCAGGAAGATGAACGGGAATGTCGCCAGCACCAGGGACAGGGCTGATTCCCACAATACCAGCGCCGGCATTTTGCACATTGCCAGCGAACCGGTATCACAATACCTTTCATACTGCGGTTCCCCGTGATGCTTCGATACGCTGCTGCATCCACTGCTCCACTTCGCTTCTGTACCAGCGGCTGCTGCGACCCAGTTTGATGGGTTTCGGGAAATGGCCTTCACTGATCAGCCTGTAAAACCATTTATCGGTCATGCCGGTGAAACTGGTGATGTAGTTCATGTCGATCAGGGGATCGTCGGCACGCAGCAACACGCTGTCGTGGCTTGTTGTGGTCAACATGGTCAGAATGTCCTCAGTGAGATTTATGAAGAATGGGGTAATACGGGGAATGGGATGGCGTGCTGCTTTCAGCACTGCCAACCGGGATTGCCGGCAAGGCAACGGGCTTCTGGATCGCACACTCCACGGCGATCGCGGGCGAAATCACTGAACGCCCAGATAAGGTCCTTAAACAGGGCTTCGCAGTCCGGTGACCGGCGATCCAGTACCACATCCCGGGTGATCTGCTTCTGGTACGGCTTTGCTTCACCTGGTGACGCGAAACCCAGCACGTTACTCCAGGCATCCAGAATCAACCGATCCAGTTCGGGGCCGTCGAAATACTCCTGTCTGACGCACAGCACCACGTGGTATTCCGGCTTTTCTGGATGACGGGTCAGGAGCCAGCAGAGGTCACGCCCGGGCGTTGCATTCATCAGCGCGCTGACGGTTTCGATAAAATCCATACCAAACCAGGTCTGTCTGCTGTTGAAGGCGTTGTCATGTTCCCACGGCAGACGAAGCAGGATCCGCCGTACCCGGGAGCCGGACTGCTCGCGCAGCGCACGATTGAGAACGCCGACGACTTTGTTCTGATAAGATGGCCAGAAGGGGGCCAGGCTATAGTCGAAATAAGGAATAGCATTCATAAGATATGCTCCATATGGAAACGCACGACGCATCCCCGCCAGCGAAAGACGAGCGTATGGTGAAACTGAAGGCGTCGTGTACTGAGGTTGTTGATGTGATAACCGTGGAACCGGGGATGGCAGATGTCGTATGCCAGGACAGTCAGGAGACCAGACAGGTGTAAAATTCCTGAGGTGGGTTTAAGGTGAATGATCTCCGTTGACTTCGGTTCACATCATTAATCAAGGCGGTAAGTTTTTACCGACGGAGTGTTTCCAGGAGCGGAAGCAGATAAAAATACCGTCGCTGACTTCAGGGCGATTAGCAGAAAACGATCTAAGGGCGTTGGCTGACGCCCTTACCGTGACATACACTCTGGTACCGGATGCCGTTTTACAGGGTTCACCTGCCATCCAGTAGACGCCCCGCTCCACGACTGCAACCATAATTACGTTGACCAGAACCGTCATGCTGCTTCGTCTCATACTTCACGAGATAACGGGCTCTGTTCCGGGCTTTCTGCATCGCTTCCACATCACCACGCTTGATCCAGAGAACAGCGGCTTCACCAGACTTTTTGTCTGAAGCCTTCCTGGTATCAGAACATCCACCCGACAAAGGCGTGTCATCGGAAGAAGGGCGAGCATCAGACGATGCTGGTTTACGGGAAGGCGTCCACCTGGAAAAATGGACTAGGCCATCGCCTTGCCAGGGCTCAAGATGCAGGGCGCTGCACCATGCCTCCTGGATCATCGTCGCCAGCGAAGACGGTTCGCTGAAATCCCCGAGCGAGCACCAGGTATCTTTGTTGAGCAGTAATATTACGTGATAATGTTTCCTGCCTTTTTCCTTGCCAAACTCCCGACACCAGAAATAACGCAGAGTGGTTGCACGCACACGCTTGTTGGCACGTCGTTTTTTCCGCTGGTAAGCCTGAATTTTTGCTTTCAGGGATCCGAAAAAACGAGAAATCACCGCTGAATCTAAATCGGTATCCATGATGGTGGCAGGCATATACTCAGGGAAACGTAAATCCACCCGGATTAACGAGACGGCACGGTGTTGCGCCAGGGCACTGTTGAGAATACTTTCAAAACGGGATAACCAGTAAGCATTGTGTATTGGTTGATTCATGATGAGAGATCTCCGTTGATTTGGATTGACTTCACATCATTAATCACCGCGGTAAAACTTTACGGCATCCCGCCATTGAGCAACGCCAATGGCTCCTGATTAAAACAGAATGAATCCCCCACGAAGAAAAGATAAACCTACACGCAGGGTAAAACACACAACAACGGCATAAATGGTTTTTAAAAACTACAAAGTCAGAAGGGAAACGGATCAACAGAACATGCAAACAAAACGTCAGAAACGCAATCAGAACGCTTTCTGCTGCTGTGAATCAAAAACCTACAGCTTAACCACACAACTCAATCACAGAGCCGAATAGCGCGCTTAAAACCTGTTTACAGATAACCCCACCCCAAGAACAAAAACCACCAACATCAGAATCGATTTTCTCTTCCTGAAAATGTTACCTTTCACTACGCACCATAAAAACGATTAACCATCGATAACGTAAACCTTATCTGAATCAAAACACCAGAACCAATCATCACGCTTTTTCTGAATGAAAATAACCACTCTGCGCAGAGAAAGAACAGGAGGAACAGAAAAAACATCAGAAACAGTTAATCATCTCATCAATCTCATCGTTACAAAATCATCCATAAAACCATTTAACTAAATCGTCGTAAGCACATCGAAAAGAACGTCAGATTACTTCAGGAAAGTTCGGGTTGATTTAGCGTAAAGATACTTTTCTCAAGCTAACGTCGAAACTCGAAATCTCAGGAAAGGTTAAACGTAACATCAGTAAAATCGAATAGCAGATTGATTGCTTAAGCAGAAAGGTTTTACAGCAGCATTAAATTGATTTTAGCTAACGTAAAGATTTATTAAACTGGATGTGTTTCAGACAAAGCAATGTGTATGACAATGCTTAATGAAAACACTTGTAGAATTGTTTATGAAAGTACGTATATAACACTTACTGAAATGCTTAGTAAAAATACTTAATGAAATATGTGTATATAATACTTAGTAAAATGCTTAGTGAAATAGGTGTATATAGTATCATACCGACATTCTCAATATCTTCAGACATCCATGCAGACTGAGTGTTGATTTTTCACTTTTACAGCCAGCATGGGGATTTTTGTTCTGAAAACGGAGCAGATTTACTCTGGAATTATTTTTCTGTCCCCGTATTTCAGGCCCCAGAAAAGACAATCCGAAGCATACCGTTTGTCAGCTTCCATATCATCTTTTACCCCCGGAAAGTGATCGCGTTTTACAACCAGAATGACGACCATACTGGTTATGTCGTCTCTCGGCCTCCTTCACATATAACATGCATGTCAGTCATTTCTTACTGCCTCACTCACCGGAGTTCTCCATACCAGATGAAGCAATAATTCTGAACTGAAGCATAACAGCATACGCAAGGAAATAACTGTGCCATAGATCCCGGAATCAGGATCTTAATGTCAGGAAAACAGTGATGGCCGGAGATAACCAACAACAACCTGAGTACAGACGAAAGCTTTCCCGCGCACGCCACAATCTTATGTAAGAGAATATGATGCCACCACTCACCTCAGAAGAACCGTCTCCGGGAGAACTTCACTGCATCAAAAATCCTTTTGCTGAGTTCTCATTCCCCATCATGGCAGCTACAGACATGCCCTGACAGAGCGTATGCGCATTGAGAGAAATAACCATAAATGATGAGAAGACACTCTATATGACGACAGCATGTTGAGGCATCAAAAATATTCAGCTAAATATTTTTATTGCAAATTACAGAAAACAACATGGTGTCAATATAATTTTGTTAAATACGTGAGATTAATCACATTGTAATTTACTGTATTTTTATGTAAATTATAGAAAAGAATTCATGAGCCTTATTGCATTTTTTCTGATGTATGGATAAAAGAGGATTCAGACGAAATTTACTGACAGAGGAGTTGATAAAAGGGGAGGGAGTAAAGAGTTTTATAGAGTTGGTTCTGCATTTATACCCAGGGAGTTCATGTCTGTGCATTCACCAGATGAATCTGCTCATGTTTTTAGTCGGATGGAATATGAATATCACCGACATAACGATAAATTACGTTCTGTTAATGCTGATAATGCAGGCAGAGACGTTGTTCCGGAGTGGGTTCAAAATGACTCTGTAGCTGCATTCTGGGTATGGATGTTTATATATCGTGTTCCTGATAGTATTGTCCGACTCTCAGGAGGGCAGTATACAAACCACGATACTTCCAATCTGTATGCCAGACTGTTTGCCACAGAAGCAGCTCCAGCTAATCATCAGGCAAGGATTCGTGTTACGAGGAAATGGCTACAGGAGCTTATAAGGCTAACCGGAACAGAAAATGTATCTGACTTCTTATATGTCGTTCATTTTTTATGGTCATATGCTGAAAAAGTGAATCCCATGGCATGGCTTGGCTCCCGGCGGATACATATCCAATGGGCATGGGCGTATCTGCAGAAACATTGCACCGAAGAAGAATATCACTGTTCTGATACTTCAACATTCAAAGCTTCAGATGAATCCCGTCTGTTCATAATAGCTTATGTGCGCTGTGTCTTCATGAAAATCTATTCTGTCAGTATTGAACCACAGAAGCTAAAAGAATTGGTTCATCGGCAGAATGATTTTCTCAGGCGCATGAAGTGCTCATACCAGAAAATGTTCCGGTATGAGAAAACCGATTCCCGGGTACAGATAAGTGCCCTGATTTCACCGGAAGCCAGGAATGCGCTCCGGAGAATGGCAAAAAAGAATAATCTGACGCAGGCTGAAATACTGGATAAACTCATCTTATCAGCAGGGGATTATTCCCGTTAATGAGTTCCACCAGAACCGTTTTTCTTTTTGCTGCTGTTTTTACGTTTATGCTGTTCGTACCTTTCTTTTGACGTACAAAGGAATCTTCCATAAACATTGCGGATATATGAGTTGATACACTCCAGCATTCTCTCTTTTCGTGATTTCCCTTTTTCCTTCGAATCTTCACTTTGAACATTAATGTTCATAATTTTTTTTATAAACTTAGCCAGATTTTCCATGTCATAAAGCAGCATGAAAAACATCACATTTCCCAGTGATTCCAGTAACTGAGATTCAACCCTGTACCCATATTTTCTGAAACTTAGCCCTGTTAAAAATTGTTCAAACATTACCCCTGATTCAAAAAGAGATTTTAATCCCAGTCGCTTATATTCCTGGTAAAAAAGTTCAAACGTCGGGGATGCTGAACGGCAAATAAACGAAGACTGCGCCCATGGATTAAAGTCTGTGACACGCCTCCCCTCCCGCACTTCCTGCCGTGTCAGCGGTGGTTCAGCAAACCAGGCGTCCAGCTCAGGCGAATCGTTATTCCTGCTCAAAACCTCATACAAACTGCCCGTGAACGGTTGAGTCGGTTTTTTTGTTGTTTTACCTTCTGATTGCCTGAATCCATCCACTTTTCTCCGGATATTACGCGGGATCAGCATAAAAGGCGGGATATTGAGAGATAAATGTTTACCCGTCATACGATACCAGTGGCCCACCTCAACCTTAATCCGTGTATCTGACCTTGTATCTGGCCTTAGCTCAAGTGCTATTATGTTAAGCAGGTACAGATAACGCACCGTATAACAGTCAAAATGTTTCTCCGGATCAAACGGCTCTGACCGTTCTCTGCACACAAGTCCGCTGCGCTTCAGTATTCGCTGGGTATCTTTCCAGGCCTTACTCTGAAGAATGGTGGTAACTCTGGCTTTATTAGCAATCTCACGCAGCGCATCACTTTGTTGTGCCGTCATCCAACACCTCCCGCACTCTGTCACTCCAGATTTTTTCGCGTCCATATTACCTGAATGATAAACCGGATTAGTGTGATCCGGTTCAGCAAAATCAACAGGATAACGGTATGTCATTCAGCCATTCTTCCCTCTCCGCACAAGTGAAATCATATCTGACGTTTCTTCCTGAAGAAATACGCCAGAAAATCCTTGAACATCTCCACGGTGTTATTCATTACGAGCCCGTGATTGGCATTATGGGTAAATCCGGCACCGGCAAAAGCAGCCTGTGTAATGCTATTTTTCAGTCCCGTATCTGCGCCACGCATCCCCTGAACGGCTGCACCCGTCAGGCTCATCGCCTTACCCTTCAGTTCGGTGAACGCAGAATGACGTTGGTCGATCTGCCCGGCATCGGTGAAACACCGCAGCATGATCAGGAATACCGGACGCTTTATCGTCAGTTACTGCCGGAACTGGATCTGATTATCTGGATCCTGCGGGCTGATGAACGTGCGTATGCTGCCGATATTGCCATGCATCAGTTTTTACTGAATGAAGGCGCAGATCCCTCGCGTTTTCTGTTTGTTCTCAGCCATGCCGATCGCGTATTTCCTGCTGAAGAATGGAACGACACAGAAAAATGCCCGTCCCGTCAGCAGGAACTCTCACTGGCAACAGTAACAGCCCGGGTGGCAACCCTGTTCCCGTCATCATTTCCGGTACTCTCCGTTGCCGCACCTGTCGGCTGGAACCTTCTGGCGTTTGTGTCGCTGATGATCCACGCACTGCCACCACAGGCAACCAGCGCCGTTTATTCGCATATACGTGGCGAAAACCAGTCAACCCGGGATAAGAATCATGCACAGCAGGCTTTTGGTGACGCCATCGGCCAGAGTTTTGACGCTGCCGTTGCCCGGTTCAGTTTTCCGGCCTGGATGTTACAGCTTCTGCGCAAAGCCCGGGACCGCATTATCCACCTGCTGGTCACACTGTGGGATCACCTGTTCTGAGCGCCCCGGAGTCCCCCGTGGCAACCGTATACCTTTACACGACAACGGATTACGGTAACCACTGCCGTATACCGTCTGTCATTATCAATAACACGCTCTTTAATTTCAGAGGTCAGTCATGAATACCAAAATGCTTTTTCCCCTGCTGTTCACTGTGACATCATTCTCCGCCTCCGCCGGCAACTGGGCTGTCAAAAACGGCTGGTGTCAGACCATGACGGAAGATGGTCAGGCGCTGGTAATGCTGAAAAATGGCACGACTGGTATTACCAGCCTGATGCAGGGATGCCCGAATGGTGTACAGACGCTCCTGGGCAGCCGTATCAGTATTAACGGTAACCTGATCCCCACATCACAAATGTGTAATCAGCAGACGGGATTCAGGGCTGTTGAGGTGGAAATCGGACAGGCGCCGGAAATGGTCAAAAAAGCCGTTCACTCCATAGCAGAGCGTGATGTGTCCGTTTTACAGGCATTTGGTGTACGAATGGAATTCACCCGCGGTGATATGCTGAAGGTCTGTCCGAAATTTGTCACATCACTTGCCGGTTTTTCCCCGAAACAGACGACCACTATTAATAAAGACTCCGTACTGCAGGCTGCCCGGCAGGCATACGCCCGGGAATATGACGAGGAAACAACAGAAACCGCTGATTTTGGCTCTTACGAAGTAAAAGGCAATAAGGTTGAGTTTGAAGTGTTCAATCCTGAAGACCGTGCGTACGACAAAGTGACCGTCACGGTTGGTGCTGACGGTAATGCCACCGGTGCCAGCGTTGAATTTATCGGAAAATAGCCGGTATGTCGGACTGTCACCCTGTTTTATTGCCCGAAGGCCCTTTCTCACGCGAACAGGCGATGGCTGTCACAACAGCTTACCGCAATGTGCTTATTGAAGATGACCAGGGAACGCATTTCCGGCTGGTTATTCGCAATGCTGAAGGGCTGCTACGCTGGCGGTGCTGGAATTTTGAATCCGATGCCGGAAAACAGCTAAATGCGTGGCTCGCCAGTGAGGGAATTCTCAGGCAATAAACGTCTTCATTTCATCCATCAGGCCGCGTCTTCTCCGGGAGACGCGGCCTTTTCATTTATACCGCTAACTCATTCATAAGGAGCAAATAATGCGATTAGCAAGTCGTTTTGGTTATGCGAACCAGATACGCCGTGACCGTCCGCTGACACATGAAGAGCTGATGCACTATGTACCCGGTATTTTTGGGGAAGACCGGCACACCTCCCGCAGTGAACGCTATACGTACATTCCCACCATCACCGTGCTGGAAAGCCTGCAGCGGGAAGGCTTTCAGCCCTTCTTTG
>ERZ1034962.897-NODE-897-length-11225-cov-7.583706_pt1 | contig 11225 bp, 22 predicted proteins | sample MGYA00520696_ERZ1034962 | MGnify/ENA primary metagenome ERZ1034962 (study PRJEB33766, sample SAMN09781770) | gut metagenome | biome: gut microbiome | host: Homo sapiens | place: Madagascar | study: EMG produced TPA metagenomics assembly of the PRJNA485056 data set...
GAAAAAACAATGCGCTTTAAAAATCCTTATGATAATAGCAATGATTTAGATAAAGCTGAAAGAAAATTTCTAAAAGAAGTGCTATTTGAAATAAATAAAATTAGATATTAGATGAGAGGTTAGTCTTTTGAATTTACTAATTCTAATGATTCTAATATATAGAAGGCTATTAGTACTACTAATTGGCTAGATGTGCCTCTAGAAAGAGCTTCAGTAGCCACAAGACGATTAAAAACTAAATCTATGATGCAAGAATCTATGAAAAACTTTTATAAAAGAATAATGCATCCAAGAGAAGCTTTTGATGAATTTAGTAATAATCTATTAACTTAGGAAGATAAGGATGAAATGACTTCTGCTATTAGAGATTTATAGGTTTATAACCCATTTACTCGTTCTGAGGATATGAATAGACGTGCTAACTGGATTAATGAAAAAGGCGCGGACTACTTTGAAACTAATGTAGAAAATATATTAATAGATTTTATGGAAAAGCATATTCAATCTATTGAATATAAAAAAATGTTAGTTAGAACATCTGGTGTTTTGCTTGATTTATACATTAAAGGAGAAACAGAGGATGATTCACAGAATATAAATCATACTATTAAAGCTATTGATGACTTCTTAACTACCGCAGTATATAATCAATCTATTATGGAGCCAACTTCTAAAATGATAGATAGTTATATACAACCTATTAGGCATTTAATTAGTAAATTATATATTGCAGGAAATACTGTAGGAGCTGTTCGTGATACCTTACAAGGTTTATTTGAAAATATAGCTAGAAGTGTAAATAAATACCAAACCAATATTACTTTTAATGATGTTATGAAAGGCTACAAAGAAGTGATATTAGAAGGACCATAGAATATTATGACTATTAGTAAACTTAATTAGCTTAATCTTAAATATAGATTATCTAATATGGATATAGCTAAGATTTCAGAAGGTCAAAAAACTTGTAGAGGAGGAATATTAAATTGGGAACATTGGGCTTACTCTACTTTATATGGGCCTGACTATCTTAATCGATTGGTTTTATTCTCAGCACAAATGCATCATGACGGTGTAGATTAGGCATACTCTATTAAAGATAAATAGCTTGTATATGATTGGACATTAGATAAGAGATTTTCTAAATATGCTAAAAATGATACTTCTAATATGGAGGAATATAATAAATAGCGTTCATTATATTTAAGTACACTAAGAATGTTTAATCAAGAAAAAGGATTAACACTTAAAGAAGGAGATGCCTTACCTGATGCTTACACAAATATGCAAATTACATCATTTAAAAACTTAGCTGATAGTATTTATGGAGCTTATAATCAAAGTACTAAAGCTAAATATGAAAATATAGCTATAGGCAGAAATTTTGCTTTATTTAGTACATGGATGAATGGTTTAGTAGATAATTACGCTAAAAAAACATAGTTATCAGATTCTTCATACCATACAGAACAAGAAACTAAAGATGGCAAACCATTGTATTGGAATAAATTAGGAGAAGCAGTTACTGAAGAAGAAGGAGGGGATATTAATTGTCCTGTTATAAAATATGTTCCTGATATAGTACAGGGTATTATTTATACTTTATAGAATACATTTTAGGAATTTTACTATGATGGAATAGATGGAGTTAAATAGAACATATTAAATAATCCTATACAAAGGGCTAATTTAAAGAAGTTACTGTCAGATTTGTTAATGGCTTTACTTATAACAACTATATTAGGAGGGGTACTTGGAGCTACTTATAAAACTTATAAGAAAAATGCAGATCCTAATCAATTTATGATTAATGCTGTAGCGGAGCTAGCTTTCAAAGGTGGACATGGCGCAACAGACAGTTTGGCAGGTCCATTTGCAGCTATTAATTACATAGCTAATTAGACTAATCCCGCGGCATTAAAAACTACTTTTAGAGTATATGATGATATGTGGCGGTTAATTTCTGGATAGAACTCATTAGGAGATACTATATTTGGTTCATAGGCTTTACTTAGAAGTATGCAAGATTCATATAAATTATGGGATAAAAACAGATAAAAAATAAGGCGGATTAATAGCCTAAGCTATCAACCCACCTCAAAAAAATAGGGCAATCAATGGTATTAACCACTGACTGCCCTATTGCTTTATATAGACTCTTGTCTAATACGTTCCTTACAAATATGTATTATCTTTTCATAATCTTTTATTCTAGATTCTTTAAGAGTATATCCTTTTTCTGCTTTTGTACGAAGACATCTTTTGATAATATCAGCATCCCAAGGATTCAAATTATAATCCATCCAAATACTCCAAGGCTGAATAATATGTTTAGAATAATCACTTTCTCCTATATTATCCTGTCTTACATTAGATCCATCTGGTAAGATACCTATAGTTATTAAATATTCAATTAAATTTATATTCTTATTTAAATAATCTATATCAATTGCAACCATTAAAATCAAATAAATTATTTATACAATTTTTCATCTCAGGTATTAGTTTATTTAAAGACTCCTCATCAATAGAAGACGGTTCTAAAGAAATACAGTCTAAGTAATCTAAAATAGCTTGTTTTAAAGATTCTAAAGTATATTCACCATTCTCTATATATGTAACCAATATTTCTGATAAATCATCAGGTGTTAATTCAATATTAAATTTTAAATTCATAATTTTATAGTATAACGTTCATTATATTCACCACAAGTATCACAATACCCTAAATCTTCCATTTTTCCTTGATCTTGGCACACTATTTCAATAAATCGTTGTAAACAATATGTATCAGCAATATCTATTAGTTTATGACAAACTTCTTTTTGCTGTTCTTCAGTTAATTCTACAAATTGTGTACCATCAATTTCCATAGAATAACCACATCCTTCTTGATATTCTATATTCATTTTTTATGTATAGTTATATGACCATTAGTAAGACTTACTTTAATAATATATATATTATTATTAAGTAATATCTCATAATTTATTGATATTTTATCTATTATTTTTCTATAAGAGGAATACCTATAGCATAAAGTATCTTGTATATTATCTATACCAATACTAAATCCTATCTCTAATAATGTCGGTTGTTCGGATTCTACCTTAGCTAGTATATTATTAAAAGCTATAGACTGCAAGGATTTAGCTTGTTCTAAGTCTGTATTAACAAATTTACTTGGATTATTAGAGAGCCGTTCAAAATATTCTTTCCATGTAGAACCCCAATAATGATTCACTTTATCTTCATCAGTTATACAATCATCATTTTCACTAGTATAGATAAGTCCTTGATAATAATCAATGTCATTTGGATCATTATCCATTACCACGGTCTTAATACATCTAAATTTATCTCCTTTTTTAATCATATTAATTATTATTAATGAATCCAATAAGTGGGTAAATTACCATCCTTATCATAACTTATATCTGCGTCCAATTTACATCTAGTACAGAATATTGCTCCTGCCTTAACCATTAATAAATGCAACTGTTTTGCAACATCATGAGCTATTTCTTTAGGACATTCACAGTTTAATTCGTCGTAGGGAGTAATAGTAATCATTACTTTATTGAATAGATTGTTCTCAACTATCCATTTAAAGAAATATATCATACTAAATTTATAGCACATAGCTCCAGCATGTTGGATTCTATAATTTATACTATTTCGTTCCCACTCTCCTTTTTTCTTTTTATATTCTCTAACAGATTTTACAGTATCGCAATTAGGATTAGATTCTTTCATACTATTATAGTATTGCCAAAATTCTCTATCATCTAACTTTAACTGCATTTCTTTAAGAAAATCAAAATCATATATGTGTGCTCTATATTTAGATATAGGAGACATCAATATATAACCTTTTTGCATCACTATTTCTCGACAATAAGCTTGATAAGCAGCTAATCCAGAGAATCCTTTCATGTAATTATTATATATCTCCTTAGCTTCCTTCAAAGGTATATTTTTATTTTGATGAATAGTGTTAAAATCTCCTCCATAATTAATAGCAAACTCAATTCCTTTACTTTCTTGGCGTAGGTCATGGAACTTTTCTTTAATTTCTGTTATTGGAGTGCCCCTAGGTATTTGGTCAGGATAACTCAAATAAGCAGTTAGAGAATGTAAATCTTTACTACCTTCAGTAAGTTCATGTATAATAGCTTTATCATTAGATATTGAAGCCATCAAAAACGATTCTTGTCCTGAATAGTCAATGCTTATCCAAGAATTACCTTTTTCAGCTATAAAACAACTTCTTGTTAAAGGATCTGAAGGTAAATTTAAGAAATTAACATATTCTTTATGTGCAGATTTATCTTTTCCTCCACTAGAAATTCTGGCAGTATTAGTTCCCAACTGATTAAATTTAGTGTAGATTCTACCTGTCTGACTATCTATTTGGTCTAACCAGTTTTTCCCATAAGTAGAACATAATTTTGAGGCTTCTTTATATTTTAAATATGGAGTAAGAATTGGAAACTTACTTTTTTGTGGTGTTAAAAGTTTAGCATCTAATGAATATTTAGATTTTTTAGTATTTTTATCAAATACCTTAACTTTTATTCCTAAGTCTTCAAATAATGGAGCTACCTGTAGAGTACTGTTCCAATTTATAGTACATTTTGGTTTAGTATCAAATCCACTAAATAAATCTCCTTGTAAATTTACTACAGTAAATCTTTTGTCATTACCATAATGTTCTGCTACATATTTATTCAGCTCATTTCTAACTTTCTCTAAATTTTCATTATCAGAAACCATTTTCTGTTTCCATTTATCTACATCAAGCCTTACTCCACACCATTCCATATAAGCTAATGGAATAACAAATTTATTCTCTATATTTATAGATGTAATTAAATCTTCTTTTTCTAAAGACTTTAGCATTTGGTTCCGTAACTCTGGCAAATCTACAACATCATTGGCAGCATATACTATTACTTCTTCAGTTAATCCCACTTTAGTGATTTTACCTCGTACTGATTTATCCATGTGAATACCTAAATATTTATATTCCAAAGTTTTTAAATCAGCATGAAAAGAATCTCTAGGATAGCCTAAGTTTAGTATTTGTTCTGCCAACATTACATCCCAAACGTTAGAAAGAATAATATTATGCTTAAAAAAGAATTGAATATCAAATTTAGCATTAGCCAATATATAAACAATAGATTTATCTTCTAGAATATCTTTATATAAAGATATATCAATAGTTGTACAATCTATTACAACTTGATTTTCTTTATTGCCTATTTGTACAGTAAGAAGCTCTTTTTGATGGGGATTTAATCCAGTAGTTTCAGTATCTAGACCTCTAATATTACCAAGATTATTGATAATATTAAAAGATTCTTCTACTGTAATTATATTATATCTTTCACTGAATAGGCTAGTTTGTTTACTAATCAAGTAGATCATTTTCTAAATGTTTATATCGTGTGCGTATTTTTCTCAATGCTTCATCTCTGATTTGTCTAATTCTTTCTTTAGTTACTCCATATAAATTAGCCACCTCTTGTAATGTTAATGTTAGATTATGAACTCCAAAAAGTAAACTAAGAATATCCTTTTCTCTAGAAGAAATAAATTTGGCAGATTTAATAATTAATTCTTCAATTAACTTATAATTAATTTCAGACTCTAAATTATAATCAGAAGGTATAACATCTTGAAGTTGACTATATGCATCTTCTCCTCCAATATGCTCATCTAAAGACTTAATTCTATTATTAAATTTAGCCAGATAATCTATATCTTCTATGTCTATTCCAGTTATTTGGGATAATTCAGTAGAAGACGGAATATACCCATTTTTTTTAAGACATTCATTTGTAGCTTTAGCTATTTTATTTGCCATGACTCTTTGTGTTAAAGGTAATCTTATTGAATCCCTATTATAATAAATAAGAGTATACATAGCTTGTTTTATCCAATAAGAAGCATAAGAAATAAAAGACGCACCTTTGTTAGGATTAAATTTTGTAATAGCATGAAGTAAACCTTCATTGCCACTAGATATTAAATCTTCTAAAGGCATGCCCTTTATTTCAAATGATTTAGCTATAGTTACAACAAATCTAAGATTAGACATTATAATTTTATCTCTAGCTCTATTATCTCCAGCTTGTGCTTTTACTATTAATCTATTTATCTCTTCTTTATCTAATATTTTACATTTTTTTAATTCTTGGAAATAATAAGATAGAGATTCTGTCATTATTCTTTTTCTATTGTAATATAAGTAGGTTTATAAGTTAATTGATATTTGTTATTTAAAAGAGAAACATTAGTAATGGTTGTATTACCTAAAACTGCTGATTTATCATAGCACTCATGTAAATGCCCACAAAATACATATTTAGGTTGTTTTTTCTCAATAGCTTTAGTAAGAGGTTTATTACCTGCTTCTATAGGTTCTGCACTCCATTTATTCGGAGGTAGTAATCCTAATCTTTTATATGAAGGAGTATCATGGCTTATTAATATATCTACATTATGTGGAATATTTTTATACTCTTCTTCAAGGGATTCATTATCTAACATAAAAGCCCAGTTACCAAACTTATGAGTTAATGGAGTACCATATATACCCCAATTATTTCCATTTTCATCTATATATACATATAGCTCATTATTTAAGTATATACATTTACCATTAGTAGGGTCATCTTCTAATGTCATAGTTACAGGATGTCTTTCAAGATAAAAATCATGATTTCCTGCTACCACAAATACTTTCTCACATGGTAATTTATTTACCCAATCTGCAAACTCAGTATTAAACCATTTTTTAGATTTGCGAGAATTTAATTGTATATCAAGTGGAATTATATCTCCAGCAATACATACAATGTCACATGGCTTTATTTCTGGTAAATAGCCGTGTCCATCACTAAATGCACAAACTTTCATTTCAGTGTATTTATATAATGTTTTTTATTATCTTTTTCAATCCAATAATTATTTTTAGCAAATGTTTTAATATCAGTACCGTAATAATTATGTGATAATATAGCCTCCCATGTGGACATATTATTTACATAGTCTTTAGTCCAGCATAACGTCCATGAAATCATCCATTTTCTAAAAATTACTATGGCAAAATATGGATTCCATTCAAAACGAGGGCTATTATATTTATCTTTCCAACCTACATTGCCTGTTTTAATACTAAAAATAGGATTGTAATACTTAAGACTTATTGGCAACCCGAAATACCAATTGGTTCCCCATCTACCGCATCCTGATAAATGCCAATGAGGACGTTTAATATATTTTCTGCATTGCCACCAATCATAATAAGGAAATCTATAACTACAACGTACTTTAAAAATATGCCACTGTCTGCTAATCCAATCTTTTATTTTCATAATCCTAATTTTTTATCAACATTTTTATCTATATAACAATACTGTGTACCATCTTCTAAGCTTAATGTGTAATGTTTAACTATCTTAGCTAGTATTGAATGTTTTTTAACTCCTACTATTTGTCCTGTTTTATAAGGATCGGTTTTAATAGATTTAGAAGTATCTATACCGATAAGGAATATTACTTTATCTTTATATTTAGAGCATTCTTTACAAGCATGGTAGGCATATCCAATAGTTTTATTATGTAACTCCTCTACTTCTTTAGCATTTCTCTCTGTAAGTAAAGAACTCATAATAATTTCATAATCAGATTCTTTACCACAAATAGGACATAAATACTTAACGATTGAGACTCCTAATTTATTGGGCATTTCCTATAATTTTATAATTCATAAAATGCTCGTCTTTATATTTAATTAAATTATCTAGTTGCCAACAAGTACAAGGTTCTATTTCAGGATACATATAGCTAGGAATTATTGCTAACTCTCTAGCATTTACCCAACAATATCTTTTAGAACAACCCCAATACTTTGTTTGATTATCTTCTCTAAGCTCCAGTTCTGGAGTATCATAAAATATATGTAACTTACCTTTATGTTTTTGACCATAGTCATCATTAGGATAATCATAAGTTATATAATCAGAATCTCGAGCTATCCATAATTTCTTACTCATGTACTAAATTAAATTTTCCTAATACAGGTAATGCCCAAGCAGTATATTCAGGATAGAACTTATACAAAGTATCATAAGCATCTAAAGATTTATCAGGTTTAGTTAGATGAGCACACTCCCAATCAATAATAGCTTCTTCCCAATCGATTTTCTTCGGTTGCTTATAATATTTAACATCTTCAATACCTACAGTGTAGGTAGGATGATGTTTTTGATACTTTTGTTGTATTTGTTTAATTACACGTTTGCCTAAAAATGGAAAAAATATGTATAGAAACAGTTTATCCCAATCATGATGCCAGTACTTACTATAACCAAGTTTATCAATTTCTACAGCTCTAAATGCTTTATAATGATTCCAGGTATAAGGAATATGGGCATAACATTCTTTAATATTTTTAATTAGATTCATAATAAAGTACTGTTGGGTTATCTTTATGTATATCTATATTATCTAATTTAGCTATAGCTAACTGTTGATTGAATTGTTTTAAATCAAATCCTTTAGTTAAAGCATGATACCCATTCACTGTAGGTATGAGATCAAATACTAAACTACTTCCAGCATGTTTACATCCCATAGCTATATCTAGGTATTTTGTAATTAATTCAGTATCTTTAGTATCAAAATCTAAAATCCAAATTGGTTTAAAATTAGAGCTTCTTTTATGTCCTATGGCTTTAGAAAGATTACTAAATAATTTATAAGCCCCTACTTCAATTGCTTTTAAAGTCTCTCTAATTAACTCATATTGTACCTCTTTACAATTTCTAGGATTTACCCAAAAATATGCTCTAGCATTAAAAGCTTTGCATAATGTAATTATTTCCTCTTTTTTAGATAAGAAAGTTTCTTCGTTAAAGAAATAATAATCTTTAATTACATTATAATTAGTATCTATCTTACAGTCTTTTCTTCTCTGTATTACTTGGACAAAGAAAAAATCTCTAGAATCTATAAGGTTATTAAACCATCCAGATAGTATATCAAAATTGTCTATCATTTAATTTCCATTTAAAGGATAAATATCTTTATATTTATTATAAAAGTTTCTAATTACCTGCTCACCTACAGGATTTTCTCTGGTTTTATCACGTTCTATGCAGACTGATAATGGAGTATCAAAGAAATTCTTTGTCCGAAATTCATGATGCCCGAAAGCTAATGTTAAAGAATAATAATTATCTATTAATTCTTTCTTTAAATTTGTGTTATCAATGATAACATCATAATCATGTTCTAACGCTTCAATTATAGCTTGCTCTTGTATAGATAATACTAAAGGTTCACGTTCTGGAACCCAATATTTACCGAGCATAGTACGAATACTATCCATATTAATACGAACTCGATGCACTGGATCTTCTAATACCCATGCCTTTGCGTAGGTACTTTTACCACTTGCTGGAATACCTTGGCATATTATAACCTGCTTAGGCTTTATTATATTTTTCATTATTTAAATTATTCTACTTTAGTATCAAAAAATTCACATATAAAGTTAGCATAAGATTGTGCTTGTGCTTCTGAAGTTGAATTATCAAAATAAAATTGCATAGCATGACAATATTCATGCCAAAAAGTATTAGTTATTTGCTCTTCTGATAACTTAATGACTTCATTATCCACTTTAATACTCTTTGCTAGTTGTATAATTGCTGTAACATCATTGTAAGTTCCATATTTACCGTCTAAATCATCTACAAATTCTACTGTAATCCAATTATTAGCTATTTTGAACTTCTGAGGTATTTTCATTTATTTCAGTGTAATTAATATTAGTTAATGACCAATCTTTCATATCTATTTTTGACAATTTAATTCCTTTACTTTTCAGAAAATTATCTGCCAATTGTAATGCTTTTAATGGGTCAATTACTTCATCTTCAATTTTGCTATGTTCATCTATGTATAAAGTTCTCTCTAAAGTAGCTGTAATTTTAAATCCCTTCATGAACTTTATATTTAGGTTCATTAGCATAATCTATAAATTTTCCCACATCATCACTTAATAGATGTGCCTCAAAATCACCATCTTTAATATGTTGTATAGCTTCCTCTTTAGAATTAGCTTCTACATTAAATAATTCCCAAAAAGAAAATATAGCTTTACTTAATACTTCAACTTTATAATTCATATTAATAATAAACTATTGCACAACCAACCTGGCTATTAGATAATCTCTTAAAATCTTCGTTTGTAAAAGTAAATATAACTTTATCAGACTTATCAAGTATTTGATAAGTACTATTACTTGCTTTCTTTAGTTTCATTCCTAAGTTCATTAAATTCGTCTCTAACTTTAGTTGCAATTTCTCTAGCCATAGGATGTGCATCTTTAGCACATCTTCTCATAAAGAAATTAGTCCAAGCATCTTCAAATCCACAAGAAATAAGTTCAGATTTAACTGCAAGCGGAAGAACTTCTCTAGCTTGTTGAGGAGTCCAACCCATTTTAAGAAGATTCATATAACTTGCTTCTGCATTTAACATTGCAGAACTCCATTTCATATCAGGTACTGAAGGGCCTTCTTGTTCTTTATTAGGACAATGAGTGCTAACCCAGTTAGGAATAATAAAAGTAATTTCATTATTAAATTTATCTTTATTATATGCACAATACCTTGTTGATTCAGCAAGATGACTTAAACCTACATGAGTTCTAAATTCATCCATTATTCCTCTAGAAGTAATAAAGTGGACAGTATATCTTTTAGGATAAAGTTCATCATCCTGTGGGTCAAAGTCATTCTCTGCACTTGGAAATACCTTGATAATGACAAGATAATATCTATAGTTAGTAGTTACATAAGCAAGATTTCCTGCATAATGATACTTAATCCATTGGTCATTCCACATATTATTTATACAAAGAGTATCTCTTAATTTATGGAAGTCTGAAATATACATTTGAAGGTGTGCTGTACCAAATTCTAAAGGTCTATCATGTCCTCTACTTTCAAGCATATTTACAAATTTCTCATAAGAGGTATCTGTAATTCTATTTTCTGATTTGTAGCACACTCTTCCACATCTTTCAATAAACTTCTTAATACCTACAAGACTAAAATCTTTCTGCTCCAGAATTTCAAAACTTTGTTTAATTAATTTCATTTACTTGATTATTTTAATATACTATGAAGAACTGGTTTATTAG
>ERZ1034962.900-NODE-900-length-11170-cov-4.335942_pt1 | contig 11170 bp, 9 predicted proteins | sample MGYA00520696_ERZ1034962 | MGnify/ENA primary metagenome ERZ1034962 (study PRJEB33766, sample SAMN09781770) | gut metagenome | biome: gut microbiome | host: Homo sapiens | place: Madagascar | study: EMG produced TPA metagenomics assembly of the PRJNA485056 data set...
TTCCAGCACCAGCACCGCACCGCCTTCGCCCGCCACGAAACCGCTGCGACGCACGTCGAACGGCATGGACGCCGCCTGCGGGTCCTCGGCATGCGTCAGAGCACCAAGGTTCGTGAAGCCCGCGATGCAGATGGGGTTCACCGATTCCTCGGAGCCGCCGGCAAGCGCCAGGTCGCAATAGCCGTGGCGGATGGAGCGCACGGCCGAGCCGATGTTGTGCGCGCCGGTGGCACACGCGGTGGACACGTCGATGCACTCGCCGCGCATGCCGTAGCGAATGGCGATGTGGCCGGCGGCCATGTTGCCGATCATCGTGGGGATGAACAGCGGGTTCACGCGCTTAGGACCCTTCTCGTCAAGCGTGCGGAAGCCCTTTTGCAGCTCGTCGATACCGCCGATGCCCGCGCCGAACACCACCGCGGAGCGCGTGGGGTCCTCGTCGTCCATGTTGACGCCCGCCTGCGCCATGGCCTCGTCGGCAGCGATGAGCGCGTACTGCACGAAGCGCTCGAAGCGGCGCGCCTCCTTCTTCGTCAAGCCATATTCCGTGGCATCGAAATCGGGCACCTCGGCCGCGATGCGCACCTCGTAGTCGCTTGCATCGAAGTGCGTGATGGGGCGCACGCAGCAGCGCTTGCCCATGACGGCATCCCACAGCGCCGGCACGCCCACGCCCGCCGGCGTGACGGCGCCCATGCCCGTGATGACGACGCGGTGCGTTCCGTCCGCGCGTCTGACCTGCGTGTTCGCTACCTGCTCGCTCATAGTGCCAAACCTCCGTCAACGCAAATGACCTGGCCGGTAATGTAGCCGGCCTCTTCGCTTGCCAAGAAACGCACCAGGTGCGCCACATCGGCCGCCTGCCCGAAGCGCTTGAGCGGGATCTGCGCGCCGATGGCCTCGCGCTGCTTTTCGGACAGCGCGTCGGTCATGTCCGTGGCAATGAACCCGGGGGCCACGGCGTTCGCCGTTACGCCGCGCGCCGCTAGCTCGCGCGCGATGGTCTTCGTCAGCCCGATGACGCCGGCCTTCGAGGCCGCGTAGTTCACCTGGCCGGCGTTGCCGCCGATGCCCGAGATGCTGCTCATGTTGATGATGCGCCCATAGCGCTGCTTCATCATGATCTGGCCCGCGGCCTTGCAGCACAAAAACGTGCCTTTGAGGTTCACGTTGATGACGCTGTCGAAGTCTTCCTCCTTCATGCGCACCATCAGCCCGTCGTGGGTGATGCCGGCGTTGTTCACCAGCACGTCAAGGCGGCCAAACGCCTTATGAGCTGCGGAAACAAGCGCGCTTGCCTCATCGGCATTGCCCACGCTGGCCGCCACGGCAAGCGTCTGCACGCCGTATCGCGCCGCAAGCGCATCGGCGTGTTCCTGCAACGCGGCAAGGCCGCGTTCGCTAGAGCAATTCAGGCACACGTTGTAGCCGGCCTGCGTAAGCTCGCTGGCAACGGCCAGGCCGATGCCGCGCGAAGAGCCGGTGACCAGCGCGCTTTTGCGCTGGGTATCGTTCGTTTCGCTCATGGGTTACTCCTCATCGGTTGCGCAGCGCGCAACGAAAGACTCGAATGATTCGGCGTCCTGCACGCAGGCGCGCTCGGCGGTGCGATCGATGCGCTTGACCAGGTTCGTCAGCACGCCACCGAAGCCCACCTCCACGAACGCGGTTTCGCCCTGCGCCACAAGCGCCTGGACGCTTTGCTGAAAACGCACGGGATGCGTGAGGTGGCGCACCAGGTGCTCGCGCGCGTCGGCAGCGCGAAGCGGGCTGGCGTCGGTATTGCAGATAAGCGGCACGGAAGGCTCGGCGAACGTGACGTTGGCAAGGTACGCGTCCAGGCCTTCGGCCGCAGATTGCATAAGCGGGCTGTGGAAGGCGCCGGACGTGGCAAGGCGCGAGAAGCGCATGCCCGCCGCCGCCCACGCGGCCTCGGCGCGCTCAACGGCTGCAACTTCGCCGGAAACAACAATCTGACCAGGGGCGTTGAAGTTCGCCGGCACCAGCACCTGACCTTGGCCGCACGATTGGCACACCTCGGTCACGCTTTGCTCGTCGGCTTTCAGAAACGCGCTCATCACGCCGGGGTGCTGCTCGGCGGTCTCGGCCATAAGGCGCGCGCGCTCGGCAACGAAGGCAAATGTGTCGGCATCGGAAAGCATGCCGGAGACGGCAAGCGCGCTGACCTGGCCAAGCGAGAAGCCCAGCACAGCAGACGGCCGCACGCCGCGCGCTTCAAGCGCATGCGCGATGCCTACGGACAACGCGCACATAGCAGGCTGGGCAAAGCGCGTGTCGTTGAGCTTTTCAGCCGGGGCATTCAGCATGACGTCGGCCACGTCATAGCCCAGCACATCGGATGCGCACGCCAGGGTTTGCGCCACTTCCGGGACTTCCATAAGCGAAGCGCCCATGCCGGGCTTTTGCGCGCCCTGGCCGGAGAACAAAAAGACGGGATTCACGTTCACGCCCCCTTTATGCGCGCTGCGCGTTGGCGTCGGCCGCTTGCTGCAGATCGCGTGCGCCGCGAGAGAGCGCCTGCTCCATCAGCTCGTCGATGACCTGGCGCGCCGTCTTGCGCTCGTGCACCAGGGCCGCCACCTGGCCCGCCATCATGGAGCCGTTGTCAACATCGCCCTCCGCGGCACGGCGAAGGCTGCCGGCGTACATGGCCTCAAGCTCGTCGCCGTTTTTCGCCATGTCGGCCTCGAGCTTGCGCACGTTGCGCGCGAACTTGTTCTTCAGGCAGCGCACCGGATGCCCGCTGCCGCGGCCGGTGACGATCGTGTCGGAATCCTTCGCGGCCAGCACGCGCTCTTTGTAGGCGTCGGCCACCGTGCACTCCTCCACCGTCAGAAAGCGCGTGCCCATCTGGACGCCCTCGGCGCCCAGCGCGAACGCGGCCGCGATGCCGCGCCCATCGGCAATGCCGCCGGCAGCGATGACGGGGATGGACACCGTATCGCACACCGCCGGCACCAGCGCCATGGTGGTGAGCTCGCCCACATGCCCGCCGCTTTCGGTGCCTTCTGCGATCACGGCATCGGCGCCAAGGCGCTCCATACGGCGCGCAAGCGCGGTAGTGGCAACCACGGGGATCACCTTGATGCCGGCTTCTTTCCACATGTCCATGTAGTTGGCGGGGCTGCCGGCGCCCGTGGTGACCACGTCGATTTTCAGGTCCACCAAAAGGCGCGCCAACTCGGCGGCGTTGGGATCCATGAGCATGACGTTCGCGCCAAGGGGCTTGTCCGTGATGGTGCGGGCAGCGCGCACCTGCTCTTCGACCCACGACAGCGGAGCGCCGCCGCACGCGATGATGCCAAGCCCGCCTGCCTCGCTGACGGCGCCGGCCAAGCTGGCGTCGGCGATGCGCGCCATAGCACCCTGGATGATGGGCACCTCGATGCCCAGAAGTTCGGTGATGCGAGTATTCATTTCTGTTTTGTTCCTCTTCTTGCGCGGTGCAGACAGCACACAACATGCGCCCGATTTTCGTACCCGAGCATGTTAGTCCAACGTCGCGACCATGCAACCCGACGCCGCAGCGTTTCACGGTATCTGCGCGTTGCGTTCAAACCCCACACGCATTTGACGTGCGGTTATGAATGCATGAAGATTCACCTGCGTAGTAAAAGAGCCCGATAGCTGAAGAAGGCGTCACTTTTCCAAGCGAAAGTCAAGGCGGCCCGCTTTCGCATCGGCAGCGGCCAAAACCACGCGCATGCGCTGCCCCAGACGGAACACTTTGCCGCTGTCCTGTCCCACCAGCTGATAGCGCACCGCATCGCACGCGAAGTACTCGTCGCCCAGATAACGCGCCGCCACCATGCCCTCGGCGGTGTTCTCCAGGCTGACGTACATGCCATACGACGCCACGCCCGACACGGTGGCGTCGAACGCCTCGCCGAGAAAGCCCGCCATGTACTCGATGAGTTTGAGCTCCTGCGACTGGCGCGCCGCCTTCTCGGCAACGCGCTCCATGTCCGAGGCGTGCTCGGCTATCCACGGCAGCGCCGCCACTTCCTGCTCGAATTTTTGCGGGCGCCGCGTCAGCTGCGCGCGCAGCATGCGGTGCACCACCAGGTCGGGATAGCGGCGAATGGGACTGGTGAAGTGCGTATACGCTTCGCTGGCCAAGCCGAAGTGACCGTCGCACGTAGGCTTGTACGCGGCACGTTTCATGGCGCGCAACACCAGCGTCTGCACCAGGCTGCCCTCAAGGCGGCCCTGCGATTCGGAAAGCACGCGCGCAATGGCGTGCGCATCGCCCGCCACGAACCGCTCGGGGCTGATACGAGAGAACCAACTGAATTCCTGCAGCACGGGAAGCAGCGCCGCCAAGCTATCGGGCGAAGGCTTCTCGTGCACGCGGTACAACGCAGGGAAACCGCGCTCGCTTAGGTGCTGGGCCACCACCTCGTTCGCCAGGATCATGGCCTCTTCCACCAGCGATGTTGCCTCGGTTTTGCGACGCAGGTCAACGCGCAGCGGCTTGCCGTCGTCGTCAAGCACCACGCGGGCTTCCGGGAAGTCGAAATCGAGGCCGCCCGCCACCTGGCGCGCTGCGATGCGCGCTTTGGCGAACTGCGACAGGAACCGCACGCGCTGCATGATGTCGTCGGGAAGGGCGGCATCGCCGTCAAGCGCCTGCTGCACCTGCCCGTACGTCAGCCGCGCCTGCGAGCGCATAAGCGCCGGATAGATGTCGTAGCCAACGGCCTTCCAGTCCTGGTCAAGATACACGTCACACGTCATGCAGCGGCGCGTCTCGTTCGGGTTGAGCGAGCACAGCCCGTTCGAAAGCTGCTCGGGAAGCATGGGGATGACGCGGTCGACAAGATACACGCTGGTGGCGCGGCGGCGAGCGTCAAGGTCAAGCGAGCTGTTCCACGGCACGTAGTGCGACACATCGGCGATGTGCACGCCCAAACGCCACACGGCGCCATCGCGCAGGAAATCCTGCGCCGGGTCAAGCGAAAGCGCATCGTCGAAGTCTCGCGCATCGGCCGGGTCGATGGTGAACACGCAGCGGTCACGCACGTCGCGATACCCTGCGGCAAGCGCACCCACCTCGTCAAGCTGGGCCGCCTGCGCCTCGGCAAGCGCGCCTTCCGAGAACACGGTTTCCAGCTTGTTGCGCGCAACGATGGCGTCAACGGAAATGGTAGCCTCCTCGGCAGTGCCCAACACCTCTTCGATAACGCCGCACGCAGCTTCGTGGCGCGAAGGATACGCCGTCATGCGCACGCGCACAAGCGCCCCATCGGGCACATCGGGGAAATCGGCGCGCATGGTGAAAATGTCATAGGAGATATTGCGGTCTTCGGGCACCACCACGCCAAACGGCTCGGCCACCTCATAGCGCCCCACCACCGTATCGTGCGCGCGGTCGATGACGCGCAGAATGCGCGCAGCGGGGCGCTCTTCGGCAGCGCCTTTCTGCGCACCGCGCGCCGGCAGCGGCGCAATTTCCACCAGATCGCCGTCGAACGCGCCCGCCATCTTCGATTCAGGAATGAAGTATTCGCCTTCGGCCGTACGCACGAAACCGAACGTGCCGCCGTGCACCGTCAGCACGCCATGCGGGTTTGCGCGAGGTCGGCGGCGCGTATGCTTGCGCGTGCGCCCCATCTATTCACGCACCATTGACTGCGCCATTTCCAGCGCGAACGACTTTTGGTTGTCTTCGTCGCTTGACAAGGCAATAGCCACGTCAGGGTGGATGCCCAAGCCGTCGATGTCGTGGCCCAGCGGACTTTTGTAGTATGCCGCGGTGTAACGAAGCGCGCCGCCAAACGACAAATCGTGCGTCACCTGCACCGAGCCTTTGCCCAACGTGGTGGCGCCCACCAGCGTAGCGCGCTGGTTGTCCTGCAGCGATGCAGCAATAACCTCGGCAGCAGAAGACGTGTTGCCGTTCACCAACACCACCAGCGGCTTGTCGGTCAGCACCGAGCCCGTGGCGTTTTTCGTGGTCTCGTCAGCGCCCGTGGTAACAATGCGCACGATGGTGCCGCTTTTCACGAAGTAGCTGGAAATGTCCACGGCTTGCGTCAGATAACCGCCGGGGTTGTCGCGCAAGTCAAGCACATAGGCCTGCGCACCCTGCGCGTCCAAGTCGGAGATGGCCTGGCGCACCAGATCGGCCGAGTTCTGCGAAATCTGCCGCAGCTGAATGTAGCCCACCGAATCGGAAAGCTCGGTGGTGACGTTTTTCACGGTAGAGGACGTAACGGTAAGGGTGGTGGTGAATTCCGTGCCCGTTGCATCGTCAAGCGACGCGCCGCGGCGCCACGTGATAACCACCTGCGAACCTTCATCGCGTTTAAGCGCAGCCGTGACCTCGGACGTTGACCACGCGTGGCTGCGATCGCCGTCGATGGCAACCACCACATCGCCCGAACGCACGTCGGCCGCTTGCGCATCGGAGCCTTCGAAGACGTCCACGGCATAAGCGCTGCCGTTGTATTCGTTGAACAGCACGCCCACCCCATCGCCCGAAGACGCGGCATCCTGGTTCGAGTTCATGGCCGTGCGGCGGCTAGCGTCGTAATAGCGCAGGTACGGGTCCTGCGTGGACAGCGCGAACGCATCGAGCATCTTCGTGGTGGCCGTGTCCAAGTCGTACGAATCAAGGCTGTCGTTGTTCACGATGCCTTCCACCTCGTCCACACGCGCCGAAAGCGAATTGTACGTAGTGGGCTGCTGCGAGACCTTCGCCTTCGCATCGGGGCTGCCGGTAAGCTGCGTGAGACCCAGCGAATCGAGCAAATCAACGTTGCCGCGAACGGCGAAGCCGCCGGCAAACGCGGCGGCTACGACGATGATGCACGAAAACACTTTCGCCAACTTTATGTTGCGGGCCCGCGCCTTGCGCGCAGTGGCCGCTATGGATGACTTCTTGTCGAAATGCCTTGGCACGAAAGCTCCTGTTTTACACCTTCAGATAACGACGCATGGCGAACGCGGAACCAAGCAGGCCGATGACCAAGCCAAACACCGCCAGCATCACATAGAACAGCGCGAATGTGCCGGTAGACAGGTCGATGGGCAGCCACGTCAGCGCGTTTTGCAGCTGCGGCAGCGCCAGGTTGCGCAAAAGCTCAAGCGAACCCACGGCAAGCGCCGCGCCAATGATGGCGTGCAAAGCGCCCTCCATCAAAAACGGCCCGCGGATGAACCCGTTCGACGCGCCCACCAAACGCATGATGGCGATTTCCTTGCGGCGAGCAAGAATAGCCAGGCGAATGGTGTTGTTGATGAACACGAGCGCGATGAAGATAAGCAGCACGATAAGCGCCACGCCGATAACGCGCACGTAGCTGGTCAGCTGGAACAAGCGGTCGACCGTTTTCTCGCCGTAACGCAGCGAGTCGGACGGATCGGACGGGTTGTCGCAGATCTTCTGGAACGTGGTGTTCGCCTCGATCTGGTTGGCAACGTCCTCGACCATCTGCGGGTCGGACAGCTCGACGTCGATGGAGGCCGGAAGCGGGTTCTGACCGTCAAGCGACTCGGCAATGTCCGAGCTTGAGGACTTCTTGAAGTTCTCAAGCGCCTGATCTTTGTCCGTGAAGCTGACCGAGGAAACGGCGCTCATGGACTGAATGGCCGACTGCAGCGACTGGACATCGGAGCTGGAGGCGTCGTCGGCGATCCACACCGTGATGTTGACCTCTTGCTCGACGGACTTCACCACGTTGTTCACCACAGAGCCGCCCACCAAAAAGATGCCGATGATCAAAAGCGACAGGAAGATGGTGACGATGGAGCCAAGCGCCGTGGAAAGGTTGCGCGTGAAGCCGGTCAGCGACTCCTTGAGAAAGTAAAAGAAACTAGACATCGAAACCGTACACCCCTCGATCTTGGTCGCGCGTCAGGTTGCCGCGGTCAAGCGCGATGACGCGACGACGCATGTTGTCCACCATTTCGCGGTCGTGCGTTGCAACGACGACGGTGGTGCCGGTGCGGTTAATACGCTCAAGCAGGTCCATGATGCCGCGAGACGTTTGCGGGTCAAGGTTGCCCGTAGGCTCGTCGCAGATAAGGACCGGAGGACGGTTCACGATGGCGCGGGCAATGGACACGCGCTGCTGTTCGCCACCGGAAAGCTGGTCCGGGCGCTTGTTCAACTTGTCCTGCAGGCCTACAAGGCGCAGCACCTCGGGCACCTGCGTTTTGATGACGTGGCGGGATTTGCCGATTACCTCAAGTGCGAACGCAACGTTTTCGAACACCGTTTTGTTCGGAAGCAGCTTGAAGTCCTGGAACACGCAGCCGATGTTGCGGCGCAGGTACGGCACGCGCCAATTGCGCATGCTAGCAAGATCCTCATCGGCGATGTAGATGTGGCCCGACGTGGGCTTCACCTCGCGGATGAGCATGCGGATGAACGTGGTTTTACCGGAACCGGAATGGCCTACCAAAAACACGAACTCGCCTGCGTAGATTTGCAGGGAGATATCGTTGAGTGCAGGCTTGTTAGGCTGAGCCGGGTACACCTTCGACACATGATCGAACGTGATAACAGGTGTACCCGACTGCTGCGGAGTATCATCGATTTCAAGCACCGGAAGCGATGCCGACAGCTGCGACGTCACTTGTCGCGCCGGCGCCGCATGCGCTGCTGCGTGCCGCCCAGGGCGCGCAGGAGCACCTTGGCTCATACTATTCGTCACAGTTTGCTCCATTCATGTAGTGATGTACTGAGACGAACAGATTCTAGCAGAACCCCTAGTTGGCCGTGAGCCTTTTCACAGCTTTGACAATCGCCTTCGAATCCAGGCCGAAGTACGCCATAAGCTCTTCGAACTCGCCTGATTTGCCGAAGCGGTCGTTCATGCCGATGAACTGCATGGGGACGGGATGCTCTTCGACCAGCGCCTGCGCCACAGCCGCGCCAAGGCCGCCGTGCACGCTGTGCTCCTCGGCGACCACGACGCGGCCCGTCTTCTTCGCGGAGGCCACGATGGTCTCGCGATCAAGCGGCTTGACGGAGAACGCGTCGATGACCTCGGCGGAAATGCCTTCGGCCGCCAGCTCCTCGGCAGCGGCAAGCGCCTGCTCCACTTCCACGCCGCACGCCACGATGGTGACGTCGGTGCCTTCGCGCAGCACGTAGGCGCGGCCGAGCTCCAGCTCAACGCCATCGGCGTACACGGCAGGCACGGAAGCGCGGCCCATGCGCACGTACACCGGCCCCGACGTTGCAGCGGCCAGGCGCAGCGCGGCGCAAGCGGCGGCGTAGTCGGCCGGCACGAGCACGCGCATGTTCGGCAGGCCGGCCATAAGCGAGATGTCCTCGAGCATCTGGTGGCTGCCGCCGTCGGGGCCCACGGACACACCGGCGTGCGTGGGGGCAACCTTCACGTTGAGGTTCGAGTAGCACACGGTGTTGCGGATCTGGTCGTAAGCGCGACCGGTGCCGAACACGGCAAAGCTGCCGGTAAAGGCAACGTTGCCGCACGTGGCAAGGCCGGCGGCCACGTCGATCATGTTCTGCTCGGCAATGCCGCAGTTGAACAGGCGGTCGGCATAGCCGGCTTCGGCGAACTTCTTCGTGGTGGTGGAACCGGTCAGGTCGGCATCAACGGCCACCACGGGCACGCCCTGGCCTGCCAGCTCGGCAAGCGTGACGCCATACGCAGCACGCGTAGCGCGCTTGATGCGGGACTGTTCTTCGTTTGCAAGCTGTACCACGGCTATGCCTCCTTCTTCGCGGCCTCAAGCTCGGCCACGGCCTGCTCGGTCTGTTCGGCGTTGGGGGCTTTGCCGTGCCAACCGGCCTGGTTTTCCATGAACGACACGCCCTTGCCCTTGATGGTGTTCGCCACCAGCACGTGCGGTTTGCCATCCGCAGCCGTCTTCGCAGCGGTAAGCGCAGCAACAAGCGCATGGATGTCGTGGCCGTCGACGGTGCTGGCGTTCCAGCCGAACGCGGCGAACTTCGCCACCATGTCGCCCGGGTCGCACACGTCGGCCGTGTCGCCGTCGATCTGCAGGTGGTTGCGGTCGACGATGGCCACCAGGTTATCGAGGCCCTCGTGAGCAGCCCACATGGCGGCCTCCCACACCTGACCCTCTTCGCACTCGCCGTCGCCAAGCAGGCAGAACACGCGCTGCGGCTTGCCGGCCAGCTTCAGGCCGGCAGCGGCGCCGGCCGCGATGGACAGGCCCTGGCCCAGCGAGCCGGTGGAAACCTCGACGCCCGGGCACAGGTTGCAATCAGGATGGCCCTGCAGGCGCGTGCCAAGCTTGCGCAGCGTGGAGAGCTCTTCACGCGGGAAGTAGCCGGCGTGAGCAAGCACGGCGTACAGCGCCGGCGCTGCATGGCCCTTCGCAAGGATGAAGCGGTCGCGCCCCTCCCACTTCGGGTCCTCAGGGTTGTGGTCCATCACGCCGCCGAAATACAGCGCGGTGAGGATATCGGTGCACGAAAGCGACCCACCGGGGTGTCCGCTTCCCGCCTCCGCGATCATGCGCACGATGTCGATGCGCATGTCGCATGCCCGCAGCTCAAGCTCGGTCATTCCATCGTCCTTTCGTCAGTTTGACGTTTTCCTATCAACAGGGAACGCTCTGGCTGCATTTCCGCCGCGTCCCGCTATCGCAATTGCTTGCCGCAGCCCCGCATGGCGGCTGCAGTGCAGCGCTACTCCTCTTGCGTGGAGACGCGCCACTTGTGGTAGCCCACCACGAACTCGTCGATGTCGCCGCCAAGCACCGCGTCGACGTTGCCCGTTTCCACGCCGCTGCGCACATCTTTGACCAGCTGATACGGGAACAGCACGTAGTTGCGAATCTGGCTGCCGAAGCTGTTCTCCATGCGGTCGCCGCGCAGCTCGTCGATCTGGTCGCGGCGCTTCTGCTCCTCGATCTCGTACAGCTTGGCTTTCAGCACGCGCAGGGCGGCTTCCTTGTTCTGCAGCTGGGATTTCTCGTTTTGGCACGTCACCACGATACCCGTGGGCAGGTGCGTGAGGCGAACGGCCGAGTCGGTGGTGTTGACGCACTGCCCGCCCGGACCGCTTGAGCGGTACACGTCGACGCGCACGTCGTTCATGTCAAGGTTGACCTCGATGTCGTCGGGCAGCACCGGCAGCACCTCAACCGCGGCAAACGTAGTGTGGCGCCGCTGCTTCACGTCAGTGGGGCTGATGCGCACAAG
>ERZ1034962.907-NODE-907-length-11119-cov-6.862346_pt1 | contig 11119 bp, 8 predicted proteins | sample MGYA00520696_ERZ1034962 | MGnify/ENA primary metagenome ERZ1034962 (study PRJEB33766, sample SAMN09781770) | gut metagenome | biome: gut microbiome | host: Homo sapiens | place: Madagascar | study: EMG produced TPA metagenomics assembly of the PRJNA485056 data set...
ACGGGCCGCAGCTCGTTGCCGACGATGGCCGAGTAGGTCTTGCGGTTGATCCGCGCGGCGTGGTAGACGCGCGGGGCGTCGCCGTCGTAGCGGTCGCGCACGTATTTGACCAGCTTCGCGGCAAACGACGCATTCGCCCGATGCAGATCCGGCATCCTCCCCCGCGCGCGATCGGCGTGATTCTGTTCATATGCATCCATTACCCCCCTGTCCCTATCTCTTCCACATGTTCTTACAATCCATACCAACCCCAACCACCATCCAAAACTCTCATCGTATTTCCTTTCTGTGCGCCACCTTGGCGAATGCACGGGCATTATCGTACCTTCAGAAGGACACGCAAGGCGTACAAATCAACTGTAAACAGCGAGACAACTTCAATTACCACCTTCAAGTAGGCGCAGAAGATGATACAACGTCGACGTTTGACCCTTCGGTAGCGGAGAGGTCTTGGCGAGTGCCAGCAAGCTTGCGGCTTGCCCCATCAGCCCCGCGAAAGGCTCTCAGGAGAGTCACCAAAATGCCGTTTAAGAACAGCACCGGAAAGAAGCATCCGCAACCTGCGTTTCCTTTGGCTTTGCCTCCCATGTCGTCAAACGCACTCCATCCTTCGGGCTCGAAGTCTCCGTCCATATGCTCCTCCTGTCCATTACAACTCTGAATACGGCAGAACCCTGACCCGTCGCCGAGTCATGTTTGTTGGCCGCACGGCCTTTTCGAGAAAGCCGAAGTAGCTGAACGGACGACCCTTGTAGCGATGATGTCCAAGACGCAACGGCTCCGGCAACAGCCGCCACACCTTCGTGAGCATCCCCTCACGCACACGATCCAGCCGCCGCATTTGCATCTTCGTATCGGCACACGCCGTCACGTTCGGGAACGCCCCCGCCCAGCACATCCTGCAGTCCTCGACCTTTGCCGTCACATATCCAACGCCCTTGGCAATCAGCCGGTTGCGGAAGCGGCAGAACCATCGTTTCCCCAAGTCCTCGTTGCGCAAATCGCCACTCTCAAGCTCCCGCACAACCTTGGCCGTCTCACGCCCCAATGCGCGAATGTGCTTCTCTATCGATTCCTTGCGTATCCGGGTTTCGCCGTCGAATCTTATCTGACTTCCAAGAAAGCTCAGCCACGGAGCGCAGTTCACCTCACCAGACATCGGCTGCCGCCAGCGAAACGGTCCCTTGCTCTTGATTGCGTAATATGTCGTCGCCATGCCGTCCAGCGGCTTGTACACGAACGGCTCGACAGGATGCATCGGCAAGTCAAGTCTCAACAGAGCGTCCGCATACGCCGCCATAGCCCTGCGGCAAGCCATCTCGTCCGGATGCACAAACACTACGTCATCGCAAAACCGAGAGTAGAAAAGCCGCCCATCGTCCACCCTCGCCACAGCATCGTCTGCAACAGACAGTACCATGTTCGCCAAGACCGTTGAAAGCGAACCACCCTGCGGTAGCCCCCGCCGTGGCGCTTCCTCGTCAAGAGTATCGCGTTCCTGCGCGTCCGTAGGGCGCATCGCGGATTCCAGACTCGCCGAGTTGTTTGCGGAATACACGTTCAAGTATCCCTCAAGCACCTTCGTGGCTACTGGCTCGAAGCCTGTCTTTGCCCACCGCTCGCGGACAACCTCATGCGAAATGTTGTCGAAGAACTTCTTTATGTCACATTCGCCAACAAGGAGCGAACCATCGACAAATCTCGCGCGATACCGCTGCAAATGTTCCACTGCCGTCTGATGCGTGACGGAATTGTCCTTCCGAAAAGAATAACAGGAATCTGAAAGGACCGACTCCAGTCTGTCCCGAACATACGCCGTCATACGGCTTAGAATCACCCGGTCCGAAAGATTCTCGAACGATGCCACTCGCCGATATTCAGGTCTTCCATTCTTGTAACCTTTGGCGATATCCATCATTCTTGGAGGATCGAATGTGATGGTTTTAGACGAGACTCGTCCACGTACGTCCTCTACCAGCTTAAGCAGCGCCTGCCCCCAACGAAAATCGGCAAGAGTGCCATCCCGGAGCAGGCGATTCACCGTCCGCCAAACAGCCCTCTGGCGAACGATGGCTGGAGCCACGCCGTCGCGCCCGCGAATGCCGGATCGCCTCCATGCTTTACGTGCTGGAAGCGTTCCGCCGACATCCTTGCCGCGTATTCGCCAGCGAACCAGGTCTCCAAGGATCGCCTCAAACGAAAAGTATTCTTCAAACTTCACATTCATCTCCAATAGGCGGAGGAGGCGTCGGGAAGCGGAAAGAAACCGCGATCAGCGTTTCGATCTCGCAGGAGAGCGTCGGCATCAACAACCGCCGCTCCTTTAACCCCGCACTGATAGCCGCCCATAGCAGCATAGCCCTTCGCCGACGCCTCCTCCATAAAAGTATCAATGAGTATTCCAATACTCCATCTCGGCTTCTTCATAGTCGGTGGCATCGGCACAATAGTAGCCATCATACCAAATGCCCCCGTCTTCTCCGTCACGGTAGACATCATGACCACCGTTCAACCAACCATCCAGAAACAGATCTTCATCATCAGGGTCGTACATCTTTACTCTCCTTGCATCGCCTTCCTTGGCGAATGCGAGGGTATTATCGCATATCCTCATCGGCAATATGCGATTTTGGATATCTGCGGATATCCGACGTTATGTTGGGATCGCTCCCTTTCTCACCTAAGAAACGGCTATGGTAATTCCGTCTCTTTTAATCACCGTAGCTGGCTTCGGCAACAAAGCCGAATCTGGCATATCTGAGAGCCCTTCCAAGAAACGCGATATCGTGTCAACATGATATTGCAACGTCTTGGAATCAACTTTCAATATCGTAGTTGTTTTCTTGTGCGCATAGTTATGGCGAACATCCTTGATATGAAACGCCATCGTCTGCATTTCCTGTTTAATGTGCGCCTTTGAGCGCAACGCCCTGAAATTCCCAATGAACAACGACAATAGCGCTGTTAGATCCAAATCGACAATTTGCTTGGCGCCGTCATCCTTTGCATTCTGCAATTGCAAGGGGCTCAGATTGGGAACAACTGCATTCTGCCAAAGGTTGGTTGGATGCATTACGGCAAGCCATGCTTGGAGCCACAATGCCAAGCGCCCCTGAAGCTTATCCAACAATGATTGAACATCGGCGAGTGTCGGCATGGCGGATACTCCGGCCATGTCACATGTCAATGGATGTATAGTCGCCAACGATGGTGCGTCTGAATTAGTTTGAGGCGTATCCCTGTAAACGCCCTTAACCTTCTCTAGAAACTCCCGCACCTTGCCCGTGATGGATCGCATCTCCAACAATTCATAATCACTCAATATAAGGGTTGTCGTCCGAGACCGACTTGTCGCGACATTAAAGCGTCTTTCATCAAACGAGAATGCGACATTGCGTAGCGGAAAATAAAGAATTGCATAATCAACTGTTGCCCCCTGCACCCGATCTATTGTCTCAATTGACAGGTCCAACTTGCGCCCCACTATAGCGAACCGCCTTTGTATTGCCTTCGCAGAATCTTTGAATGGCGTAACAACCGCGACTCTAGCACCTGCAACGTTTGATTCAATCTTGTCCAGAACATTCCCAAGAACCTTAACTGCCGCTGGGGAAAGAACGCCATCCTCGCCGCCAGACAACACCTCCAAGACCACGCCTCCGTCGGCCGGGAAATAACGATTGTCAATCTTTGACCAATCAATCTTTTTCGGCGCAACGGATCGAAGGGTATTCCCATAGAACACACCTGTCAATTTAGCCGATGCGGGCGTCAACCTGAAAGTGGTGGTTATTCTAAAACTGTCCACATTCGATCCCAACACAAACGATGCCAAACCATCAGCCTGCGTCACCGCATTCCAACGTTTGTACTCTGGCTTGTTCTCAGCAACGACGATGGGCGCCAACTGCATCGGATCGCCAACGACAAGACATCTCGTTCCAAGCCGCAGCAACGCAGCAATGGTTGTTAAATATGCCTGCGATGCCTCTTCAATTACAACAAGATCATACAATGGCACTCCATTAAACTCCTTGATATGTCTAAACGGATTAGAGACTTTATAATATGTCGCAAATACGGCCGACCCTTTTGGCGCAACGAAATCAGAATCTGCATCCTTTAGTCCTTTTGCAGACAAGGCCTCGTCAGATGTCAGCATGGTCTTGTATAACCTCCCAGCCGACAAGTAACTCGACAATGGCGGCTGCAGTATAAGCTCCATCAAGGCTTTGTTAGCCATCGCCGCCACGCAAACAGACTTATTCTTTGCGAGATAATCTGCAATCACTTGTGCAGCATTGAAACTCTTGCCTGTGCCAGGCGGACCTTGTAGGACGATTTTACCCTTCTCCATCAAGGCGTTTAGCAACGTCTTTGAAATTACGTCCGCATTCTTTGGATTATATGCCAACAGTTGCGGCTTCCATTCGTCATAGCGAATGGCCGGTCTGCACATCAGCACGCCATCATCTGGATTCTTCTCAATATAGTCAATGAGATTCGCCAGATATCGCGTTGGAGGCTCAGACTCAAACATCAAAACATGCAGTTTAATCCCCTCCGCCAACGCACCCTTTATCTTTCTGAACATCCTTGAGCCGACGGATGAGCAACCTACAATCGCGGCCTGGGGATCATTGCCGCCAAGATGATACAATGGCAAAACATAAGAAGAAGACGAATGAAATTCCTCCTTGCACAAGAACTCCTCGAATGAACAATTCCAGCTGCGCGGAGACTCACCCCAACGTTCACGGGCCGACCGCTTAATAAGCACGAACGATCGCTGGACCTTTAAACGTGGTGCATTCCCCTTATCGAAACGGAATACCACATGTCCTCGTTCCTCGCTTATACCATGTACCGTCGCATAGTAAACTTGATCATTTTCTATCAATTGCTTTATTGGCGCACGAAGCAGACGCCGATACGCAGCAAGCATTTCATGGATTTGATCCTCAAAAAAATTGACGTATCCCGTGAGTACCGCATTCATGATTACATCCCTCCTCTAAAAATATTCGTCATAACCATTTTCTTCCTCTTCTTGCCCCATTTCATCATTGCAAATGCCTTTCTCAAAAGCTCCATCCATCCTAGTTTTTACTTTAACCTTAAGTAGCGCATAAATTTTTGTTGCCGTTTCACTTGTCTGAACTCGCCCAAACCAACTCTCGACCAACGACGCTCGTTCTTCATGATTGCGGCCACGTATTTTAACGGGCACTGCATTGTCTCCAATTTTCTCCAACAAATCATCCCTATTTCTGATGAAACAAAAATCTTCTTCCCGCGCTCCGGCAACAGCACAAATTTCTGCTCTCGGGTCTTTAACTACTTTATCCCACCAATATGGTGGTAAGTATGCGATACCACCCATTGCACTTATAACATGTATCGTACGCCCATCTTTTAGATCCAGATTCGGGCCTAGTTTCTTGAACTTTGCATACAGATTCTTAACTATATATTGAGAATCAGTATGTCCATCCATGGAAGGTTCAAGCTCTAATCGCCGCAAATAGTTAAATAGCCGCAAACAGGCCAATTTACTTTCGTCTTGCTTCTTCTCCGCATCAGCATCGTCAGACGTGACCCCTCCTGCAAATATCTGCGACAGCTGAGAATACTCATCTTCGCCAACTTCATACTCACCAATCTTATAGGATCGCTTCTCAGATTCATCCGGAGCAACATTGTCATCTGATTCTAAAGTTTGACCGACTCCCGATTCCAAACATGTAGATGCTTCTGCCGAGTCTTTTCCTTTCACTTCACTCTGTGCGGCAACTACTTTCTTTACCTTGTTCAGTAATTCATCAGCATACCCCTTTTCCTTAAAATATTCATCAAGCTCATTATATGTATTTGAGATTAACACAATCAGCAATTCCCCGTCCTTATCTCCAAGTCCAAAATACTTGCACAATGACTTTGTCAGCAATTCCATCTTAGTGGGGCCCAGTTCGCCAACATAATAAAACTTCGTCCCTTCTGCATAGGCAACCTTTGAAATCCTGTCCTCATCATCTCCATAAGACAAGTCAATTCTTTCACATTGATAAAACGAACAACAATCTATTAGTTTCTCGACCTCCTTTACACACTCGTCATAGTCAGACTTGCGATGATGACTCCGAATCATTGCAATATATGCAATCTTACAGCTCAACTTATCCTTCAAACCTATCGACTCTTTGGGGCAGGGCGGAAGAAACTCAGGAGAAACCTTATCAACGATACGAACCCCCAACGTTCGGAATAAATCAATTAATTGATATTGAAGATGCCGATCAACCTTCCCATATGCTTGGCAGACACTTCCAAATCCCGCTATCGTTATATATGATAAATCAGAAGGAAACATGTACTCATTGTTCTTAGACAATATTTTATGTGTCTTTCCCCACTCTCCAACCTCTTCATTTGTATAATATCCCTCAACAATCAAACTTTCGTATATTGACGAAACGCGCTCCCTATTATTCTTCGCATGCTCCGTATCGTTTGCGATGTTGGCCAACAACATCAAATAATCATCAAGTGTCAATGTTTCTTTAAATGGGAGAATCTTTCTCCAACTGTCGTGCACAGTATTCGAGATGTCCAAGACAGGCAAATACTGCCCGGCCAAACGCGTAATCTTGCTGTTGTTTATGAACACATCTTTCGCGGGCAGGCTAGTCCCCATTACCGTGGGGAACAATTGTTTTTCAGCCAGCGCATACTCTATGAAAGTCTTATACTTGCTCGCGACAAGGTTAAACAAAGAATCTTCCTTTGAAGTGCCCCACCATTTAACCTTGCCAGAGATCTTATCCTCAATTACTTCTCGCCGAAACGATTGGGCCAACACGATGTTCAGAACATATTTCTCCAATTCTCTATTGACCGGCCCCATGGGATCGATAAATGTAAAGTAACTAACCGCAATTCGCTTTTGGATTATCGGATTACGGAATCCTCGGTAGTTAGTCCTTTCGTGCTGTTTTGAGTAAAACGCCACAGCCGCTTCTTCCAATATTGGATAGGCCTTTAGCTCCTCCGCGTCTTTTTTCTCATCAAAAATTCTTTGTGTAATTCCCACCGAATCACTCGCACCGCATTTTTTCAAGAAGAACGACCAATCCTCCATACAATCATTGTCCTCTGGATATTTCGGCGAGATAAACACACCCAGGTTGGGAGCAACTTTTTCAATGTCGTGCTTCGGCTGGTACTTACTTCCTAAATACAAATTGACTATTGGCTTAAGTTCCCCAGTGTTTGTCAGAAACATGACACTTTTCATTTTTTCAGCAAAATCGCTTCTATCTAAGAAATTTTCTTTCTTCCACACTCGAAATAAAAACCTTCCAAGCGATATGGCATTATCAATCGTTACGTAACCAGGGCGATCAAGAATGTACTCAACAAAACCAAAATTGGACATCTCTTTGATACCAAAATTGAACCGAAGCCATCGCAACTCTTCTTTATCTTTTAAAGTTTCATACAAGCTTTCATTAAGCGTTCGGACATCTTTTGCCAGAGCATTCTGGCTCTTAAACTCCGATGGAAGGCATAAATCCCGCGCAACGCACAGTCTATTAGTGTCGTCAAGCAAAAATGCTACAGGTCCCAAATCTTCAATCTCTTCATGTGAAGTGATATGCTTGCGGAGAAATTCAACTAGTTTGAAATTTTCATCTGCCGTAATATCAGTCAGTATCCTACCATCCATAAGTAGCTGCAACACTTCTCTTGTCGCAAATATCTTAACACCATACTCCGATAATATTGCACTATCTACGTCGGCCACTTCCCCGTCCTCATCGTAATTGCGGTTGAAGCATTTATTCACACAGGAGAGGAATTTTTCGACGCCAAAAACTTTTGAAAGTCCGATACGATCGATATAGGCATCCGACACTAAGACTGTCTTGCCTGATACTCTTACTGAAGGCAAAAATGCGATATCCTTAATGGCCTCCGAAAGAGAGTTAAAGAATATACAAGACAACTCGTCAGGAATTCTGGCTTTTCTTTTCGGCAATATCTTATAATACTCAGGATGTTTGTGCGATATGGTTGACACCCACTTCAAAAATAATCTTGGTGCTTCGCGAAAAATTAGTTTATTCCACTCAGAATCCTTTTGGAGCTGCTGCCGCCCCGCATCTGTCAAAAAGTTCGCATTAATCAAATATGGAACCCCCAGACTGCCATACGATGTCGGAAGGTAAGTATAAACCACCGATTTCTCCAAAGGAACAAATTTCTCATCATCCCCAACCTTAACCGAAAAGGCAACTTCTATTTGATTGGCTTCTCTCAATTTTTCAGGTACACTTGAGACATTTTGAGAGATATATTCTCTTACTTTCTCAGTAACAGCTACTGATTCATAATGCATCATCCAGCGGCTCTGGACTGTTCCATTCACTGCCAGCTCTACGACATCGCCTTTTTTTGCTCGTGAAATACTTGTAATCAGACTGTTGTTGTCAAACAAAGAAACCGAAACTTGTTTCGCATTTAAGAACAAAAGAAATTCCTTATCCGTAAGCAACTTTTTAATTTTTGGCAACAGTTCTGCCAGTCTTGACATCTTAATGTAAATTATAACATTAAAGCCCTCTGCATCGAGCTTTACAGGAGGGTTGGACTCAATTGGTATAATTTGCCAAGGGACATCATCGTAAAGCGGAACATTATCCCGCTTCAACTCAGCCTTGAGATTTTCGGGCAAGAGGTTAAAGCATGCCTCCTTGTCAAATTTAAAGCAACAAGTTTTTCCACTCTGAACATAAACTAGTGAAGATTGTATGAATACAGCTTTAAATCCAATCCCTTTATAGCCAACCTTCTTGGAATTCTTAGACTTATTACCATTGCCGACACTGCACAGGCCTTCAATATCAGAGTCTGAGAATGCAGCTCCATTATGCATAAAGACAAAATAGTCGCCGATGAGACTGATTCTAATATCTAGTCTATCAAAATCAACATCCACAAATGCATCTATCGCATTCTGAAGCAGTTCATAAACGAATCGCTCCGCTTCTGTATAAATGCCTGATGACAACAAAGCCAAAGACCTAGCCTGATTCCGGATTTGAGACACATGGTTATAATCCGAATTGACCTTTTGCAACTTTTCAATTATTGACATTTTAATTCCTTTCTAAGCATAAGCGGGATGGTCTGTCTATTAGGATAATCTTCATCAGAAGAATTTGTTGTTCATCTGAGTGGTTTGATTTTTACACGCATGCCTGTCACTATGCGCTTTTGAGATCGTGTCACTCACTATATTGGTCATAGCCTCTCCATTGTTCCAATCCCCACAAGTTTGTCCATGTTCCGAAACTTGATACGCGAGAGCGGGAACATGACGGCACGGCCACGTTGTGGCACAAGTAACTCAACATCTGCGAAACCTGCTTTCTTCAGCTTGCCGCGAAGGTTGGACATCGTCTTGTAGATGTCTTCGATGTCGGATTCATTTGTGAAGAGCGATCCCTCTTGAAAAGATGCAAGCCAATCGCATGCCGCCACATTAGGTGCTTTGTGCGCATTAAGAAGTCGCCTATGAACCTCCTTCGCATCAACGCCGCTTGCCAGCAAGAGCAACATGGCAAAGCATGGACGGCTCATAGCGACTTGTCGACCGTTGAGCGTCACCCAACCATTCCATGCGTCAATCTCAATCTCTGGATAAGTTACGGCGGGCGGCGCTATGGTCTGCACCTTGGAAATGAGTGTACGGTAGGATGGTGGAATAGACTTGAACTTCTCCTGATACCAGCCGCGCATACGCACGAATGGGACCTCGAACAATTCGCTCTGCACCTTGTTCGCCTTGTACTTCTTGCCTGTAGCCTTGGCGGTGTAGGTCTTGCCCGGCTCAGGGAAGACGAACGGCGGCTCCACGCCTTGCTCAAATTCTGGCGGCAACAAAACATGATATACCTTGTCCTGTTCTCGTCCAAGAAGCGTCATACACGAGAATAGGAGTGCGCTTATCGTCTTACGTCCGCCAGCAATCGAGACGTGAAGTTCCGTTTCGCTATCCTCAGTGTATTGTCGAAGCTGGGACAACATGAAGTCAGCAGCGCGAAGGTTGTCATCGCCCGTCCGTAGGTCTTCAATTTCGTTACCTTCAGCATCTGGGATGACACGGATGGAAGTTGCGCCAAACACGAGTTTGCCGTCAATCTCTATTTTTTCGCGCTTTAGATTGGAACGCATCTCATTCCAAACGCCGTCATCAAAGAGCTTTTGTATCAATAATTCTTTCCCGCTCTTCGTTATGAATACAACAATTTCATCTGGCACAATCGAATGCTTCTGATGTGCGAGACCCCAAACCATGTTTGTCAGCACGGCAGGAGAAGTCCCCATTGCAGACACAAGAATGATTCTCTTATGTTGAGACATGAGACCTCCGCTTTGAAATTGGCATGTATTCATCCGTACTCACAACCTTGTCCTCGCTCCTATTGAATCTTCGACATCAACAACGCTCATGATATCTGAGGTGTCGCATTTCAATGCGGTACAGATTTTTAGCAGAATACACGTATGACTGCCTCATTTTTAATAATTGTTGTTATGTAATGTACCAAATTCGCCATCGCAAAACAAGGGGTAATTTTTTTGGCTTTTTTTGGAGGTTCCCCCAGTTTTTTCGGATCTGTCATTTTATCCCACCATGACAAACAATCCTTGAAAATATCTCTTCAGAATGGGCTTGATTTGTTCAAGAAGGTCATCACCCTTCACACTCAGTTCTCCCAGTTGACGGCAAACCCTCTGGGCATACTTCGGCACCAGTCCCGAACAGTAGCAACCCGCCCGCTGGAGCCAATCGCCATGATAGAGGATGCGGGGATAATCCTCTTTCGATGGTTTTGTTTGCAACAATTCTTCAACTTTACACATCATCGACTTCACCACACAATGCCATCAACAACAACGAATGTATTCTACAATATCGAACCCCTCCCCAGTCAAGCAGAAGTTTTAAGTTTTTTGTGGCATTGTGGCATTTCAGTGATGGTTGCGTGCGAGGGGCGGATGTGGAGCATCTGCGTTCCAGAGACGGGCGGACGCGACAAGCGCGTCCCTCCCG
>ERZ1034962.916-NODE-916-length-11044-cov-22.334334_pt1 | contig 11044 bp, 6 predicted proteins | sample MGYA00520696_ERZ1034962 | MGnify/ENA primary metagenome ERZ1034962 (study PRJEB33766, sample SAMN09781770) | gut metagenome | biome: gut microbiome | host: Homo sapiens | place: Madagascar | study: EMG produced TPA metagenomics assembly of the PRJNA485056 data set...
GCACACGCTTTCCGGGGATTGTAGGGCGGCCTGCCCACAGGCCGCCGCGGAGGGGTCAAGACCCCTCCCTGCAATGCAAACCGAAAAAGGGGGATGCCGTTAGGCCGCGGGCCGGGCATGCCCGGCCCCTACAGCGCGGCGTACTTTGTAGGGGGCGGCGTCCCCGACGCCCCGCATAGCGGCACACGCTTTCCGGGGATTGTAGGGCGGCAGAAAATCCGCACCGCTTAATTTTATTAAGTTTACGCTTGCTAAACCAAATTTCTAAACGTTTTTCGCTTAATTTCCGTAAAATCTTCTGCTTCGGGATTGTAAAGCGGCGGCATCTATGGTATGATGCAAACAAGAACAAAGACGTTCCCACAAGGGGCCTGTGTGCCCTGTTGGGAGCGTCTTTTTTGTTTATCCCGCCCGCGCGGCAAATGTGCGACGCAGCGCGGTTTAACGGGATTGGGAAAGGAGCAAACGAGGTATGGAAAACTTTACCGAGCGCAAGACCCCCGCCGGGCTGTACAGCCCCCGGTTTGAGCATGACAACTGCGGCATCGGCGCTGTGGTGGACATCAAGGGGCGCAAGAGCCACAAAACCATTGACGACGCGCTGCAGATTGTGGAGCATCTGGAGCACCGCGCGGGCAAGGACGCCGAGGGCAAGACCGGCGACGGCGTCGGCATCCTGACGCAGATCAGCGACAAATTCTTCCAGAAGGCCGCTGCCGAGCAGGGGCTGACCCTGGGCGCAGAGCGGGAATATGGCATTGGCATGTTCTTTTTCCCGCAGGATGAGCTCAAGCGCAACCAGGCCAAGAAGCTGTTTGAGATCGTCTGCAAAAAGGAGGGTCTGCCCTTCTTAGGCTGGCGCGAGGTTCCCACCTGCCCCGAGGTGCTCGGCCACAAGGCCATTGCCTGCATGCCCAGCATCTGGCAGGGCTTTGTGGGCAAGCCGCAGCGCGTCGAGGCCGGTATCGCCTTTGACCGCCGCCTCTATGTGGCGCGCCGCGTGTTTGAGCAGTCCAGCCCCAACACCTACGTTTGCAGCCTGTCCAGCCGCACCATTGTCTATAAAGGTATGTTCCTCGTCAAGGAGCTGCGCCTGTTCTATCCCGATCTGCAGGACGCCGACTATGAATCCGCCATCGGCATGGTGCACAGCCGCTTCTCGACGAACACCGCGCCCAGCTGGAACCGCGCCCACCCCAACCGCTTCATCCTGCACAACGGCGAGATCAACACGATCCGCGGCAACGTGGACACGATGCTTGCCCGCGAGGAAACCATCGGTTCCAACTATTTAAAGGACGATATGACGAAGGTTCTACCCATCGTCAACCAGGGCGGCTCCGACTCTGCCCAGCTGGATAACACGCTGGAATTCATGGTCATGAACGGCATGGATCTGCCGCTGGCCGTCATGGTCACGATCCCCGAGCCGTGGGACAACAACAAGTCGATGGACCCGAAGAAGCGCGACTTCTACCAGTACTACGCCACGATGCTGGAGCCGTGGGACGGCCCCGCCAGCATCCTGTTCAGCGACGGCGACGTGATGGGCGCGGTGCTGGACCGCAACGGTCTGCGCCCGAGCCGCTACTACATCACGAAGGATGGCCGCCTGATCCTTTCCAGCGAGGTCGGCGTGCTCGACATCCCCGCTGACGAGGTCGTGCGCAAGGACCGTCTGCGCCCCGGCAAGATGCTGCTGGTGGATACCGTCAGGGGTGAGCTGGTCGACGACGAAAAGCTGAAGGCCGACTACGCCAGCCGCCAGCCCTACGGCGAGTGGCTGGACCGCAACCTCGTCCCGCTGTCCAGCCTGAAGGTGCCCAACAAGAAGGTGCCCAGCTACACGAAGGATCAGCTTGTCCAGCTGCAGAAGGCGTTCGGCTACCGATATGAGGACGTCTCCACGATCATTCTGCCGATGGCCAAGAACGGCGGCGAGCCCGCCGGGGCTATGGGCAGCGATACCCCGCTGGCCGTTTTGAGCCACACCCGCCCGAATCTGAGCGAGTATTTCAAGCAGATGTTTGCGCAGGTCACGAACCCGCCCATCGACGCGCTGCGCGAGAAGATCGTCACCTCGACCACCGTCTACGTCGGTGCGCAGGGCAATCTTCTGGAGGAGGACGCCGACAACTGCAAGGTTCTGAAAATCGAGAACCCGATCCTGACCGAGACCGACCTGCTCAAAATCAAGGCCATGGACGTGCCCGGCTTCAAGGTCGTGACGCTGTCCATCTGCTACTACAAGAACACCGACCTTGAAAAGGCCATTGAGCGCCTGTTTGTCGATGTGGACCGCGCCTACCGCGACGGCGCGAACATCCTGATTTTGTCGGACCGTGACATTGACGAGTACCACGTCGCCATTCCCAGCCTGCTGGCTGTGGGCGCGGTCAGCAAGTATCTGGTCCGCACCCGCAAGCGCACCGCCATGGCGCTGATTCTGGAAAGCGGCGAGCCGCGCCTGGTGCACGACTTCGCCACGCTGCTGGGCTACGGCGCAGCTGCCATCAACCCGTATCTGGCGCAGGAGACTATCGGTGAGCTGATTTCCGACGGCCTTCTCGACAAGGACTACTACGCCGCTGTCAGCGACTACAACAAGGCCGTGCTGGCAGGCATTGTCAAAATCGCGTCCAAGATGGGCATTTCCACGATCCAGTCCTACGCGGGCAGCCAGATCTTTGAGGCGCTGGGCATCTCGAAAGAGGTCATCGACAAATACTTTACGAACACCGTCTCCCGCGTGGGCGGCATCACGATCCAGGACATCCAGAATGATCTGGAAGCCCGCCATCAGGAAGCATTCGACCCGCTGGGTCTGGACATCAACCGCGAGCTGCCGAGCCTGGGTGCGCACAAATTCCGCGGCGGCCCCGCTGCCGAGCAGCACCTCTACAACCCGCAGACCATCCACCTTTTGCAGCAGGCCTGCTGGACCGGCAATTACGATACCTTCAAGCAGTACACCGCCGCCGCTGCCAATGAGAACGGCGACGCGATGCACCTGCGCAGCCTGCTGGACTTCAACTATCCCGAGCAGGGCGTGCCCCTCGACGAGGTCGAGAGCGTTGACTCCATCGTCAAGCGCTTTAAGACCGCGGCCATGAGCTACGGCGCACTGTCCGAGGAGGCCCACGAGTGCATGGCTATCGCCATGAACCGTCTGGGCGGCAAGTCCAACACCGGCGAGGGCGGCGAGGCCGAGGACCGCTACGGCACCGAGCGCAACTCCGCCATCAAGCAGGTGGCATCCGCCCGCTTCGGCGTGACAAGCAAGTATCTGGTCTCCGCCAGTGAGATCCAGATCAAGATGGCGCAGGGCGCGAAGCCCGGCGAGGGCGGCCAGCTGCCCGGCGGCAAGGTCTACCCGTGGGTCGCCAAGACCCGCAACTCGACCACCGGCGTCGGCCTGATCTCTCCCCCGCCCCACCACGATATTTACTCGATCGAGGACCTGGCGCAGCTGATCTACGATTTGAAGTGCTCCAACCGCAAGGCAGCCATCAACGTCAAGCTCGTCAGCGAGGCCGGTGTCGGCACGATTGCCGCGGGCGTTGCCAAGGCCGGTGCGGAGGTCATCCTGATTTCCGGCTTTGACGGCGGCACGGGCGCAGCCCCCCGCAACTCCATCCACAACGCAGGTCTGCCGTGGGAGCTGGGCATTGCCGAGGCACACCAGTGCCTGATCATGAACGGTCTGCGCAGCCGCGTCCGCATCGAGGCGGACAGCAAGCTGATGAGTGGCCGCGATGTTGCCATTGCCGCCCTGCTGGGTGCCGAGGAATTCGGCTTCGGCACCGGCCCGCTGGTGGCCATGGGCTGCGTCATGATGCGCGTCTGCAACCTTGACACCTGCCCCATGGGCATCTGCACCCAGAACCCCGAGCTGCGCAAGCGGTTCAAGGGCAAGCCCGAGTACATCATGAACTTTATGCGCTTCATGGCCGAGGACCTGCGCGAGTACATGGCAAAGCTCGGCGTGCGCACCGTCGATGAGCTGGTAGGCCGCACCGACCTGCTCAAGGTCAAAGCCGCGCCCGCAGGCTCCCGCGCCGGTGAGATGGACCTGACCGCGCTTTTGCAGAACCCGCTGGTCGAGAACTCCAACGTACACTTCAACGCGAAGGATGTTTACAACTTCCAGCTGGAAAAGACCCCCGACATGCGCATCCTGATGAAGAAGTTCAAAAAGAGCTTCGACTCCGCTGAGCCGAAGCCCAGCACCGTCACGCTGGACGTCGGCAACACGGACCGCGCGTTCGGCACGATCATTGGCAGCGAGATCACCGCCAGGTTCGGCAACACGCTGCCCGACGACACGTTCCATGTCGTCTGCCACGGCTACGGCGGCCAGAGCTTCGGCGCGTTCATCCCCAAGGGCCTGACGCTCGAGCTGGTCGGCGACGCGAATGACTACATCGGCAAGGGTCTGTCCGGCGGCAAGCTCGTCGTCTACCCGCCGAAGGACGCCGCCTTTGACCGCAGCGAGAACATCGTCATCGGCAACGTAGCACTGTACGGTGCTACGGGCGGCACGGCGTTCATCAACGGCGTGGCCGGTGAGCGCTTCTGCGTGCGCAACTCCGGCGCAACTGCCGTTGTGGAGGGCGTGGGCGACCATGGCTGCGAGTACATGACCGGCGGCACGGTGGTCGTGCTTGGCAAGACCGGCAAGAACTTTGCAGCCGGCATGAGCGGCGGCATCGCCTACGTGCTGGACGAGGACTGGGACTTCTACCAGCGCGTCAACAAGGACATGGTCAGTCTGGAGCCTGTGGAGCACAAGTACGATGTATCGCTGTTGAAAGACCTGATCCGTGAGCATGTGGAGCTGACCGGGTCGCCGCGCGGCAAGGAAATCCTTGACAACTTCGGCGAGTATCTGCCCAAGTTCAAGAAGGTCCTGCCCCACGACTACGACAAGATGCTGCGCCTGATCGCCCAGATGGAGGAAAAGGGCGAGGACAGCGAGCAGGCCCAGATCGAGGCGTTCTACGCCATGAAAAGCGCAAAGTAAGGGAGGCAGAGTACCATGGGCAAACCGACAGGATTTATGGAAATTACGCGGCAGACCAGTTTAGAGCTGCCGCCCGAGGAGCGCATCCGAAATTTTAACGAGTTTCACGTCCCGCTGCACACCGACGAGCAGCAGGCCCAGGGCGCACGCTGCATGGACTGCGGCGTCCCCTTCTGCCAGAGCGGCGTTCAGCTGGGCGGCATGTTCAGCGGCTGCCCGCTGAACAACCTGATCCCCGAGTGGAACGACCTGGTCTATCAGGGCAAGTGGGATCTGGCCGTGCACCGGCTGATCGCCACGAACCGATACCCGGAGTTCACGAGCCGGGTCTGCCCCGCCCTGTGCGAGGCGGCCTGCACCTGCGGCAACGTCACGGGTGACCCGGTCACGGTCAAGGAAAACGAGCGCGCCATCGTGGAATACGGTTACGAGAGCGGCGCCATTCATGCCGTGCCGCCCCCGGCCCGCACAGGCAAGACCGTGGCGGTCATCGGCGCGGGTCCCGCGGGCCTGTCCGTGGCCGATCTGCTCAACAAGCGCGGCCATCGCGTGACCATCTATGAGCGCGAGGACCGCGCAGGCGGCCTGCTGATGTACGGCATCCCCAACATGAAGCTGGAAAAGTGGGTCATTGACCGCCGCGTGAAAATTTTGCAGGACGAGGGCATTGAGTTTGTTTTTAACGCCGACGTCGGCAATACGGTCAGCGCCGAGGAACTGAAGGCCCGCTATGACGCCGTAGTGCTGTGCTGCGGCGCGAAGCAGGCCCGCGACATCCAGGCCCCGGGCCGCGACGCGCAGGGCATCTTCTTTGCGGTGGATTACCTGACCAGCGTGACCCGCAGTCTGCTGGATTCCAACTTTGCGGACGGCAAGGCGGTTTCCGCCGCGGGCAAGCGCGTGCTGGTCATCGGCGGCGGCGACACCGGCAACGACTGCGTCGGCACAGCCATCCGCCAGGGCTGCGAGAGCGTCATGCAGCTGGAAATGATGCCCTGCCCGCCCGCGGCCCGCGCCCCCGGCAACGACTGGCCCGAGTGGCCCCGCGTGCTGAAAACCGACTACGGCCAGCAAGAGGCCATTGCCAAATTCGGCTTTGACCCCCGCGTCTACCAGACCACGGTCAAGGAGTTCTACAAGAACGAGGCCGGGCAGGTCTGCGGCGCGCTGATCTCCAAGCTGAAAAGCGAGGTCGTAGACGGACGCAGCCAGATGGTGCCCACCGGCGAGGAGTTCACCGTGGACTGCGACCTTGTGCTGATCGCGGCAGGCTTTACGGGCTGCGAGCCCTATGTGGCCGATGCGTTCGGCGTCGAGCGCACGAAGCGCGGCACCGTGGCCGATGTGAAGTACGCCACTGCCGACCCGAAGGTGTTCGCCTGCGGCGATATGCGCCGCGGCCAGAGCCTTGTCGTCTGGGCGCTGCGCGAGGGCCGCGACACCGCCGCCGTCGTGGATGAAAAGCTGATGGGATATACGAACCTGTGACCTACTTTCTTTGAAAAGAAAGTAGGCAAAGAAACTTTAAAACCTTAACCCGTACATGGGCCGCCCCGTAGGGGCCGGGCATGCCCGGCCCTCCTGCCTTCCCGCAAACGCATATCTCCCATAACGCCGCGGGCCGCACATGTGCGGCCCCTACAAAGCACCCCCGCAAAGCATCGGCCTTGCGGGGGTTTTCTCTTGCAATTTCCCGCCCCATCCCCCATACTGTTATCAAATTTACTGAATCAAGGAGCCTCTATGAAAATCTACGAAGTCACCGCCCGCACGCCTCATCTGACCGCCGAATTACTGACCGTATGGGAGGCCTCCGTGCGCGCAACGCATCTGTTTCTTTCCGACGCGGAAATTTTGCAAATCAAGGAATACGTCCCGCAGGCTTTGCAGGGCATCGCGCATCTGATCGTCGCCGAGGACGACGCCGGGGCGGCGGTCGGCTTTATGGGCATCGAGGACGGGCGGCTCGAAATGCTGTTCCTCTCCCCCGCCGCGCGCAGGCAGGGCCTCGGCCGCCGCCTGCTGGAATACGGCATCACCCGGTACGGCGTGCGCGAGCTCACCGTCAACGAGCAAAACCCGCAGGCCGTCGGGTTTTATGAGCACATGGGGTTTGCCACCTACCGCCGCACCGAAACCGACGAGCAAGGCGGCCCATACTCGATTTTGTATATGCGGCGAGGATGAATCCCATGGGCCGTGGTGGCGGCCACCGCATTGCCGGGTCGTCGGGGACGCCGACCCCTGCAACGCAAAAAACACCTGCCGTCCCGACAGGTGTTTTTCTTTACTTTATCGCACGCTCGTGTTCACGGTAATGTCCGCGCTGTAGGTCTCCACATGTACCTTCGCGCCGCCGTTTGTCTTGTAACTGCTGCCCTGCTCGGCACCGTCGACCGTTACTGTGCCATTGTCGGCAGCCAGCGAAAAGCCGTAGTTTTCCGCGGATTCTGTCAGCCCTACTGCAACACTTCCCGCGGCGGTGATGTTTGCCTCCTCCGCATCGGACAGTTTTGCGATTTCCACCCCGCCAAGGCCCAGCGTCACATCCAGCTTTTTTACACTGAGTTCTTCGGCCGTCAGCGTGCCCAGATTCACATTTACGGTCAAGCTGTTCGCTGTCAACGCATTCAAAATATCGATGCTGCCAAGCGAGTCGTCCAGCTTCAAATCACCCACCGCCGTCGTGTTCAGCACCAACGTATAGGTCGGTGTTTCCTCATCGGCCGACAGCTTGTGCTCGCCCGGGGCCGCGTAGCTGACAGTCAGGCCGTTTTCCTCTTCCGTCACCGTCAGCCATTCGGCATGGATGTTCTCACAAACCAAGGTGCTTTCGGCAGCGGTCGAGTCCACCGATACGGCCAGCGCGCCGTAATCGTGCATCTCAACGTTCAAATTTTGCAGGGCCGAATTCGGAATCGTCACCGTTTGGGTCGTTTGGGGACCGCTTGCATCCACGGGCTGCGGCGTTGGTGTCGATGCGGCGATGAACTGCTCTTTGTGCTCTGTGTAAAAGTTCATGCCCAACACCAACGCCGCAAGCAGCACACCAAGCACCGTCAACGCGATGACTTTCTTTTTGCTGAAATTTTCCATCCTTCTCCCCCGCCTTTCCGATTCCATCATACAATCAAAAAGCATCCCCGTCAATACCCCATAAAAAATACCGACCGAACGTTTTTATCTTCCCCGTTCGGTCGGCATTTTTATTTTATATTTTTAGAGGTTTTTCGGTTCCTTTTTTGCAAAAAAGGAACAAACCGTTCCCCTGTATTATCGCTCACATTTCCAGAAATGACAGCTGTACGGCTCCAGCGTGCTGCCGCCGCCGAAATCGTGGTCGGCGCCTGTGATGAGGTCCACCGCGCGGCCGCAGCCCGCGTCAAAGTGGGCGTCAAACGGATTGCCGTCCGCGTTGATGGCCACCAGCACCCGCTCACCGTCGGCGTAGCGCTCAAAAATCAGCTGCTTGGGCTGGACCAGCACATTGCGGTAGCTGCCCCGGCACAGCGCCTTGCTGCCCGTGTGAGCGTGGGCCAGCGCCGCGATCCAGGCGGTCAGGTCGTTTTCTTCGGGCTTCTCCACCGCCGGGCGCAGCGTCGGGTCGCCGTTGCGCTTGTCGCCCTCCATGCCCCATTCACTGCCGTAGTAGACCGACGGCACACCGGGCATACCGAACAGCAGACCGTAGATGGGGCGTAGGCAGCCCTTGTCCGTCAAAATCGTCGCAATGCGCGTTACATCGTGGTTATCCACAAAGCTCAGCAGGTGCTTGCCCGTGTACAGGCACCACTGCTCGGAGCCGAACTGGCGGTTCAGGCTGTAGCTGATCTCGTGCATATTGCCCGTGTTGAAGCTTGAATACAAGCCCTTGTAGCACTCGTAGTTCGTCACGCTGTGGCAGGCGTGGTCGTTCATCCAGCGGTTGTAGTCGCCGTGCAGCGTCTCACCCACCAGTGCGAACTCCGGCTTGATGCTGTCGGCCAGCCCGCGCAGCTCGGCCAGAAAGCCGAGGTCGAGGCAGTAGGCAACATCCAAACGCAGCCCGTCGATGTCGTAGTCCCGCACCCAGCCGCGCACAACGTCAAACAGGTAGTTTTTCACCGCCGGGTTCTGCAGATTCAGCTTGACCAGCTCGTTGCAGCCCTCCCACGCTTCATACCAGAAGCCGTCGTTGTAGTTGGTGTTGCCGTCAAAGCTGATGTGGAACCAGTCCTTGTACGGGCTGTCCCAGCGCTTCTCCTGCACGTCCTTGAACGCCCAGAAGCCACGGCCCACATGGTTGAACACGCCGTCAAACAGGATTTTTATGCCCGCCGCGTGCAGCGCCGCGCAGACCTGCCTGAGGTCGTCGTTTGTGCCCAGGCGGCAGTCCACCTTATTGTAGTCGCGGGTGTCATAGCCGTGGGCGTCGCTCTCGAACAGCGGGTTGAACAGCACGCAGGTCGCGCCCAGGCGCTTGATATGCTCCACCCAGTCCAGCACCCGCAGAATGCGGTGCTCGCCCGCCTGCGCCTGGTCACCGTCGTTTTGCAGCGGTGCGCCGCAAAGCCCCAGCGGGTAGATCTGATAAACTACTGCCTCATCGTACCACATGTTGTTTTCCTCCCCAAATTAAAACTTCTTTTTCAGTTTTGGCTTGAGTATGACGTGGTAATACCGCGTCAGTGCCGCCAGTGCGCGGTCACACAGCCAGAACGACAGGTTGCCCGCGGCCAGCAGTGCTGCCAGCATCCCGACGCCGTCGGCCAGCAGCTCGTCCAGCACGGCGGGCCCGAGCAGCGCAAACAACAAAAGATACACCAGCACCGTGCCCGCGTTGAACACCGCGAATTTCAGCACCCAGCGCAGGAGCGTGCTTTTTACGCCGTTCAGCTTGACGCGCAGCACGGGGTAATACCCCATGACCAGCACGTAGAACAGCGCCAGTTCGGTCTCCGGCACAAAGAGCACGGCCAGAATTGCCACGCAGACGTAGAGGGTCAGCGCGTAGCGCGTGCCGTATTCCTCCAGCACCGGGATGAGCAGGAACGCCGCCAGCATCGGCGCGGCATAGGTGCCGATCTGCAGTGCACTGCCCAGCAGCAAAAGCACCACCGAAAGCGCCCCCAGCATACCGCAGAGGGCTATCTTCTGGCTCTCCGTTTTGCGCATCGTTCCGCCTCCCACCGCTTTTCGATTCTTGTACATTATACCCTATTTTGTTTCACATTGCAAGGCATCCATCTGTGCAACCGTACAAAAATTGTAGCCCTGCTCCCGGAAATAGGCGATCATATCGGGCAGAGCCTTGACGGTCTGACCTGTTGCTTTTGTATCATGCAGCAGGACGACACAGGTGTCCTGACCATCAGCATCGCGGCGAATGTTGCGCAAAATCTGCGCGGCGTCCGGGTGGCTGGCGGTAGCGTCCTCGGCACAGACGTTCCAGTCGATCCAGTGGTAGCCCTTGTCCTCGGCCTGGGCCTTCAGGGCCTTCATGATGCCGTTTCCGCCGTAGCGGTGGCTGACTGTGTTTGTGCTGCCGCCGGGGAAACGCAGCCAGTCGATAGCCGCCACATCCACATACGGCTCCAACGCCTGGCGCAGCGTTCTGATGTCCTGCCAGAATGCGTCGGTGCTCGCATAAATTTTGGAGTATTGATGCGTCGCGCTGTGCAGCGCGATCTGATGCCCCGCCGCCGCGATGTCCGCCACAAGGGGCAGATATTTTTCGTTGGCGTCCTGCGCGCAGACAAAGAAGGTGGCCGGGACCTGCTCCTTATCGAGAATTTCCAGAATTGGCCGGGTGTTTTTGCTGGGGCCGTCGTCAAAGGTCAGGCAGACGATTTTGGGCAGCGCCGTCTCCCCCTTCGCCGCCGACACCGCAAAGCAGTCGTTGGGGGTGTCGGTCTCGGCGTACTCCCGGTGGTACAGCAGATGGATGATGCCGGACAGCATCACCAGCATAGCCACCAGCACCACGCCCGCCAGCAATCTTGCGTTTCGTTCCTCTCTGTCTGCATCCCGCCGCATGGCAAG
>ERZ1034962.917-NODE-917-length-11042-cov-4.406025_pt1 | contig 11042 bp, 8 predicted proteins | sample MGYA00520696_ERZ1034962 | MGnify/ENA primary metagenome ERZ1034962 (study PRJEB33766, sample SAMN09781770) | gut metagenome | biome: gut microbiome | host: Homo sapiens | place: Madagascar | study: EMG produced TPA metagenomics assembly of the PRJNA485056 data set...
CGCGGGAGCGCGGCCCTCCCATGTGGACCAAACAACCCGCTTTCTTATGAAAATACATGTGCAACAGCCCCTCCTAACCACAAACCGAAATGTCCGTATGCTAACACACGTCTCCCCGTCTGTCCAGTCCAGCCGAAAGCGTGTGCGTACAAGACATCCAGAGATCCGCACACCGGCACGGCGCGTACCAGGCCAACGCCAACGGCATCAGTCCTTCTTCACCTTCGGCGGCACGGGCGCCTTCTTGGGCGGGGGCACGTTCTTCTTCGGTTTCGGGCGGTTTCCGGGCAGACCGACGAACGCGAACGTCCGCGCGGGGACGAGATGGTTCCAGGCGAAGGCCTGGTTGTATTCGTCCGCCGGCGTGACGGGAACCGTCACCCGGACGCCGTTCACGACGGCGGAGGCCGTGAGCGTCATGTTCGTGGGGGCGAGGGGTTTCTGCAGCTTCGAGATCGCCGTCACGACGACGCGGTTCGACGCGGCGGGGATCACGTTCGGCTTGAACTTGACGAAGTCGTTCTCCTCCAGCGTGACGGAGCCATCGAAACCGTCCCGGCGGACGACCTCGAAGCCCACGCGCGCGCCGCCCCACCAGGCCCGCAGGGCGAGTCCGCTCTTCAGGCACCACACCTCGAACCGGGGCGCGGGACGGTGGAGACGCAGCGTATAGAAGAAATCCGCCCCGCCGTGCCCCGCCTCGTCCTCGACGCGGATCTCGTACGTGCCGGGCCTGTCGAACTTCACACGCCCCACGGGATCGCACTCCGCCTGGATGACGCTGCCGAAGAGGAAGGTGTTCGTGACGTCGTCGATGCGGGCGATTCGGTCCGCCCCCCGCCACACCGTCACGCGCGCGTCGAGCGGCGAGCCCGCACGGCGGGCGAGCAGGTCGAAGGTCCGCTCGCACGGTTCCGGGACGGAGACGGTGTGGACATCCACCTGACCAGGACGGGCGATGACGCCGGAGAAGGTCCGTATCTGCGCCGCCGGCGGAACCTCCCAGGCGGGCAGCGGCGAGAGCGAGAGCGTGCGGACGGACGGGAGGTGTGCGCCCTCCCGCACGGCGATTTCATAGGTGAAGTCCTCGCGGCCCCGGTAGAGGTTGTCGTGGATCTCCAGGGTGTAGTCGTCGTCCGCCGGCGCGGTGAACGTCAGGGCGGGATCGGGGTGGTAGAAGAAGTCGTCCGCGAACGCGAGCTGGTCTCCCGCGCGGTTGACAAGGCGCAGGACGGGATTGAAGAAACCGGGCACGGCGTCGCCGATGTAGGGCTGGAGTTCGCGCGCCGTCACGCGCAGAGTGACCGTGCGGCCCTTCGCGAGCGGCAGGATCCAGCGGTCCGTCGAGCCGGGCAGGATCTGTCCGTCCAGCACGCAGGGCAGGTTCGTCACGACGGGCGGCGCGGGCTGCGTGCGGTGCGGCGGCACGTAGAGCGGTTCGACGACGTGCGGCGCGGCGGAGACGAGAAACGGACGCGGCGGCGAGAAGCCTTGCGGACCGTAGACGCGGAGGGCGCGCACGCCCGGCGCGGCGTCCTTGTCCACCGCCACCGTGACGTGCAGCTTCTGGCTCAGCGCGGGCGACATCTGCAGGGCGTTGCGCGGCGTGTAGAGGAAGTGTTCGACGAGCGCGAGCTGTCCCGCATCCAGCTCTCCGAGCGCGCTGTACCAGCGGTTGGAGCGCCAGTCGGTGTAGAACTCGTCCTCAACGGGCAGACGCGGCTGCGTGCGGTCGCCCTCTGCGATCCGGTCGAGCCACTTCACGAGGTAGCGCCGCTGCCCGCCCACGGGTGGCGGGAAATTCGGCACGAGCGCGAAGCCGAGGACGCGCACGCCGGGGCCCGCCTCCACACCCTTGAGGTTCCAGAAGAACTGCCCCCCGACGATGAGGCGGTTCGTTGTCCCCGCCTGCACGCCGGCCGGGTAGACGTAGCCCACATACGGATCGGCGGCCCACGCCATTCCCGCGAGAAGCGCGAGCAGAATCAGCACCCCCTTCATGCGTAGATCTCCTTCAGGCGGCCGTGTTCGGACGGCGGGGGGAGGATGGTGAGCTTCTTGCCGACGTCGTTCGGCATCTCGCCGTCCGGGTCGATGCCGCAGCGCTCGTAGATCGAGCCGAGGAAGTCGACGGGCGTGACGGGGCGCGCGACGACGTGCGAGGCCGTCTCGTCGCTCTGGCCGACGACGCAGCCGCCCTTGAAGCCGCCGCCCGCGACGAGCGCGCTGAAGCAGGTCGGGTAGTGGTTGCGTCCGCCGTTCCAGGGCGGGTCGCGGTCGATCTTCGTCGTGCGGCCGAACTCGCCGCTCACCCACACGACGGTCGTGTCGAGCAGCTTCCGGTCCGCGAGGTCCGTCAGGAGCGCGGCGAGCGCGCGGTCCGTCTCGGCCGTGCGGTTCTTCATCGTCTCGAAGTGGCGCTTGTGGGAATCCCAGCCGCTCATGTTGACGGTGATGTAGGGGACGCCGTACTCGACGAGGCGGCGGGCGGCGAGGAGGCTCTGCCCGATCTGGGTGCGTCCGTAACGCGCGCGCATTTCGGGCGTCTCCTGCGAGAGGTCGAAGGTCTTGGCGGCGCTGCCCTCGATGACGCGGCGCGCCTGTTCGCCGGCCGACAGGAAATCGCCGAAGCGCGCGGCGTCACCGAAGACGTCCACCATCTTGAGAAGATCGAAGCGGCGCGCCATCTCGGCGGGGGAGAGTCCGCCGGGCGGCACGATGCCGTCCACGACGAACCGCGCGGCATTCGGGTTGCCGCCCGTGACGAGCGGGGCGTAGCGGTCGCCGAGGAAACCGACTTCGCTGAAGCGTCCCTTCGCCGCCGTGAGGATGACGGCGGGCGGCAGGTCGCCCCGGTAGGTCCCGTCGCGCGTCTTCATCATCGCCGTGACGGTGCCGATCGCCGGGAAGACGGTCCCGCCGCCGGGGTTCCGTCCCGTCTGCATCAGGTAGGTCGCCGTCTCGTGGCCGAAGTGCGGATGGGTCATCGACCGGATGACGGAATAGAGGTGGCCGCACGTCGCGAGGTTCGGCCACCATTCGTGGATCGCGAGGCCCGGCGCGTTCGTGGGGATCGCCTTCAGGCCGTTGTTGTAGTCCGTCGGCGCGTCCGGCTTCGGGTCAAACGTCTCCAGCTGGCTCGGGCCGCCCCAGAGCCAGAGTTCAATCACGCTCTTCGCAGGTTTCATCGGTTCACCTCGCTCAGTGCTGGTAGAGGAATTCGCGCGAGTTGAGGAGGCACCAGGCCAGGTCGCGCGGGAAGCGCCACTTCTCGGCGCCGCTGGAGAGTTTTTTGAAGTGGCCGAGCAGGTTCTTCTTCTCGGACGGCGTCGGCGCGCGGGCATAGAAGCGCCAATAGAGATCCTGGATGATCTCGGCCATGCTCTGGCGGCGGTAGGCGCGGTCGTTCACCATCCGCCCGAGGCCCTGGAAGATCTTGCCGGAATTGAACAGGTAGAGCCGCTGCTTGGCGGTGATCCCGTTATGGCGCTCGTCGAGGCGGCCCGTGTCGCGCGCCGGCCGCCCGAAGAGGAGGAGAAAGGCGTTCGAGATCGAGCCGTCCTCGATGAGGACGCTGCGGCGGTTCGCCGGGAGGAAGGTGAACGGCTCAGGCGCGATGGACTGGTAGTCGCGCTTCGTGTCCGTCAGGTCGCAGATCGCGTCGTCCAGCACCTCGGCGTCAAGGCGGCGGTACGGGAAGCCGCCCGTGACGGGACCGCGCGCGTACGCGGGCGACAGCGCGAGCGCGCGCACGAGCGGGCGCAGCCGGTAGCCGTTCTCGACGAACAGCGCAACGTGGCGCGGATCGGGCTCGTCGAGGCCGAAGAGCCAGGCGTCGACGCGCCGCACGAACGCCTTCGCGAAGTCATCGCGCCATTCGCCCAGCAGCCGCGCGGCGAAGTCCGCCCGCCGGTCCTCGCCCTCCACCTGGACGATCTCCTCCTTCCACTCGCGCGTGTTCTTGATGCGCACGCAGGAAAAGTAGTCCGCGAGTTCCCGCCGCCGCGCCTCGGGGAGATCCGCCCACTCCCAGCCGAGGAAGGTGCGCGCGGCGATCTCGGCGAACCCCTCGGGCGTGCGCTGCGCCGTCGCGCGCAGGAAATTCACCTCGGCGTCGCGGAAGTCGCTGCCGGTGGCGGTGAGAAGCGCGCGCGCGAACCGGTCCCACGGCTCGTCGTCCTTCACGAAGGCGTGGATGCGGCGGTGGAAGACGTAGACGGCGTTAGGCCAGAGGTTGATCGGGAACTCGCTCTTCACGCGCAGGATGTCGCAGAAGCGCATCGACCAGTAGTCCGCAAAGGAATCGGAATCGAGGAGCGCGTCGACGAGTTCACGCCGGCGGTCGGGGCGCGTCGCGGACGCCGCCCGCTGCGCCTCGTCCTTTGTGGGGATGCGCCCCGCGAGGTCGATGTAGGCGCGCCGCACGAAGACGGCATCCGTGGCGGAGCCGTCCGCCGTCTCCCACGGCGACGCCTCCGTCCCCTTCGCTGCGGACGCGGCCGCACCGAAGAGGTTGACCCCCGCAAACGCCGGCAGACCCGCCGCCGCCGCGCCGCCCAGAAACGCCCGTCTTGGAATGTCCATGCCGCCGCCCTCCTCTCTTCCCTACCGCACGGTCGGCCCTCCTTCGGGCGCCGTGTAGCTCCGCAGTTCATATGGACCCAGCTTCAGCTCCTGCGTCGTCGCGCCGCCGAAGAGGCCCCCTCCGAACGTCTCGCCCGAAACGAGGTTCTCCGTCTTCGCGGGGAACGCAAGCGTGACGGCGCGAGGCGTCGCACCCGTGTTGACGACGTAGAAATAGCTCCGCCCGTTGAACGTACACTGCCGCACGCGCACGTCGTCCACCCCGCACGGCACGTCGTCCATCACGACCGCCGGCAGCGCGCGGAACGCCTGGACGAACGGCACGAGCACGTCCTCCATGCCGTAGGTTCCGATGAGGAAGCCCCCCTTCGAGAGCCCGAGCACGTCACCGTAACGCAGCGGCTCGACGAAGTGCCGCAGCGCGTGGATGCCGGAGGGATTGATCGTGGAGACGCGCCAGGGGCACTCCTTCAGCCAGTCGCAGGAGAGCGTGTTGCCGCCGCCGGAGGAGGCGCCGATCGGGCTCTCCCAGTAGCGGTCGTGCTGGTGGACGAGCGGGAAGGCGGCGCCCTTCAGGTTCGCGTAGAAGCCCGGCAGGGTGTCCAGCACGCGCTGGTGCGCGCGGACGGCGGGCGAGGGATAGTTCTGCCGCCAGCGGTAGTCCGCCGGCACCATCGTCTGGCCGAGGACGAGGTTCGGAATCTCCTTCGTGAGGCGCACGGGATCGAGGCCCGCGCCGCGCCAGGCGGAGGACATGAAGCCGTCCTTCAGGAAGTCGGGGTGCGACAGGTTCGCGGGCACCATGTAGTTGAGCCAGAGCTTGAGGTCCGGCCGCCGCGCCGCGAGCTTGCGCGCCTCCTTCACGTAGAAGTCCGTCACCACGTCGCAGCGCCACTGCAGCCAGTCGTCCCAGGCGTTCGCGCGCAGCCACGCCGCGTAGGCCCGGCCGCGCAGCGGGTCCTTCTTCAGCCCGTCGGGGAGCGCGAGTCCCTTCGCCCGCGCGAACGCCTCCACGGTGCCGTCGTTGTAGCCGCTCTTCTCGTCGCCGAACCAGAGGAAGCAGTGGCGCGTGAGGTGCATGCACACGCCCTTGAAGCTCGGATGCCCCGCGCCCTGCTCCACGAGCGCGGCAATTGTCTCGGAGATGTGGCGGCGCACCTCGGGGTGGTGGAAGTTGAAGTTGGGGGGCGTGTCGTGCCAGCCGCCCCAGTTCGGCCTGCCCGTGTCGTGGATCGCGACGACGGAACCGTGGAGGGAGCCGTCGGACATCGACGCGCGCGTGACGAGGCCGTCCGGCACCGGCATCGTGTTGAGGTTCACGGTCGGCATGAGGAAGATCCCCTCGCGGTCGAACTTCGCGTACCAGGCGCTCAGGAAGTCCGGCGCATGGCGGCGCGGGTTGTAGCGTTCGCCGATCAGACCGTGGTACCAGGCGCCCGGATAGGCGAGGAGGTTCTCGCCCGTGAACTTCATGAGCGCGGCCGTGCGGTCGATCAGGTTCCCCAGGTCGCCGGAGAGGAAGCCGTCGGACGGCACGGCGAAGTCGTAGCCAATCGCGGGGTCCTCGAAGTAGAGCGCCACGACGCGGTTCCAGCCGGCGCGCGGCGCGTCCTTCGCGAGGCGCTTCTGCCGTTCTTCGAGGCGGTCCTTGTCGAAGTTCTGGATGTCGTGCCAGGCGCGCGCGAGGCCGGTCGGCGGCGGCACGGGTTTCGGCTCGCGGATCGCCGCCGCCGGCAGCGCGCCGCCCTTCACGCGGTAGACGCGCACGGCGGAGAGGGCGGCGGGCGCGCCCGCGCGCGCCGTCATCGCGATGAGCGCGACGTCGGGATCGCTCGCCCAGTAGAGGACGCGGTGAGTGAGGATGCGCCCCGTGTTCGGGTATTCATCGCCGGTCGCGTAGCCGACCTGCATCGTGTAGTCGCCGCCCGGCGAGCGGGCCTTCTGGATGATGAGGTCCGCCGTGCGCACGGCGTCGTCGGGGTAGTCGATCTCGAAGACCCAGAGCGGCGCGTTCGTGTCGATGTTGAAGTGCAGCGCGTAGCGGTCGCCGGCCTGCGGCCCCGCCTCCAGGTAGGGGACGCCGACGAGGCGCTTCGCCGCGACGGGCCCCACGGCGCGGAAGCGGTCGGGGCCCGGCGCGCGGTCGAGCGTCAGCGTCTGGACGAGCTCCAGGTCCCCGAGGACGCCCGGCGCCTTCAGGGCCGCCTGCGCGGCCGCGCCCGTCAGTTCATACGGGTTGTCGCGCCGCAGCACGGCAAAGGGCACGGAGCCGTAGAACCACGTCCCGTCCGTCGCCTTGAGCGCGTAGTCGCCCGCCGGCAGGTTGACGAGCAGGTGCGCGGGCTTCTCCCCCACCGCGTCCCGATACTGGGCGACGACCGTCCCGTTCGTGTCGCAGAGGCAGTACTTCAGGCCCGCGAGGTCGCAGCCGGCGGGGCTCGTCGCCGTCACGGTGAGCGTTCCGGGCGTGTCCGCGAGCGCGTAGAGGCCCTGCGCCTTGAGTTCGATCACCTGCGCGCGCCGCCAGATCTCGCGGATCTGCTCGGGCGCGAGGGGCGCGGAGTAGATGCGCAGGTCGTCGATGAGGCCGTCGAACTGGCGCGCGTCCCGATCGCCGCCCACGAAGAAGGACGCGAAGGTCTGGCGGTCGAAGGTGAGGAGGTCGTGCGGCTTGAGCGCCTCGACCATCGGCGAGGTGCCGTCGCCCGCGCTGCGCCCGCCCTGCCCGTTGAGGTAGATCGCCACCCGCTCCTCGTCCCACGTCACCGCGAGGTGCGTCCAGTCCTCCCCGCCGGCGGCCAGCGGCGGCTGGCGGACGGCGAACTGGTCGTCGTCGTCGCCCTGGTCGGCGCGGAGGCGGTCGCCCCACCACCAGAACCAGAGCTGTCCCGAGCCAACGCGCGCACCCTTCGCGGGCTCGTTCGCGAAGAGGACGCGCCAGATCTCGCCCCCGTCCGGGCGCCGGCCGCGATCCGGCCACTCCCGCTTGTACCAGAGCGAGACCGTGCCGCGCTCGGGCACGAGGTTGCCCGGCGCGGCGTATTCGAGGACGCTCTTCGCCTTCGCGGTGAGGCGCACGGCCTTCCCGTACCGTCCCTCGGCGTAGGAAAGCCCCTCCGCGCGGCGCGGCGCCTTCGCACCCTTCGCGTCCTTCGCCTCCGCGCTGCCGTCGAACGGTGCGTGGAAGAGAAGCTCGGGCGTGACGCGCTTCTTCTCCGCCCGGGCGGGTAGCTCCCGCTCCAGAGCGTACCGTGCGCCGTAGAACGCAAGCGGGCCCGCCGCCTTCGAAATGTCCCAGCGCAGATGCAGGCTCTCCACCGTCTCCGCGACCTCCGCCGCCTGCGAATAGGTCTTGCGGTGGCCCTTCGTCTCGAAGGGGCGGCTCCGGTAGTAGTGGAGGCCCGGCCCGTGCCCCTCGAAGTAGGCGAGCCCCTCCGTGCCGCGCGCGCCGCCCAGCTCCGTCACGAGCGTGCAGTCGCGCCCCCGGTAGGGCTTCGGGTCGAAGTTCGCACTCGTGAAGACGAGCTTGCGCATGCCCGCCTTGAACGCCGCGCGCGCGTCGACGACGAGGTGGTCGACGGCCTGCGAGACGACGAGGTGGCGGCCGAAGGCGCCGCCTTCCGTGTTGAAGACGAGGAGCGTGCGGCCCGCCGCGTCGACGACGCGCACGGCATCGCCCCGTGCCACGGTCTTCGTCTCACGCCACGGGCAGCCCGGAAACGACACGACGTCCGACGATGCGGCCCACGCCGCCGCCACGAACGCCAACGCGATCTTGAATGATGATTTCATGCCGAAATTATAGCAAATCCGATGCCCACCCGCGAGAACGGAGGCATCCGACATGGAGAAGTAGGGGAACAGCCGTCCGTCCTCTACAGACGGCGCGGCGATCAAATCCGCGCGATCTGCGGCACCTTCTCGAAATGCGCGTCACGCGAACAGAGCGGAAGGGAATGCTGCACGGCCAGGGCGGCAATCCAGAGATCGTTCGTCGGAATCGGCGTGCCGTTGCGCCGCAGCATTGAATAGATTTCGGCATAGGCGTGCGTGGTCTGGGCATCTGCGTACAGGACCTCCACCCGTTCATTCGCCAGAAACCTGACGAGCGTGGCTTCGTTCCGACGTGAAATCGTACCGCTTCTGAATCCCGCCCGCAGTTCCGCGACCACGACAAAGGGGAGATAGATCCGATCGGCCGTCGTGAAGAGCTCCACGACATCCTCGTCCCCCTTGGCGAAGTCCGAGTAGCGGTTCGTGTCGATGAGGATCTTCACGACCAAAGCCCCTCGTCGATCGTACGCATCTCGGAAAACGCCTTGTCCGCGTCCGGATCCTCCACCCACGTATGGGCGAGGGAACGCAGCGCCTCGTTCTTCGGCTTCTTCTGGAAGAACCCCAGCCCCGCCTCCAGGGTCTCAAGGAGAAACTGGTTCAGACTCTTCGATTCGGCCTTTGCGCGCTGGCGCAAACTGAGGTCGAAAGCCAGGGGAACCCCCCTGATCGTATACTGCATACATGCCATGCCTACACCGCCTTTCGCAAACGCCTCCATTCTACCACAAAACCGCATGGCGTGCGGCGAGATGCGGCTAGATGCCGAGGTCGAGCTCCATCTGGCCAGAGAGCGTGAACTTGCGCCCCTTCTCAAGGGACGGGTCGCTCGTGTCGTAGACGACGAACTTGCAGGCGCCGAAGCGGCGCACGAGTTCCGAGCGGACGTAGGCGGAGACCGCCCGCAGGTTGCCCGGATCGTCGTCCGAGAAGCCCACCGCCACCTGCCGCCGGGCCCCCACGCCGCCCGTGCGGCGCATCGTGCGGTAGAGGTGTTCCACGAAATCCCGGATCGCGAACTCCTTCGCGAGTTCGGGCCGCCGCTCCGAGGACGCCTCGGCGAGCCGCGCGCCGAAGTCCGCGTCGCCCGCCATGCGCGCCTTGAAGCCGGGGTTCGTCACCGCGTGGTAGCGGCACATGGAGAGGAAGTAGTCCAGCTCCTCCGCGTCCGTGCCGAACGCCTCCACCCGGTCGAAGCAGTAGCGGTAGCCGCGCAGGTTCGCGAACATCTCCGCGCGCTCCGACGGCGTCAGAACCTCGTCGACGAAGATCTTCACGGCCTCGCGGATCGTGGCGGCGGCGTGACCGCGCGCCGTGACGATCGCGAAGATACGCCCCTCGCGCAGGGTCTTGCGCAGCGTCTGGAAGGACGGCCCCGGGGAGGCGCCGGCCTGGATGCGCGCGAGCGCGGCGCGCGTGTCGCGGATGAACGCGAGGTCGGCGACGGCCGCGTCTGGCGCGTCCTGGAAGTCGCGGAACGCCGCCTCGCGCCCGCCGTCCCGGGGCATGCGGTAGTGCGCCGCGTCCGTGCGCACGAGCGCGAACGTCCCCGTCGAGACGCTGACCGGGCGCCACGCATCCTCGTCATCCGCGCGGTGTTCGAGGTAGATGCGCGTGGGCATGTGGAGGATGTTGTCGTCCCAGTCGAAGATGTAGTACTTGAAGTCGCGCCCCGCGACGTCCACGTTCACGGGCTTGCCGTCGATGATCTCCATGGCCGGGGAACGTCCTTCCTACACGCTGACAACGCCGGAGAGCGTCCGGTCGTGCGGCTCCACGGGCAGTGCATCCACGATCTGGAAGACGTGGGCGACGCCGAGCGCCACGGCCCCGGGCGCGGCCTCGCCGAGCAGGCGGTCGTACCAGCCGCCGCCGTAGCCGAGGCGTCCGCCCGCGCGCGTGAACGCGAGACCGGGCACGATCCACACGCCGATGTCCGCCGGGGCGACGGGGCGGACCTCCGCCGGCTCGCGGATGCGCGAAGCCCCCTCCACGAGCGGCGTCGTGTTGTCGTAGGCCCCCAGCACATAGCGCGCCGAGGCCGCATCCCAGCACGGCACGGCCACCGTCACGTCGGCCGCCCACAGGGCCGCGACGAACGGCGCCAGGTCGAGTTCGTGCGGCGCGGCGAGGTAGACGGCGAAGGGCCGCTTCGCCGCGAGGGCCGCCCGCACGTCGGCGCGGGCGAGGAGCGCCGCCGAGACGGCTTCGGACGCCGCCGCGCGCTGCGCCGCCGTGAGCGCGCGCCGCCGCGCGCGCATCGCCGCGCGGATCTCGTCCTTCGTCCTCATGGCACGGCGAAGCGCGTGGCGATGTCGCGACCGAAGACCTCGTGGCGCCAGCCGTTCGCGAGGGGGTTCGCCGCGTCGTCCGGGTTGTCCACGAACGCCGTCACCGCCGCGCGGTTCGCGACGACGGCGGCGTCGACGTGGACCTCCGCCGCGCGTTCGCGCAGGAACGCGACGGCCTCCTTCGCCGCGTCCAGTACCTCGGGGAGGTAGTTCGGGCGGGGATCGTCCGGCCACGCCGCCTCGGGTTCGGCCTGCGCGGCGCGCAGGGCGGCGGCGAACGCGGCCGCGAGGGCGTCGCGCTGGCCGCCGCTGCGCAGGCGGTGGCGGAAGCGG
>ERZ1034962.925-NODE-925-length-10970-cov-35.448832_pt1 | contig 10970 bp, 6 predicted proteins | sample MGYA00520696_ERZ1034962 | MGnify/ENA primary metagenome ERZ1034962 (study PRJEB33766, sample SAMN09781770) | gut metagenome | biome: gut microbiome | host: Homo sapiens | place: Madagascar | study: EMG produced TPA metagenomics assembly of the PRJNA485056 data set...
GAAAACTGTTCGCCATCTCTTCGTTGATTTACAATGGTCGCCAGAACAAATATCTGCACGCTTAAAACATGAAAAATCGGAAATAAAAGTCAGCTCCACGACTATTTATAGAGCAATTTATAATGGCGTATTTGAGCTTGAAAGACTAAGTCATGGCAGTCGCGGATTAATTCGTTCGTTGCGTCATAAAGGCAAAACAAGGCATTCTAAAGGGCACCAGGAAAAGAGAGGAAAGATTCCTATCTCCCATACAATTCATGAGCGTCCCGAAAGCGCAAATCAACGCCTAGAAATTGGACATTGGGAAGCGGATACGGTAGCTGGCAAATCTGGAGGTTCTTGTTTAGTTACTCTTACGGATCGAAAGTCTCGTTATTTACTTGCTGGAAAAATTGATAAAAAATTATCAGAACTCGTTAAAAATAAAATAATTGAACTTTTCCAAACGATTGAAGAAACTAAAGTGAAGACAATTACTCCAGATAGAGGTAAGGAATTTTCTAAGCATTCAGAAGTGACTGAGCAACTCCATATTCCATTTTATTTTCCAGATCCACATGCACCGTGGCAGAGAGGGACAAATGAAAATACCAATGGATGAATTAGAGAATATTTACCTAAAACGCAATCAATGGATGAAATTCCTAAGGAAATCATTCATAAATATATTGAGAAACTTAATCTAAGACCTAAAAAAGTCTTAGGCTGGAAGACACCCTATGAAATCTTTTTCGATGAGGTGTTGCACTTAACTTGACAATTCAAGATACAAAAAGAGCTAGATTTTTGTCTAACTCTGCTTTTGTCTAATATTTCAATTTATTTACTTGCAAATTGAATAACCATGTTAAAGAGAAGGGCGCCTAAGCTACCGCCAATGATTGGACCTACGACAGGAATCCATGCGTAAGACCAGTCTGAATCCCCTTTGCCTTTGATAGGCAAGATAGCGTGCATGATACGGGGACCTAAGTCACGTGCGGGATTTAAAGAGTATCCTGTCGTCGCACCAAGTGATAAACCAATGGCTGTGATGATAGCACCCACTAAAAGAGGTGAAACACCTGAAGTTTGCGTAATTGCGTATTGACCAAAGGCCAGAATACCTGTCGTTAAAACTGCTGTTCCAACAATCTCACTGATTAAGTTTGAACTGGTCTGGCGAATGGCAGGACCTGTAGAAAATGTACCCAAGATATCTGCTGGATTTTTAGTTTCCGCATAGTGAGGGTAAAACATCAGATAGAGGATAATACTGGCGACCATTGCCCCGAGCATTTGTGCGATAATATAAGGGAAGACCAGACTCCAGCTAAAGCTGCCAATCATTGCCATTGCTATTGTTACTGCTGGATTCAAGTGGGCAGGCGACATAAATCCGGAAACATAAACCCCCATCATTACTGCAAAGCCCCAACCGAGTGTGATGGCAACCCAACCCGCTCCTGTAGCTTTCGTCTTGTTCAGGACAACGCCTGAAACCACACCGTTACCAAGAAGGATTAAGATAAATGTGCCTAAAAATTCACCAAGTAACTGTACCATTTCTGAGTGCATATTGACTCCTTTTTTCTATTTTTTATTTGTTTCAATCATTTTTGCATTTTTTACTTCTTCAAGTCCGACAAGTCCGATTCACGAAGTGCTTCTTCCAAAGCTTTTTCTTGTTCTGCTTTTTCTTCTGCAGACCAGCCAAGGTAGTCCGCCATGGCATTGACAACATGTACCTTGATAGCATCTACTCCTTCACGCATAAACAAGATATGGTTGGTACGACGAAGCAAGTAGTCCACTGGTGTTAAGATCATTTCATCCTCAAGCTCATAGCGAAGACGTGCGGATTCGGCTAGAGATAAGCCTTCGTAAGCTTCCATTTCAGAAGCATAGGCAAAGACTTGGAGTGCATTCATACCATAAAAGTCAGCAATGTATTTTGCTTCTTCTTCTGTAAGACCTGCAGCGACACCAACCTTCATGTTTTCAGCAACGACTTCTTCAACTTTAGTTGGGTCAAATTCGCCACCAGAGATTTGGTATTTTTTAGAGTCAATAGGTTCGTATTTCAAACCAAAGTCCTCCTCAAGCAGTTGGCAAATAAGCTCCATCGCACCTGCTGCCATTTTACGGTAGTCCGTGATTTTACCACCCGCTAAAGTAATCAAACCATCGCTCTCGCGTTCAAGTGAGCTGCCACGAGAAACGGAAGATGGTGCATCTCCTTTTTCGGAAAGACTTGATTCCATATTGTTCAACAAATGCTCCACTTCGGCTTTTGTTGCTGTTTTATTTTTATAGCGGAGCACCGCCTCAACGACAGCGTTAAAGCTGGTTTCAGAGACCGCACCATTATCACCGCCGTTATAGTCTGATCCAGAATTTCCACCTAACAATGGACGCAATCCAGCCCATGAAGCTTCGATGTCATTAATCGTAATATTTGCTTCTGGGTAACGGAAATTAATAACATCCAAGAGGTAATCTACATCTTCTTGAGTTACTTTTGGATCGGTAAAGTCGCCATGATAATCCGTATCTGTCGTACCAAAATAAGTTTTATTTTCACGTGGAATGGCAAAGACCATGCGTTTATCGTGTTTGCCTGTATCAAAATAAGTTGGTTGTGGTACAGGCAATTTGGCCGCATCTACTACAAGATGGACACCTTTTGTTGGACGCATTTTAGGCACGATGGGACGTGTGAAGTTCAGGTAACGGATCTTATCTACCCAAGGTCCACTTGTGTTAATCACAAGTTTAGCTTTGACTTCAATAACTTGATCTGTCAACAAATCACGCGCACGAACACCAGAGATTTGTCCATCGGTATAGGTAAAATCAATCACTTTCATCTTGCTAATGGCTTGCGCACCGTCTTCTACGGCTTTCTTGATATTATCAATTACCAAGCGTGCATCATTGTTACGATAGTCAAGATAAACACCAGCTCCTTGTAACCCTTTTTTCTTGATGAGTGGCTCACGGCGCAATACTTCTTCTGGTGAGATAGTATAGTTAGCATATGGTGAGTCTTCATCCACACCGGCCAAACGGTCATACAAATCCATCGCAATTTTCACAGAAAACATATCAAAAGTTGTCTTGCCTTCATCATCGTAGATAGGAAGTAACATCGGATCTGGCTTAGGAATATGGGGCGCAATGCCTTGAACAACAGCACGTTCTGAAACCGTATCAGAAACAACTTCGACATCGAAGTTTTTGAGGTAGCGGATCCCTCCATGCACGAGTTTTGTCGACCGTGAAGATGTTCCCTCTGAAAAGTCCTGCATTTCAAGTACGGCAACTTTCATGCCAGCAGCCGCTGCTTGTAATGTCAATCCAGCACCAGTGATTCCCCCTCCGATAACGAGTAGGTCCATCTCTTCATTTTGAACTTTTGTGATTGCTTCTTGTCTTGTTTTTTTAGAAAAAGCCATTTCTATTCTCCTTTTAGGTTACTGTCTAATTGCTTATTATTTGAAAGCGCGTGTCGCATTCACGGCTTTTTTCCAACCGGCATAAAGTTCTTCTCTGCGTTCTTCTTGCATTTGAGTTTGGAAAATTTTGCCCGGTTCATAGGATTCTTTAAGTTCTTCTAAGTCTTTCCAGAAACCAACAGCTAGTCCTGCAAGGAAGGCTGCACCAAGTGCTGTTGTTTCCAAATCGCCCGCACGTTGGATTGGGATATTCAGGATATCCGCTTGGAACTGCATCAAGTATTCATTGTTTGCAGCACCGCCGTCTACCTTGAGCACAGACATATCGATTCCTGTATCTTCTTTCATGGTGCTGACTACATCACGAACTTGATAAGCAATCCCTTGTAAGGTTGCTTTCACAATATCTTCTTTTGTTGTTCCACGTGTCAAACCAAACATCGCACCACGCGCTTCTTGGTCCCAATACGGAGCACCAAGGCCGACAAAAGCTGGCACCACATAAACTTCATCTTGACTCCTAGATTGGAGTGCCACTTCTTCGGAATCACTGGCCCGCTCCAACATTTTCAAACCATCACGTAACCATTGGATAGATGAGCCTGCGACAAAGATGCTTCCCTCTAAGGCATAATATACTTTTCCGTTAATACCATAGCCAATCGTTGTCAGCATGTTATTTTTCGAAATATGGGGTTTCTCACCTGTGTTCATGACAATAAATGAACCTGTACCATAGGTATTTTTAATCATCCCAGGCTCAAAGGCCATTTGACCAAATAATGCAGCTTGCTGGTCTCCCGCCATACCAGAGATTGGTACTTCAGAGCCGAAGAAATGGAAACCTTTAGTTACACCATAAACTTCTGAGTTGGACTTAACTTCTGGAAGCATTGAAGCTGGAATATTAAGAATTTTCAGGATTTCTTCATCCCATTTCAACTCGTGAATATTGTAGAGCATAGTACGGCTGGCATTCGAATAGTCGGTATAGTGTGCATCACCATCTGTCAACTTCCACAAGAGCCATGTATCGATGGTTCCAAAGAGGAGCTCGCCGCGTTCGGCACGCTCTTGTGCACCTTCTACGTGATCAAGAATCCAACGAATCTTTGTGGCTGAAAAGTAGGAATCAACAATAAGTCCTGTCTTTTTGTGGAAAAGTTCATCATGCCCTGCTTCTTTAAGGCCATTGGCAATGTCGGCAGATTGACGAGATTGCCACACAATGGCATGGTAGATGGGCTTGCCTGTCTTTTTGTCCCAGATAATGGTTGTTTCACGTTGGTTAGTTATACCGATACCGGCAACCTGTACAGGTTTGATACCAGATTCGATAAAAGCTCCTGCGATAACAGACTGAACAGAGTTCCAAATCTCGTTGGCATCATGTTCGACCCAACCTTCTTTAGGAAAGTACTGGGTGAATTCCTTTTGGGAACTCCCAATGTGTTTACCCTGTTTATCAAATATAATAGCTCTTGAGCTTGTTGTACCTTGGTCAATTGCCATAATGTAAGAAGTTTCTGTCATGTTCGTTCTCCTTTGTAAACGCTTTCTATATTTCATATTATAGCATTTAAAGATAATGAAATACTTTCATTTTTTAAGAAATTCTAAAAAAAATTGAAAGTGTTCGTTTTAAATATAAAAAAACTTCTCAATTACTGAGAAGCTTTGTATTATTGATATTCAATGATAACGGGAGAATGTACCTGCTTTATTTTCTAAGTTGTCCTCATCAATAGCTTGGGACTCCTCACAGGTATTATTTTTGCATCTCTCCAATCTGTGAAAGCATGAGCGCAGGAAGGACGTCCTTTATTTCATTAATCTCCCATTTTCTCCATCGTGGTGCATCAATGGTTACGCTCCAACCGTATACTTGCGTAATGCCTATGTCTTCACCAGCAGTTGTACGTGTCCAGAAATCCGGTAAAGAAAGAGCCTCCACTGTGTTGCGATTTCTCGTAAGACTACCGTCGTCAACACCAGTAAATAAGATGTCAACTATTGACAGAATAAATGCTGTCCTTTCTCCTCGCTCATCCACTCGAGTGATATAATCCATAGAGTCAAAAGCATCTCCACTCCACAGTTGGAGCTCAATTTCCTCTTCGCTAATACCTCTTGGAGAGCCATATCTTACAGGAAGAACACGGCGTTGGAGTTGAGCAGGAAGTGAATTATAGTAGGCATTAGCCATCTGCCTCACATTAGAGCTCATATAGTCTGTTGTTTCACCAAAGTTGCTTTGTCCTATACTTTGCATAGGTACAACCAAGTGTCCTCCGCCATGGGGACCTACATAGCCATATTCTATCCCTTCCACAAAAAAGCTTTCCCCAGGGTCAATATCGCCATTGAAGTTTGGAATACTCGTTTCTCCCATACGATTAACCAAATCTCTGGCTCGCGCTGTATCTCCTCCTTGCTCAAAGAACTCAGCAATATTTGTTTCACTTGGGGATACCATGTCACCTGAGACATGGATGGCATAAAACCACGAACCTGGTTCTTCTTTAATCGCATCTGCCATATCTGTCTGATCTAAGAAATAAGCAGTCGCTTGACCAGGCATGAGATAAGAGGCCCAGTAAGCATAGCCACTTTCTTCATCAACTACCCAATAATTGCCTACTTTTTGATTTTCATCTAACGTCTCCTCCCATTCGGTCATGGTTATAGGGGGACGATCTTCACCTAAAACAGACCCGGTAGACTGATTTATTGGACGTCCTGGAAAGAGAGCTGTACGCTCTTCTTCTGGAAGCTCAGGATCATAGTTTTGGAAGCCAGAATTTCGGTCCCAATACCCCTCTGTACCATCACCGGGATGCGTAGCCCCTCCTTCCACATAGTCGCGTGCATCACCAGCTGCTGCAGTCCTCTCATCATCACGATCGTGATTAAAAGTTGGCATATAAGAAGGAGAACGTGGGGTTTGTGTAAGTCTATTTCTAGGATTAGACATCCCCACTGGTGGAGGAGATGTACTACTAAAATTACCAAAAGACCAGTTTGTATAGCGGTCAAATGCCTCACTTGGACTTCTATCTGAGCGCTTATGAATATCACCAGCAGCTGGAAGCCAGGTGGTCCAAGAACCTACATTCTCTTGTTCAGCACCATATACGATGGATTCTCCATTTTTTGCCAAATATTCTTTAAGTTGGATACGGACAAGTAAAGGCCCGTCGCCATAGTTTTCCACAAAGACATCTTTGTTTTCCGTTTCACGGTTGAAATAATCGTGAATGCGGCCTGCACTCTCATGATCATTTTGCCCTTCACGGTCATTGATGGCTTGTTGGTTGAATGATTGAAAGGCAAAAGTGCCTCCAATTAAGCCAAGCAGAGCTAAAAGTGCGATATTGCGTAGTTTGCGTTTCTTTTCTGGGTTCATATTTTTTCCTCATTTTATTTGTTAGCCTCAAAAACAACTCGATTATTCAAGTTGTTTTAGACGCAATAAAAATAGCGGAAAATTACATCTGTCTGTCTGTCTGTGTGTCTGGCTGTCTGTCTGGCTGATTATAGAACATCACAGTCCCTCCATCAAATTTTTTGTTAAAATTGAGTAATATCAACGATACCTATATGATATAATTGTAATATTTCTGTTGTTAAATTCAAAATAATATCAGGCATAAGTAAAAGAAGAGAGGAGTCTCTCTTCTTTTACTCTAGACATGTTTTTAAATTTGAGATACGCTCTACTTCACTTTTCTTCGTTTAAGCCATAATGTTAAAGCGAGTATTAAGTTGGCTAAGCCGAGTATACTAAGTAGCCCTACAATTTCCCCTGTTCTTGGTAAATTGTCTGTGTGTGTTGGAGTGAGTTCTTCCTCTTTATTGTCGGAAGCAATCTGTTCTTCATTGTCCTTATCTTCATCAGAAGTATCCGTTCCATATTCTCCATTTCCATTGTTCGATTCAGAACCATCATTACCACTTCCTCCACCACTCGAAGTACCATTATCATCTCCACCCCCTTTGGCTTTAACTGTAATTTGTGCAGTCTCTTCTACACCGTCATAAGTGTAAGTCACCTTGTAAGTGCCAGCTCTCGCTGTGTCTACGGTACCTTCTACAGTAATACGATCAAAGTCAACAGTTTCGCCATAGCGGTCTGTGGCACTGACAAAGTTATCCTGAGCATTCCAAGCCTCACCCACAAAGAGTGAACTATCTTTGACGTTAACAGAAGTTTGGCTTTCCTTGACTGTAATTTCTGCTGTCGCACTGACTCCGTCATAAGTGTAGGTCACTTTATAAGTGCCGGCTGTATCTGTGTCCACAGTCCCCTCTACTGTGATACGAGCAAAGTCAACGGATTCGCCATAGCGGTCTGTGGCGCTGACAAAGTTATCTTGACCATTCCAAGCCTCACCCACAAAGAGTGAACTATCTTTGACGTTAACAGAAGTTTGGCTTTCCTTGACTGTAATTTCTGCTGTCGCACTGACTCCGTCATAAGTGTAGGTCACTTTATAAGTGCCAGCTGTATCTGTGTCCACAGTCCCCTCTACTGTGATGCGATCAAAGTCAACAGTTTCACCATAACGGTCTGTGGCGCTGACAAAGTTATCCTCTGGCTGCCAATCTTTACCAATAAATATACTGCTGTCCTTGACTTGAACATTCGTTTGGTAAGGGACACGACGCCAAGTTCCAGTGGCTTCCCCGGCTGTTCCTGATAAGGTCATTAAGTCTTGAGAGCTTAACCAATCCGCTGGGCCTCGCAATACATTGTTTCCTATTATTGGTCCTGTACTAAAGTCAAATAAGGTATTTGGTCCTGTGAAGGCTTCGAAGCCTTGCGTTTCCCGTTTCCAAGAGTTGAGTAAACCTGTACTTGTTGTCTCCGTCGGCAAGTCTGAGTTGGTAATAACGGTATTTGCGCCTAAACGAAGCCCATCTAAGGCATTTATACCGTTGAAGAGATGGGTTCTGTTGCTCGCTTGGACATTCCTCGTATCAAAGGAGGAAATGTCTATTTTTCTTAAGGCGCTAGCCCCATCAAACATAGCTTCCATACGAGTAAGGGCTGGTGTTTCAAAGGAAGACAAATCAAGTTCGGTCAAAGCATCTGCCAGCCAAAACATCTCTTCCATATTTGTGACTGCTCTTGTGTCAAAGCCCCTTAAATCAAGACTTTTGAGGTTATGTGTGTGGGCGAACATCCGAAACATATCTGTGACAGAGCTTGTATCAAAGCTTGATAAGTCTAACTCATGGACGGCAGTATTTCGAAACATACCTTCCATATTACGTACATGCTCTGTTTCAAAAGCATCTAAGCCTTTGATTTCTTGTAAGGAGCGGGCTTGTCCAAACATATCTCGCATGCTTGTAACCGCGCTGGTGTCAAAAGATGAGAGGTCCAGGCTTTCTAAAGCAACTGCACTATTAAACATCATCGATATATTGGTCACACCTGTCGTATCTAAATAGGACAAGTTTTCAATCTGCTCAAGACTGCTCATATTCCTAAAAAGATCGGCTAAACTTCTATTTCCGCCAACATTGACGTTCCCTGTGAACACGATGTGCTCTACTTGATTTCTCGGAACATCTCCCCAAGCATTTTGCATGCTTGTCCATGTGATGGTGCCACCTTTTAAGGTCAGTGTTCTTGTGTTCGTATCATAGCTGTATACTACATCGCCTAAGATTCGTGGTAACTCTGGGCGCCAGACAAAAGTATCGGCTTGACTACCTTTGAAGTTGCTCTGCAATTCTGCAGCTGTCCAGATATGTTCACCATTTGGGATTTCTACTGTGCCTGTCCCCACGTTTTGCCAGTGACCTGTAAAATCTGTACTTGGAGAAAAATTAGGTATCAAGGAAGTCGCTACCATGCTCTCTATATTTGGGCCTAGAGTCAAAACTTTAAGACTACTGGCATGGTTAAACATAAAGTTCATCCCGCCTTGCATAACGCTACGCGTATCAAAGTTAGAGAGGTCCAAACGTTCTAACATAAACAGACCTGAGAACATATGCTGCATATCGGTAACTTTCGGGGTGTCAAAAGAGCTAAGATCCAACTCTGTTAAAAGCCACACATCTTGGAACATGTTTCTCATCGTAATAACATTACGTGTATCAAAGGAAGTCAAGTTCAGAGTGAGAACATTCGAATCTTCAAACATACTCTGCATGGTCATGACTTGGCTGGTATTAAACATTGATAAATCTAGGTCAATCCACGCATTACTTTCTCTCTCTATCCGCCTAAACATATTACTCATATCAGTGACTTGGCTAGTATTAAAAGAAGCGGGAAAGACCAATTCATTTAAAAGCAGCACATTCGAGAACATATTTCTCATCGTTGTAACACTTTGCGTATTAAAAGAAGCCAGGTTCAAAGTGCGAAACAGTGACTGCTCAAACATTCCCTCCATAGTGGTAACATTTCTTGTATCAAACACGGATAAGTCTAAATTATCCATATTGCCCTGTGTCGCGCTAAACATATAACTCATATCGTTAACTTTACTTGTGTCAAAGGAAGAGGGAAAGACCAAGTTACCAGGATTGCGTTGTTCAAAACTTTGGAACATTCTGCTCATATTGGTAACATTACTTGTGTCCCAAGAAGAAAAATTTAATATTCTAGACATGAGTGCATTGGCAAACATGCCTTCCATATTGGTCACAGCGCTTGTATTAAATCCTGAGACATCCGCACGAGTCTCGTAAGAAAACATCCAAGACATATCCGTCACACCTGTCGTGTCTAAATAGTCAAGATTTTGAATATCAACGAACCATAATTTAGGAGACCAAACATCTGTAATATTATCCCGAAAATTAAAAAGTCCTGCTAAACTTCTCACTCCCTCTGCATTAATACCGACGTCAACATTTCCTTCAAATATAATGGCCCAACGGCCCCAACCCTCTACCGTGGGTTTCCACGGAAAGTCTCTAGAATCAGTAATCGTTCCACCAAGAACAACTACAGCACGTCGTGAGTGACCAAATTCATCATCTCGCCACTCTAACCTCACATCAACATCGCCCCATATTTTTCCTTCCCATATTACATCTCGAGAACTTATTTCTGGTACAGCTTGTTCAGCTCTAACTTCACTGGCTGGTGGCACAGGCTTTTCTTCTGAAGCAGCTTCTTTTCCTGCTTCATCTTCATCTTCAACCTGACTGGACTCCCTTTCCTCACCAAAGTCCTCATCTTCTGAAACATCTGGAATTTCAGGAGCCTCAGGATTCAAAACATCTGGAAGCTGCGTTTCATCCCCTGTAACCAAGGACGTATCAGGCGAGAAACTCTCGGCTAAGACAGTTGTTCCTTGGAGAAGAGGATTACCCACAAGACCCGCCAATACCGCAAGGGTTAAAAAGTATCTGCTTTTACTTGAAAATCTCATCTTTTTATTCTTTTTTACTTTCATATTCTTGTCCTTTATTATCATATTACCGCTATTCATCGCTTTGTTTTCAAAATAGAAGCACTAGGGATAAGACGAAAAAGCGTAGTATATTAGTCTGGCTGGGCTGGGC
>ERZ1034962.927-NODE-927-length-10958-cov-7.179675_pt1 | contig 10958 bp, 8 predicted proteins | sample MGYA00520696_ERZ1034962 | MGnify/ENA primary metagenome ERZ1034962 (study PRJEB33766, sample SAMN09781770) | gut metagenome | biome: gut microbiome | host: Homo sapiens | place: Madagascar | study: EMG produced TPA metagenomics assembly of the PRJNA485056 data set...
TTACTTTTTCTTAATTTCTTACATGATTATATGTTATTTGCACTACTTTATTAGGCTTTTACATACAAATATTGCCAATTTTGAGGATTTAGAACAAATATTTCTCAATTTTAGTTTTTCTAAAATGAAAAATCCCAGATAGCTTTATTACCTACCTAGGATTTTATTTGAAACTTATCTTTTAAATGAGTTGATGGATTACCAGTTATTTACTCATATCATGACAATTCATCATTTCATCAGATTTTGATAAATCATGAGGCATTGAATTCATGCTCATTGAGTCATGTTCCATATTCATCGACATATGGCGCATATTTAAAGTTTCTATTACTTTTGGTGTATCAGTCATGCCTAAGGCAGGATCTAGCATACCAAAGACCATGGCAGCATGTGAGGTTACAAGATAAATGCTCAAAAGCACGATCTTTACAGCCATCTTAGTACGCTTGTTTGCTTTTCTAAAAATCAGATTTACCTGCAGTAAAGACATTAACACTAAAGGAATTACAGCTGCCATAAATAAAAGAGCTGAAGCATAATCTATCCAGCCTTTCCAAAGATTTTGTTCATTTGCAGGAAGAACCAACTCTTTTATAAATAAAAAAACTAAAACAAGCATCACAATGCCTGAGATAAAAGTGCAGATAGAATTTAAACTATGCACTTTTAGTAATGGTTTTGAGCTAAAGAGAAGAACTATTTCAGTAATAGCAATAGTCTCTGCTATTACCATTGGCACTACCATGAAGAAAATCAAGTTATATGGAGAATTGGCCATTAAAAGCGACATATATTGAGTCATTAACATTTATGAATACCTTTCAATTCAATGAAAACACATAAAGTTTGTTTTGAGTTTGCTACTCTAGAGGCTTAATTCTAGCAAATAAACTGCATGCAATTGCGACGAAACTTATCATTACGTTTATTACATTAAACGTGGTTACTTTGTAATTATCTAGTGCAGACTTTTATAATCACTTGGAAGTAAATGCAGTTGACCGAACTTTTATCCTCAAAAATAGCGAAAACCAGCAAATAATGTTAAACTTTTGACATTGAATTTAATTAAAAGGAGTTTTGCTATATGTCAATGCCAGAACGTTACCACCCAGAATGCCCACCAGATGCTCATAAAGTTATTAGACCTCCTGTAAAAGAGGTATTTGCTACACTTTGCGTCAAGGTTGAAGATTCTGAAGAGAAGAACGGCATGGCAAACGTTGTAGAAATACTCTCTTTAATGAGCAAAAAGCCTTTAATCTTATGCTCAGATAAGATGCGCAAGCTAATCTGCGACTACACTAAAGACAGTGAAGTAAAACCTGAATTCTTAAGAGTTCATGAAGACGGAAAAGCTTCAATCAGCTATGAGAATGGAGCTATTGGTCCTACTACAGATTTTTATGATTTTGCAGGCAATTCTCTGAACTATAAAGATTTCTTAAAGACCTTAGAGAAAAAATGTATTGTAAGTGTAGATATGTTATCAATGTTTACCTTACGTTCAATCTCTACTGTATATCCTTGGGATGAACTTTTAGCAAATCAGTTCTTAGGTCAGTATTTAGAGGCTTCAAAAACTCTGACTGATGACGACATTGCTCTGCTTACAGATGTACGTTATGGCAGGTTTGATGCACTCAACGTTGAAGAGAAGAGTGCTACTGCTTATAAATTCTTAAGACTAGAACGTAAACTTTTCTTACAGTATCCAACTGAAGATGACTAAACTATTATCTAAGACCGCCTCTTTGGCGGTCTCTTTAATTCAAAAGCCTTCAATTTCTCCAAACGATCTTGGTTGTCAGGATTTAGTAAGAGCAAGACTTGAGAATGTTAACTTCAAGTGCTTAACTTTAAAAGACAGTGGCACTGAAAATCTTTTAGCTCTCCATGGTGAAGGTTCCCCTTTCTTTTTATTTTTAGGTCACACAGATGTCGTAAGTCCTGGTGATGAAAGTGCCTGGGCAGTGCCTCCATTTGAAGCCTTAATAGATGATAAAGGTGTTTTACATGGCAGAGGATCACAGGACATGAAAGGATCTGATGCTGCTATGACCGAAGCTCTAGTAAGCTTTGTAGAACACAATCCTCATCACAAAGGCACTGTAGGTATTCTTTTGACCTCTAACGAAGAAGGAGATGCTAAAGGTGGTACCCCTTTTGTAGTTGAGTACCTAAAAAAGAAGAACCTCATTCCTGATTACTGCCTTGTAGGCGAGCCATCTTGCTCTAATACTTTTGGCGACACCATTAAAAACGGCAGACGCGGTTCGCTTACCGCTCATATCACTGTAAACGGAATTCAGGGGCATGTAGCCTATCCTGACAGATGCGATAATGCTGCTCATCATGCTGGAGTTTTAATCTCACGATTATTCTCTAAAAAGTGGGATGAAGGTTCTAAGTTCTTTCCTCCAAGCTCTTTTCAGGTAACCAACATTAAGTGCGGTACCGGTGCTGAAAACGTAGTACCTGGCAGTTGCTATATTATGTGCAACTGGAGATTTAATGATGCCTTATCAAAAGACAAGATCTCAATTGAGGTAGAAAAAATCATAAGAGAGTTAGAGCTTAACTGTGAGATTAGATATGTTCTAAACGGTGAACCATTTATTACTAAAGGCGGTGAACTTTTAGATTCTCTTGAAAAATCAATAGTTGAAGTTACAGGTAACAAAGCTTTGTTATCTACAGCAGGTGGCACCTCAGATGGTCGCTTTGTAGCTCCATTAGGCACTAAAGTAGTTGAATTTGGACCTGTATCAAACTTAATTCATAAAGTAAATGAATCTGTTGAATTAGATTCATTAGACAAGCTTCATGAGGTTTATGTTAAGACTTTAAACGATCTGTTCAGATAAGATATGAAGTTAGGCTTTTAGAGCCTAATTTTCTTTACAGACAAACTAAAATTGATTAGAAGACATGCTCTTTAAAGGCTTTAATCATGGTCTTAGTAAGAGAAATTACGGGATCAGCAATTTCAAGCTCCTCGCGTTTTTTCCATAAAGCTTGAGCTAATTCATTCTCATCACGCACAATCGTACGTGAGCCGTCAACTTCAGCTACATAGCCTAGCAGCAGATTACTATCAATTCCCCATGGTTGAGAGCCATAGTACCTCAGGTTTTTAATCTTAAGGCCGACTTCCTCTGCAACCTCACGAGCACAAGTCTGCTCTGGAGTTTCTCCTATTTCACAAAAACCTGCAATCAAAGCTACACCTCTGTATGGTCTATCTTTATATTGAGTAACTACGATGTTATCGCCATCAGTTACAGCAACAATTACCGCAGGAGCAATCTTAGGATAGATCGTGTTACCACAATGAGGACATACTAAAGCTCGCTCTGTTTTAGAGTGCTCTGTTCTACAGCCACAGAAGCCGCAGAACTTATTAGACCTGTACCATTGGAATAACTGATAAGCAGTAAAGCCTGCAAAGCATACAGTACGAGGATTGTCTGAGCGTAAGACTCTTTTGGTCATATAAGAAAAACCATCAAGATATGGGCAATTCTCACCTGTATATAGAAAATAAGCTCTATCATCAATCTTAAAAAGATAGGTAAGTTCGTTCTGATTGAATGATGATGCTTTGGGTAAAGATAATGGAGAGTTCTCTCCATCACCAGATACTAATACATTATTACCGTCAAAGACGAAGACTTCATCATTATCTTGAGCGTCTCTTTTTAAAGAGAACTCGTTATAAAACTGATGTGGGAATAAATCTTGGATCATAGTTTACTCTGCAGATATTTCTCTGCATCTAAGGCTGCCTTACACCCCTGTCCTGCTGAGGTAATGGCCTGACGATAAATTCTGTCGGCACAGTCACCTGCAGCAAAGACTCCTGGTACTGAGGTTGAGGTCTCTGAGGTAAAACCAGTTTTTACAGTACCGTCATCATAAAGTTCAATCTGTCCTGCAAATGGCTTAGTTGAAGGTTCATGACCTATTGCCATGAAGACTCCTGAAAGAGGAATAGTTCTATTCTGTCCATTACTCTCCACCCTGACACCATTTACAAGATTACCATCGCCTAAGATCTCTTTGATGTTGGCATTTAAGACAAACTCAACCTTACCTTCAATCTCGAGTTTTCTTAATCTGTCGACTAGAACTTTCTCTGCTCTAAACTCTGCTCTTCTGTGAATTAAATAAACTTTTGAGCACAGGTTAGCTAAATACAAAGCTTCAATGAAAGCAGCTGATCCTCCACCTACAACAGCAACTTCTTTACCTCTAAAGAAAAAGCCATCACAGGTTGCACAGGCAGATACGCCCTTGCCCTTATATTTAGACTCAGACTCTAACCCTAAATATCTTGCTTTAGCGCCGGTTGCAATGATCACTGTTTTTGCTTTTAAAACAGTACCTGATGAGAGATAAACTTCTTTTACATTTTTTGAAAAGTCAGTTTTTACAACTTCATCATAAATAAACTTTGTGCCGAGTTTTTCCGCATGCTTTGACATATCCTGCATGAGAGAAAAACCGTCAGGAGCATCAAAACGTGATGGCCAGTTTTCAATTTCAGGTGTGGTTGTAAGCTGTCCACCGACCTCAGAGCCACAGACTAAAACCGGCTCTAATTGGGCTCTACAGGCATAGATGGCAGCAGTATAGCCGGCTGGACCTGAACCTATGATAAGAGTATTTAAAATCTCACTCATTTAGCTAAAAGCTCCTTATAGTGTTCTTTAGCATAAGACACTGCATACTTTACCCATGGTTCATTAAAAGAGCTCAGATACTCAAGTGCAAAATCAACAGGGAAAGCATCTATGCACTCATCAGCTTTTTTTGAAAAAGAAATATGCCAAGGTTCAAAGGCAATAGTGCCTTTTCCGTTAAAAGGACGTTTAAAACCGAATTTATTGAGGTTTTGAGAAAGATACTGCCCTAATTTGTAGAAGTAATTACCCTTTTGATATTCTCTTGCGGTAAGTTCTAACTGTTTACCCTCAGGTAAGAGGTTTACAGCATAGATATCTAAATCAGTACCAAAATGGTGACGGGAAAAACCAGGAATTGCTGAAAATCTTATGATTTCTAAAACCTTCTGCTCATCACTTAATGAGCTGATATCCATAGGATTTTCATTTGCATCTAATACAGTTTTTTTTCCTTTGAACTTGTCATCAAAGATTTTAAACTGCTTATAAAAGCTTCTGTAGGCAGAAGCTATACGCAGTTCAAAACCTTTATCAAAGGCATCTGAGAATAAATCTGGTAATGCCTTTGCTACATCCCTGTCACACATGAGCACGCTCATGCGTCTAGGATCATCTTTAATATTTACTAATTTACTGTCATCAAGACCAATTAACTGTTCTTTAGTTGCCATATGTTTCTATAATCTTTGAAGCTTCCTCTTTAAGATCTGAGCTTCCGTGTTCCTTCACATCATCAATGATCTTTAAAGCTTCTTCTGTATCGCCAGTCTCAAAATACAGTCTAGCCAAGTTTAATTCATCAACATAGTACTGATGCTGTTTCGCATTTAAACCTTCATAGTCATCTGTATTTTCAGCATTATCTAAATTGTTGTCATCTGCTACATCGTCACTCTGTGAAGAAATAGGACCGATGGTATCTGCTACATTCTCTAAAGAATGATCTTCAGTATCATCAGGATCTGATGATTTATCTTCAACTGGTTCATTCAATGCTAAATCGTCCTCAGGGATACTCTTAGGATCAACTGCATTTGCTGAACTCATCATAGAAGCAATCTCATCATCTGTGAAGGCTTTTTCGTTATCATGAGGTAAATCGTCATGAACACCGCCACTTAGCATGTTCATAATATCCTCATCAGCACCTGAGTCATATTGAGCTTTTGATGCACTCAATCTTTGCTCCAGATCATCTAAAGCTTTTGCATCTTCTGCTTGAGACTCTGAAGATTCGATATTTTCAGCAGGAGAATCATTCTCTTTACTCTCAAGAGCACCTTCATTTGCATCAGTTGCTACATCAGCTTGCTCTATAGTCTCTTCTAAATTATCTGATAGATTGTCCTCATTTTGAGGAGTATCTTCAACAGTATCAGAAGCTGTTGTAGCACTAGGATCTTTGCCTTTACCTACAATATCGAAGTCGTCATCAGGAACTGCCCAGGATACAACGCCATTTTCATCTTTGCTGTTGTCATCATGTGGATCTGGATTAAAGATAGCCTGCTCTGACTTATCCTGAATATCACCAATATCATTAGCGTCATCATTTTCGCTCTTAGCAACATCTGTGGTGTCAGCAGTATCTTCGTCTGCTGATGTAACCAGAGCTTCTTCTACAGGAATTTCATCAAAAGAATCATCCTGCTCTGGCACTTCAAATTCAGGCTCTACAGCTTCATTATCGAGGTTATCAGCCTCATCAGTGTCAACAGGTTCAGCATCTACAGTCTCTGCATTTTCAGGTTCTACAGCATCTGTATCAGGCTCTGCTTCTTCATCGATAGTGTGTTCTGATTTTTGCTTCTCTTCATCTTCAGGAATAGCATCAAATGTTTCCACAGCATCTGCTATTTCTTCAGGAGACTCTGCCTCTTCTGGAGCATCAACAACATTGTCATTGCCAATTAGGAGATCTTCTAAATTAAGATCATCATTTAAGACCTCATCAACATTCTTTCCTACAGAATTGTTTTTAGGGACTTCATCATCAGAGATCTCTTCAGCATCAGCTTCAGGAATATTGTCTTCTTTAGGGTCATTGTTTTCAAATTCTGCATCAGTTTCAGCTTTTTCATCTTCAGTATTGTCAGAATTCTTATTATCAGACATTGACTCTAAGAATGCTTTTTCTTCACCTGAGAGTTGCTCTTGAGGATCTTCTGATGAAACTGGCTCTTCCTTTGAAGGCTCTGCAGCATCTTCTGTCTTATTTGAAGCATCAAGAGGATCTGCAACATCTGATGCATCTGCATCAACGTTATCAGATATTTCAGCTTGTGAAGATTCAGCTTTAATATCTAAAGTCTCAGGATCTATGTGATTTTCTTCTAAAATCTTATCTGAGTTATCTTTTAGGTGATTTAACAGTTCATCTTCACTGACATCTTCAACTTTTACATCATCTGCAAGGATGTCGTCTGTTGCTGGTGATTCTTCTTTTGATTCAGTCTCATCTGAAGGTGTACTCTCTGCAGTATTTTCCTGTTCTGCCACAGTCTCTTTATCAGCATCATCTACAATTGAATCAATGTCTGCATTGTCTCTTACATCAGTTGCTACATCTGAAGTTTCACTTTCTTTTGCACTATCAGCATTTTCATAAGCCTTATTCATGGCCTCTGTGATCGCTTCTTCTTCAGACTTTGGGGCGGTATCTTCAGCCTCCCTATTTTCCTTTGAAGATGTTTTCTCGGTTACAGACTCTTGTGCTGTTGCATCTGCTACAGGATCTTCTTCAGATTTAGGAGCATTGGCTTTATCTTCAGTCTTTTCTTCAGCTTCTTTTTGCTCATTTAAAGCAGCGCTCCAGGCATCAGCCATAGTCTCTTCTTCAGATTTAGAAGCATTAGCTTTATCTTTAGTCTTTTCTTCAGCTTCTTTTTGCTCATTTAAAGCTGCGCTCCAGGCGTCAGCCATAGCTTCTTCTTCAGATTTAGAACCATTAGCTTTGTCTTCAGTTTTTTCTTCAGCTTCTTTTTGCTCATTTAAAGCTGCGCTCCAGGCATCAGCCATAGCCTCATCATCAGACTTAGCTTTATCATCATCTTTCTTTTCAGAGTTTTCCTGTTCGTTTAAAGCAGCTTCCCAAGCTGATGCCATATCATCTTGTGAAGTATCTTTATTCTCATCTTTATCAAGATCAACGTTCTTTTCAGAACCAGTCTGCTCATCTAGAGCTTTTGACCACTCATCCATTACATCCTTGTCATCTTTTATCTCATCAGATGAGTTAGTTGTTGCTGCATTATCCCAAGCCTCTTGAGCAGGATCTTTTTCAGTTGCAGTTGCATCAGCACCAGTGTTATCTGCTGTTGCACTGTTATCAGGAATTTCTGTAGCATTTGAAGCTGATTCTTCAGCGTCAGCCTGCTTTTTCTCATTTAAAGCAGCTTCAACATCTGATGCTGAATCAGATGGTGAATTTATAGAATTATTGTTCTTGTCCAGTTCTCTTTGAGGAATATCCGTGGTATCTGGCTCTTCATCGCCAGATACGGGAGCTTCAAGATCGATAGAACCGTTCTCATCTGATAATAAGGTATCATCTGATGAGTAATCATCCTCAACATCAAAGTCATCGGTCATCTTAGCGCTAGCACGAGACTTTAACTTGATAATTAAGAATACAATCATCAGTACTAAAGCTAATAAGCCAGCACCGAATAAGATCATCATGACAGGCTTATCAAGATCAACTACAGAGGTAGGTGTACTTACTGAGAATTTAGACAGCTGTAGCTGCATATCCTCAATCTTCTCATCATTAGCAAGTAACATCTCTCTCATTCTGTCATTATCCTGAGAGATCTTTGAAATATTACCTTTAATCTCAATAATGTCTTGCTGAAGACCTGAAATAATATTGTCATACTGAGAAGCTAATGTAGAAACACTGTCTGCTGCTGTTTTAGCAGTAGCTGCAGATGTTTTCTTCATTCTGTCCATAGCTTCAGCTAACTGTTGCTCTAAGACTTTAGTTTTCTCATCAATAGCTTTCTTATTGCCATCGAGCATGATCCTGATAGATTGAGCATCTACAGCAGCAGCTGCAAGATCAGCACTCATTGCTTTAGCAGCTTCTGCCTTTTTGTTATTGTCTGCACTGCCCTCATTATTACCGTTTGGTACGGTCTCTTCTGTAACCTGACTTTTATCAAGATCAGCGCCACGGGTATTCTCTGGCATTGCTACGGATAAATCTTTTTTAACCGCTTCTTCCTGTAACTTTTTAATCTTAGTCTCGGTGGCGGTGTACTGAGGAATATCGTTATCAGACAGTGACTGCATTGGCTTTGAAGCTTGTGTTGCAGGAGCAGGAGTTGCTGTGTTGTTTAAGGTTGCCTGAGTATTTACAGTAGCAGGAGCATTACCTAAAGGAGGTAAAGTCATACTGCCCTGAGCTAAAAGTCTTGAACCTGTATCGGTTGTTTCTCGTGCAATTTCAGATACAGGAGGAATAGTAATAGTAGTTCTTAAAAGGTTGTTGACGTTACCACGACCGAATGCGCCACGATTATGTCTGTAAATTGAGGCTACAATCTGGAATTCATTAACACTTCTATCCAGAGGTAAGTAGCGGTGGGCTACAGACCAGATGGTATCACCTGATGCAACGCTATAGGTCCTAGCTGGGGTCTGCTGAACAGAAGTTGCATTGCTTTCAGTCTGAGGTTGTCTTGTTGCTGTAGCCGATGGTGCTCTGGTTGCAGTTGCATTTACAGTAGCTTGTCTGTTTTGTCTAGGAGCTGCACGTCTTACAGGAGCTCTAATAGCTGGTTGTACAGGCTGTACTTGAGGAACAGTATCCTCAACTTCAGGACCTTGAATAGTAATAGTAAAAGTACCATCTTCATCAGCTGACATTGCCGAAAAAGGTAATAAAAAAGATAAAGCTACAGATAAAAGTGCTTTTTTGCAAGCGTGCATAACTAACAACCCCTATTTTTATGCATTATTTTACTCAAAATGAGATCTGTCAAAATAAGGTCAGATCCCATTTTTGGAAAAGTTATGCATAAAGTGTGCACATTTTACAGATTAGAGAGATTTTGCAATCAATTTTGCAATTTCAACACAAGAAATAGCTTCACCTCTTCTAGTGTTATCCATCATAATCACAAAGCTGTAAGATTTTGAACCAGGTTTGTCCTGCTTTAATCTTGTGAGCATTACAGTTCTCTCGTTGATAATATCTGCTACAGGAGATAAAACATCATCCTCTGAGGCTACAGTTACATACTCTGAAGCATCAAAAGCCTGTTTAACCTCCTCTAATGTAGCCTTATCCTCAAGATCAACATTAACTACCATAGTGTGCCCGTAGAATACGGGAACCTGAATGCAGGTAATATCAAAACCACGCTCGAAACGGCCTAAAATTCTTGATACTTCATTACTGATAGCATTTTCATGGTCCGAATATCCATTATCCTCAAGCAGTCCCATTCTAGTGTGCAGATTGAATGCTAATTGAGCTGGAAATCCCTGATGCTCTGCTGCCATACCGTTTAATAATAAGGTTGACTCATGAGCTAGGGTTTCAGTACCTAACCGACCAAATTCTGAAACAGATTCCATTGAGGTTACAGTAGCTCTTGCAATGCCATACTCATCATGAAGAACAGATAAAGCCAGACACAGCTGTACAGATGGCGCTAAAGCAGGAATAACCAGTCTGTTTTCAATTGCCTTTTTAATATCAAAAGGATTGATTTCAGGTACGATGGTTACAGTCTTATCATCACCATTGAATAAATGGCTGTCATCAATAACGATACAGCCTTTCTCTCTTGCAGCATTAATCCAGTGCTGAGATTCATCCTGAGTAGTTAAAAATAAAGCTACATCCGCTTTTGAAAAATCAAACTCTTCAACTGGCTGAACAAAGTAGTTCTGGCCTTTAATCTGAACGGCATCATATTCACCTGTCAATGGTGATAATGGGAAAACTTCGCCTAAAGAGAGATCCTGTTCTTCAATGGTTTCAATCACAAGTTTACCAATATCAGTATCATAACCGTAAATAGCTAGCTTCATTGCCACAGTATCGCTCCTAAAAACATTGCTTTATGTTTACTGTTTTAAGATTATTTCTCTTTTAGGAATAAACATAACTAAAAAAAACTTTGTACATTCTCTATCGTACCGTACCTGTCAAGTACCTTTAAAGAATATGGCGTTACTTTTCATTGCGTTACTTTACAAAAATTCTCTAAGATAACTTTAGACATAACATTTAAGTCTTAAAGCAGACTTTAAAGT
>ERZ1034962.930-NODE-930-length-10946-cov-3.432926_pt1 | contig 10946 bp, 13 predicted proteins | sample MGYA00520696_ERZ1034962 | MGnify/ENA primary metagenome ERZ1034962 (study PRJEB33766, sample SAMN09781770) | gut metagenome | biome: gut microbiome | host: Homo sapiens | place: Madagascar | study: EMG produced TPA metagenomics assembly of the PRJNA485056 data set...
AGGAAAAGGAGCGCAGAGTATGGCGGAAAGCAACAGCAACGGCGGCAACGCGGTAGCGGGTGAAAGTTGGTGGCTAAAAGTTGGCATACTGTACGACAAAAGCGGATTTAGGGCCGCTAGTTTGGGGATGCTTGATGTTAAGAACTCTGCAAAAGAGGTTTATAACGCTTTCCGTGGCGTGGTTTCTGTAAACTCTGATTTGTATACAAGCGCCAAGTACCTCAATATGAGTACAGGGGATTTGCAGAAATGGCAACGCGCGTTTGTATTAATGAACAGCTCCACCGAGGATGCCGAGAACTCCATAAAAAACCTAAATTTTGCATACGAACGCTTGCAGTTGGGTATGGATAGCGGTTTGGCTAGTATCGGGGCGCGGTTGCAATTAAAGCCGGAAGATTACCTGTCTTTTGATAGGATGATGACGGCATTAAACCGCAGTTTTAACGAGAACTTTTCACAAAACCGCGGGGCTTTCCAAGTGTTAGCCGAGCAAATGGGCCTTTCCAAAGGGGCGCTATCGTTGGTTATGCAGAGCGCGGCAGAATTTAAGCGCACAATGCAGGAAGCGGGGAGCGTACCTTTTATACCCGAAAGAGAAATAAACTCCGCACGGGAATTAGACCGTTTGTTTTCGCGGGTATCTATGCGGTGGGATAATTTTAAGAGCCGGATTTTGACGGCGACCTTTCCGGGATTAGAAAACCTTTTTAAGCAATTTGAAAAAGTGTTAGACGACCCAGAGATTACGAAGAAAACGACCGCTTTTTTTAATTCTATGTCCGAGGGCCTGTTAAAGATAACGGAAGATAAAAACATAAAAGAGTTTATAGATACATTTGGCGGCCTGTTGGATATTGTGAAAGGTGTTGGAACTGTGGCAGGGTGGACCGCAAAAGCGGCGGGGAGTGTCGGTGGCGCGGCGGGTAGTGTTGGCGGTTTCTTGCAAAGCGGGAACAAGTGGGAACAAATTAAACGATTTTACCGGGAAAGCACGGACAGTTTACAGGGCAGTAGCGCGAGTATGGCCCTTATGCCCGCGGGGTGGGGTGCGCCTTATGCCGCGGGGCCGAGCAATAGCACAAACACGAACAACATAACCGTAAATGTTAGTGGCGGCGCTGACCCGAACGCGACAGGGCAAGCGGTGGCAGATAGAGTAGAACAGGTACTGGCGAAAGGGCAGAGAAATAGCCGCACGGTGCGGAACAAAGAAAATAACGCGCCGCTGTGATATAATGGGTAAAACTAATAGGGAATTAAATTATGAGCGTGACAGAGAGCATATTAAGAGTAAACAACTTGCGCGGGGTGGTGTCCTCAATTAAAGACCGCTTTACAGGGGATAAACTGGAAGCGGTAAGCATAGACCCCGAAACAGGTGTTAGCCTATTTTCTGACGAAGAAACGCGCAAAGCGTATGAACAGAAATACGGCAAAAAGCCGATTACTGCCATTCCGTTAGATGTTGCGATACGGTACACGCCGGAAATGAATACGACTATCACGCAAAACCCTGTACAAATGGGCGTGAACATTAACGACCATTGTTTTAACACGCCCGACACGCTAACTATCAATTTTGGTACAACTGATAATAAAAGCACGGTTGCGCGGTTGCAAGGCTTAATTGTGCAAGCGCAGAGCGGTTGGGATGATATTAAGAAAAACCGCACGCCGAGCCGCGCCCTGTTGGATTTATTGTATCGGGCCAAGGAAGAACATACCGTTTTTCAGGTTGACGACGGAGTGCATACTTTTACCGATTTGATTATTACTAACATATCGTACGACAAAGATAAAACCACCTACCGAGCTTTAGTTGCAACGGTCACTTTACAGCAGTTTATCTTTGTGAATAGTGACGAAAATGTTGGCATACAACGCACCCAGCCTTTGAGCGTAAAGGATTCCACTTTTTCGCAAGTGGCGGGAGTGATAGACCGTATAAAACTGGTTATTTAGGGGCATTTATGGCGAAAAATAGCGAAATTTTGGAAATTTTAGAAATTAGCGAGCCTGTGGACCAGGATTTAGCGGTACAATACGGCACGCGAAGCATTGTTTTTGGGATTAAATGGAACGAAACATTGAGCCAATGGGCGCTAACCGTAAAGGAAAACGGCGCGATTTTGGCGGCGGGCGTGACAATGAGCCTAAATTCTAACCTTTTGTACGATAAATTTAACATTGGTAAACTGTTTTTAATTGACACATACCAAGGAACACCGCAAGAGGGGCAAAAAGTGGTTAAAAATGACCTAGGGGCGCGTTTAGCATTAGCGCGGGTATGGTTGCAGGGGAACTAACTAAAAAACGAAACAGGCGCGAAACTAGCGCGAAATTAGCGCAAAATAAAAAAACTATGAAATACATAAACCGCTACTTAAAATTATCTTTGATTACGCCCGACATTGCCGGATTTGCGGGTAGCGGCGGCGTTTACAATTTTAACGCGGATTGGAAGATTACTTTTAATGTGCGGAAAGCTAGCAGTGCAACTTTTTTGAGCTTTAACGAAGCAGAAATATCTATTTGGAATATGACAGAGCGAGTGCGCCGGAAGATAGCGCAAGCCGGTTGTATGGTGGTTTTGGATGCCGGCTATGAGAAAAAACACGGCCAAATTTTTAACGGACTTGTTAGCAACATTGTGACGACCAAAAACGGCCCGGATATTGTGACCACTTTATACTGTATGTCTGACCAAGCGAAATACTACAAGCCTATTGAACAGACCGCGCGAAATGTTGCTGTAAAGGATTTAATAGTGCAACTTTGCGAAAACGTGGGGGCTAGCTACCAAGTTAGCCATTTGCAAGAATTAGCGGGGCAGATTGTAAACCGCAGTTATAGCGGGCCGTTTAGCAAGGTTATTGCTATGATTTGCGCCGATTATAAAATTTATGTCGGATTAGATAACGGTTTTTTAGACTTTAGGGATAAAAAAGAAACCGCAGAAAAAATACTGCCGCAAGATGTGCGGGTGTTTACGCCTAATACTGGTATGATAGGAAACCCCCAAGTGACGGAAACCGGGGTAGATATAAAAAATTTAATTGTGCCCGATATTAGAGTAAACGACTATTTCAAATTACAGGCGGATTACGCCGCGTACAATTTATCGGAGCTAACGAGAACGCCAAACAAAGTTTTAGGCGGGGAGCTGAACGCATTTCAATTTATTGACACGCATAGTTATAACGGTATTTTTATGGCGTTAAGTATTAATTTTATTGGCGATACGCGCGGAAATGAATGGAGCGTTGGCATACAGGGTAGCCGGATTTGGAACAAAAACAAGGCCGAGCAGTTGAGCGGTGGCGCGGGGCCGCAAGGTAAAATTTTATGAGCGAAAAGAGCGAAACAAACCTTAATAATGTTAGGGAAGTTGCTGGAATGTACGCGCAGGATTTGGCGTACTTTGAGAAGATGTTTGACCTTTGTTTGCGTGGGTACTATACCGCTATGCCCGCCGTGGTGGTGGCGGTATATCCGAAAACGCAAACCGTGGATATAAGACCGCTACTGAAACATTATTATCCGGCGGAAGATGTGAATGTTTCGCGGCCTGTTATTGAGCGAGTGCCGTTTCAATTTCAACGCGCGGGCGACACCTGGATTAGCTTGCCGATAAAGCCGGGCGATACTGGAATTGCTTTATTTTGTTGCCGGGATATTTCGGCCTGGAAAGAAACCGGCGGCGAGGTTTTATTGCAAAGCAAGCACATTTTGGACTATAACGACGCGGTTTTTTTGCCTTTCGTTGGGGCCAAGGCGCAAGCGGTGGGGAACTATAACCCCGATTACATAGAAATTGTAAAGAACGGCAAAAAGATTACGGTAAAAGACGGCACTTTAGAAGCCCCGGAATATCATTTTGTGGTAAAGAGCATTTATGCAAGAGAAACGATACAGGCAGACGGAACGATAACGAGCGCGGAAGATTGCATATCCGGCGGGGTATCGGGAAAATTGCATATACATAGTGGCGTACAACGCGGGGATAAGAACACCAACCCGCCTGTTTTGTAAAAAGGAAACATACAGATATGAAAACAATAGAATTAGACCAAAATTTTGATTTAATTGTAGAGAATGGCAACCTTGCAATACAGCGCGACCCTGTGGCGGTGGTGCGACAGAATATCCTAAATAAGCTATCTTTGGTAAAGGGGGAATATCCTTCTGATTTGACCACGGGGCTTAATTTGAGTATCATTTTTGGGGATAATGTGTCTTTTGCCGCGAAAGAAAACGAGATACGGCGCGTGATTTTTCTAACGCCGGAAGTGGTATCGGTTGACCGTATAGATTTTGTGGTGGACCCGAATTTGCGCGTTGGGTACTTTACCTGTTATATTACTATAACGATAGACGGAACGGAAACGCAATCGGCGGTTGGATTTGGGCTTTAATTTGGCTTTGATTTAATTTATTGAATTGAAAAAAGGAGTTTACAAATGGGTATTACTGCGAATGGGTACGAAACGACGGCAATAAAGGAAATAGAAAAAGATTTGCAAAATTTGTTTTTAGCGGCATTGGGGGCGGATTTATCTTTAGACCCCGAAACCCCGCAAGGGCAAATTATTTCTATTCTTACTAACCTGTTGCACCAGATAGACGAAAAGCGGCAAGACGATTTTTATGCGCGTGATGTGTACCACGCCCAAGGCTTACAATTAGATGTTATCGGGCGGGAGCTTGATTTGCCGCGTAAAGACAGTATACCTACCCAAATTTTAGTGACGATAAAAGGGGCGCTTAATTACACCATTCCGGCGGGAACGCTTGCAAACATTGTGACAAACCCCGAACAGGTTTTTGAATTTACGGAAGATGTGCAGATTACGACGGCGGCGCAAAAAGCAACGCTGACGGCGGCGAATGGGGCAGTATACGAGAACTTAACCGCGGGGGCGCAGTTGGCTACTCAAAACTATATGCCGCAAGTTTACGACATTACGACCAATAGCGTGATTTACGGACAGGCCGCCGAGAGTGACTATTCTTACCGCGTAAGGCTGATAAACGCGCAAGGGGCGAATGTTGACGAAGTGCAACGTTTGACTATTGACCTGCAAAACATTAATAATGTGTTATCGGCGTATGTGGAGCCTAATAACACTTTAGAAACGAGCGAAACAGGGATACCGTCACACGCGGTGGAAATTGTTGTATTAGGCGGCGGCGAAGAAGATATAGCGGATGTTTTAATGAAACATTTATTTGCAACGCCTACTTATGCCGCGCCGGAGTTGGCGGAAATTGTTAGCGGCACTGATTACAATGGGCACACGCAAACCTTTACGATTACGCGCCCGGCTGAAGTAGATGTAAAAATTGAGATTACTTACAAAAAAAAACCGGGGCAAGGATTCAGCCCCGAAATGCAGGCGGAGCAGAGCGCGAAGATAGCCGAGGCGGTAAACGCTACTTATATGAACAAAACCCTGTATCGGAGCGATATTTGCAATATAGCAACGACTAACTACACGCAAGTTTTTGCTATTGAAAATTTAAGCATAAAAGTTGGCGGGGTAGAAATGGGTAGCGCGTTTACTTGCACGGCGCGGCAATACTTGCATAGCGTTGGCGTGACCTTTACGGAACAGGCTAGTTAAGGGGTGTGGAAAATGGCAGATAACACTGAATACAAGAGCGGCCTTAAAAACTCGATAATTTACTGGCAGTACAAAAATAGTCCAAAATTTTTAACGATTTTAGAGGGGGTAATAAGCAAAGTAAAAAAGTTTTACCCTTGCGAATTGTGGGAAATTTTGGATATTGACCGCGCGACAGGGTACGCTTTAGACTTAATTGGGCAACGGTTGGGGTATCCTAGACCGAAAGAGGTGCCGGAAGCGGTGGGGCGGTATGATATTTCACGGTACGCGCAGGCTTACTACGATTTATCATTAGACCAGTTGGGAATAGTGCGCGACGATACTTACAGGTATATGTTAAAATTACGCATAGCCTTTTGGCAACCGTGGAGGCCTGTTAGTATAACGAGCTTTTACAAGGCGTTGGCGCAATCTATGCCGGGTGTAAACTTTTATTTGCAAAGAGTTAGCGGGCGGCCTATAATGCGGTGCTATATCCTGTCGGAGCTGACCTATCCGCAACGGCGGGCGTTATTTAGTGATGCGATTAAGGCTCCAATGGGGGAAACCGTACTATTTGAAGATAGACCGCAAGGCGACACGCTTATTATGACGGCGGGCGGGGATAGCGCCGGAAATGAAGAACTCATAACAGACGGGTGCGGGCGTATTTTAATTGCGAACGAGTTTTTTTGATACAGATTAAAGAGAATAAGACCAACGGAGCGAGAAAATGGCGAAACAAAAGTATATTACACTAAACGACCTTTTAGAAACCAGTGCCGCGGATTTGAACGAAAACGCGGAAATAATGATAAACAACGGCACCGAGCCTATGAATGCGACCAAAGTAAAGTTAAGTGCGATTTTGGGCGGGGTAAAAAAGGACATAGCAAACCTTGACGGCGATATTGTAGCGGCGCAAGGGGATATTGAAGGAATGCAAACGGCGGTACAGAATAAGGCAAACAGCGACTTATCCAATGTGCCTACAAACATTGACTATGTTGTGGAGTACAAAAACCCAACGGACAGTGACCCTAATTGGTACAGAAAATGGAAGAGTGGAAAACTTGAACAGGGGGGCATTGTCCCCGCCACAACGGAAAACATTACTTTTCTCAAACCATTTGCAAACACAAATTATACAGTTGTCGGCAATATCAGTTTGACTTACAGAAGAGCAAGACATGGCGATGGCAGTGGGTCTGTCTTGTTTTTCCCAGAAGCAACCTCTTTCTGTTATGTGTCTTTGGCCGCCAGAAATTTTGGCGATATTGGTAATCAAAACATATCTTGGAGGGCTGAAGGGCAAGGAGCGCAATAACTATGACTACTAATACTAATACAAAAAATACTTTCAAAATCGGGCAGAAATTTAACAAGACCTATCCTGTTGCGGCGGCTATTTGGTGCAACGCAAATAATGCACATATTAAACCCATGAACGGAGTATATACCATTGTGGAAAATGCACCTATTGCCAGACCTACAACCGCCGAAAAAGTGCAGTCTTTGGAGCAAAAAACAGGCTTAACCCGCGCGGTGCGTGAACTGGTACTGGCAAAGAATAGCGGCGTTAGTGAGTATGTGAAAAACAAAGCGCAAGAAATAGAAAAGTTGGCGGAAGAATTGCGCGGGAACGATAACAAATAAAATGATAAAAGGGAGCGAAAAAAATGGACCAATTTAAGCTAGCAGAATTTGCGAAAAAGAGCGAGAACAAAGAGGACCCCGCAGTTTTTACGGAAAGCGTACAGGAAGATGGGATAGCGCAAGGAACGCTAATTGTTTCGCGCCTGTTTAATACTATGTTAGGGGAAACCACGCGCGTAATGAAAAGTTGGAACGCGGAATTGGTAAAAGTTTTGGATGCCGCTGGCTTAACGCCGACGGCACTTTCCGACGAACAGCTTTTGAGTGCGTTTATTACTTTGATTAAGAAGAACTCCAACGGCTTGCAGTTGGGGGATTTAGTGCCGAATATCGGAACTACAAGCCCGTTAGGCCGCGTATTATGTAATGGACAACGGTTGGGAAACTGCAAGCGAATTTTCCCGGATTTTTATGATTATGTGGTAAAGAACACCCCCTTTAAGACGGTTGCGGAGTGGAACGCGCAAGTATCAAAATTTGGGCAGTGCGGATTTTGTGCGGTAGACGGCGACGATGTTATAGTGCCGTTGATTACGCGGAATATTTCCGGCGTAAAAGATTTAAGCCAATGCGGGCAGGCGGTCAATGACACAATGCGGCCTATTACTGGTGGCGTTTGTAAAATAAACGAATACTTAAACGAAGGCGATACCAGATTTACAAGTGGCGCATTTTTTATGGGTGCGCGTGGCTCCGCCGGGTTTGGAAACGGCGTAAAAGGCGGCTCCGCTGACGGCTACACGCCTATTGCTATGAACTCCGGCGCATTAGGTGCGGCGTATAACGGAACGGAAACGCGCGGGAAATGCGTACAATATCCGTACTATATACAGGTCTATACTGGTGCTACTAGCCAGGGATTAGCCGACACCGCGGCTTTGGTGGATTTATTAAAGTATCAAAACCAGTTAGGCCTTTTGCCCTTGCCGAAAGGAAACACGGTAAACCTTGCGAGCGGCGGGATTTATAGCGGGGCAGTAAATAGTGATGTGACTTTTATTTTGCCCGCCGTGACGGATAAAAGCCTGTTAAACCAAATTTTGATACAGTTGGATATATCCGGCGACCCAAAAATAAATTGGGGCACTACTAACTATTTTAGCGGCGAGCCTAGCACTAGCACGGGGAATTATAATATCATTTACGAATATGATAACCTGTTAAATGCGTGGGTGGTTGGGCAAGTGGAAAAGGTGGTTTTATAATGGCGATTAAGGCAAAATTCTGGTGCAAGCAGTTGCTTGTTATTAAGCCGGATATGACCCCTTACCTAATGGCTAGCCCTAGGGCGAAGCTAATGGCAGGGAGCGGACGGCCGCTTTTGTATACTAACCCGAAACAGGTTGTAGTAAACAGTTTAGAAAATGAGGTACTGCAATAATGGAACATAATAAACTGTACCAATACAAAGATGTAGCGCGGCAAGCTCCGTTAAGCTATTCTGGTACGCTTGCGGTTGAACTGGCAAACGCGGAAGAAAGCAAAATAAATGTTTTCACGCCTGTAAACAAGGCCGAGAACTATGCCGCTAGTGAAGATGTTATAATTTTACAAAACACTTTAGAAAACGAGGTGGTTGATACAATGAAATTTAACTTTAGTTTTAAGGTAAACAGGGCGGCCATCGGGGTAGGAACGCAATACCTAGTAGAGATGCCGGGCCTTGTAAAAGTAAAAAGCGAAGATAATAAACTTTGGTTTTACTTTCCGTGGGAAAGTATGCCGCGCTGGAAATACCTAAACGCAACAGAACTCGTTAACGGTTGGAACACCATTCTTTTAAGTTGCGACGGCGTAAAAATGAAACTGTCGGCGAACGGAACGGAGCATATTTTAATTGATACAACGCTTTCCAAAAATCAGGTTGGGTACATTGGCGGGCAGAACAAGTATATTTTACTGGATAACACCGCGCCGATTAGTACGGCTGATAGTTGGGAAATTAATACGGTCTTACAGTGGGAAGACAACGGCTCCGCGAGCTATCCTACTATCTTTGCATACTCCGGCACGACGGATAATGCAAGCCCAGTATTATTGAAAGAGGGCGGCAGTATTAAGATGTACCTATCTTCCAGCGGTAGTAGCTGGGATTTGAACACCGAAAATACCGGGTGGGTGCCGGAAGCGGGGAAAACTTACACGGTTGCCGCCGGGTTTACTGGTACTGAATACTATGTTAAATGGAAAGAATACGGCGCTTTGGAATGGGACGGACAATGGACTAAAGCAAGCACCACTAAAGCCTATTGCGCTACTCCGTTTGTATTTTTGAACGCCGGATTGAACCCTTATAACTACTACAACGCTAGTATGTTATGGCTGACCGAAACGAACATTATTATTAATGGGGAAAAATGGTTTGACGGAAGACAGGCGGTTGAAACCGAAACAGGATTTGCGAATAACGGTTGCGGGACCTATCTTTTTACCGAGGGGCCGGTAATTCCAAAAATTACGACAGGTAAACTGAAAGTGTACCAATCGTGGCTGAGCATTAAAGATATTGAAGCTCTAAAAATTGAAAATGAGGTAGCATAACTATGGCAAACGCAAAAACATATAACGAATTAAATCAGGCTAGTGCTGTGAACGCCAGCGACAAAGTAGCATTAGCGCAAGAAAACCAAGCGGAATTAGTGACGACCACCGTGGGGGATTTGGCAAATGCAGTAGGGGAGTTAAACCAAACAGGGGCGTTAGCGGAATTGTCTTTGGCTACCTCTATCGGCAAAAACTTATTAGCGCAACGGTTGAATGAAAAAGGTGTAGAATGCACCCCCACGGACACTCTGGTATCTATGGCTGATAAAGTGAACAGCCTTGTTATTGACGGACAGAAAACCGCGCTTATTGGGAAATTAATAACGGCGGTGGAAAACACAAATAACAGCAAGAACTATACTTTCCAATACTGCAACGCGAAAAAAGGCCAAATGGGTGATGTTATCATATTAGACCAAGCGGCGAACACATTAAGCTATGTACGCAACGGTGATTATAACACGATTGACGCGGCTATTTTAGCGGCGACCTCTACGATTACTCTTCCGGCGGCGAGCAATACCTCTCGTACGCGTGCTTTGGGCATATCTCAAAACGAAAAGTTTTTGATTACGGATATTGATGATAATAAACTGCACATCTACGAAATTGACAAAGTGGCCGGAACGCTAACCTTAAAACACGATATAACGACGACCGCGACGGTAGCCGCGCAAGGTACGCAGGGACAAAGCTTATCCACGACTAACGACGGCGACAAGTACGTATTTTGGAACGCGCAAGGTGGCACGACTATTGGTAGCGTGTCGTTAGCAAAGGAACTGAACGCAAGTTGGAGTCGCGATTATTATAGACAGTTATTTTTTATTGAGGGAACGGACTTTGTCGGTATTGCGCCTAGTAGTAATTTTGGCTACCGCAAAATCAAATACGATTTTGATGCCGAAACGGTACAGACTTTTCAGGGGTTATCCGGGCGAGTTGACACGGTATTTTTTGAGCCTAGAAGCCAGTTATTAGTGATTAGCCAAATTGAAAACGAAAATACCTCAACTTCCATACATAATATGGGTCTGTTTCATAGAATTACGCTGTACTCCCCGGAAAATATGCTGCCTGTTTTTTCTGCTAGGGTACAGAACATCTGTGCTTTTTACGGCGGCGCCTCAACAGTAA
>ERZ1034962.933-NODE-933-length-10934-cov-4.860006_pt1 | contig 10934 bp, 10 predicted proteins | sample MGYA00520696_ERZ1034962 | MGnify/ENA primary metagenome ERZ1034962 (study PRJEB33766, sample SAMN09781770) | gut metagenome | biome: gut microbiome | host: Homo sapiens | place: Madagascar | study: EMG produced TPA metagenomics assembly of the PRJNA485056 data set...
TATCAAGCCCCATCAACCCTCATCAACCACCCGCCATTTCTTTCTGGAGTGGGTGTCGGTGAAATCAGTGTCGATCTCGTAGAAGGAGGCCCCCGCCGGGACGCTCGGCCATCGCGCGCGGGAGCGCGCAGGTTAGGTCAAGCTCCCCCAAAGGGTCCTTCACACGGGGCTCTTCACGAGGGAACGCCCTTTTCTCGATATGTGCCATGGGGGCAGCCTTCACACGTTCTCCACTTCCTCTCACTGAACACCGAGGATTATACCACATTTATCGACTTCACCGACTCCCTTGCCATAGGGGCATGGGAACTTCGCGTGCGAAGGCCGCAGACACAGCGAAATTTTCTTCAGATTGGCCGAAGTTCCGCCAATCCGACAAGCCATCCAGTACCTTTCCGGAACGACGATCCCTCCAGGAAAGAGGCGGCAACGCGGTGTTTCACCTGCGGATCGTCTCGGTCCCGATCAGGCGGCCTTGCCCGTCGCGATAGGTCGTCCGGCCGTTCCGGTCCGTCGTCGATGTCCGCTGGACGCGCCCGGAGGCATCGCGGTACGTCGTCTTGCCGGAACGATCCGTCGATTGCGTCCCCTGTATCCGCCCGCCCCCGTCGCGAAAGACGATTCGTCCCTCCGGGTACCGCTGCGCAGACTCCTGAAGACGTCCGAGCGAATCGCGGTACGTCGTCCGTCCGTGGGCATCCGTCTGCCCCGTTCCCGTCAGGCGTCCCGAACCGTCCCGGTACGAGACCTTGCCGGAGCGGTCAACGGTCACGCTGCCCTGCAGCCCTCCAGTGGCGTCGCGATAGACGGTGCGGCCGCCCGGCTCGACCTGAACGGTTCCCTGGGTTCGTCCCAAACCGTCGCGGTACGGCGTCTTGCCCTTCCCGTCGCACACGACCGTGCCCTGCAACCGCCCCTGCCCGTCGCGAAACGAGGTCCGTCCGCCCCGGTCCGTCGTCACCGTGCGGACAATGCGCCCCTGCGCATCCCGGTACGTGACGACCTCCGCCGCGCACATCCCCGCACAGAGGCCAATCACGGCGAACGGCAACCAGTGTTTCCTCATGTTCCCGGTCAACCTCCTCAAGACGAGTAAGCGCAACCGTTCGATGCGTTGAAATTCAAATGGGGCGAACGCCGATTTTCATTGGCGGCGGGTGCAGGTGCTTCCACAGGCGGTAGGCCTGCAGATCCGCCGCAGAAAGCTTGAAGACCGCCGCAAGGATCGCCGCGTCGTCAAGAAAGCCAAGTCCGGGAATGCAGTCCGGGACAAGGTCGATGGGCGAAATGAAGTAGATGAGCGCACCCGCCAGCGAGGCAATCATCCGTCCGGGGACCTTGTCGTAGGCGCCCCGCAGCCAGTCGCGGATCAACGAGAACGCCGTCTTGATGTCGTCCCAATACTGCGACAGGAAACCCGCTTTCCGCGAAAGCCGTGCGGCCATGTTCTTCTTACCCAGCAAGTCCTCCATGTCCTTTTGCGTGACCTTCTCCGCCCGCTTTCGGATTTCCTCTTCAACATTGATGTTCATCGCGCCTTACCTCCCTTTCCGCAAATCCTCGTGCCGGGGCGGAAGACGGCGCACGCCGCCATCCGTCCCTGGCCCTTGGTTCATTCTTCTTCTGATTCGGCGTTCCCCGTTTCCTCCGAGGTCTCGTCCGCCGCATCCGAGGCCGCCTTGGCGACATCCACGCCCGCCGCAGCAGCCTCTTCGGGCGACAGCACGACTTCGCCGTCCAGCTTGAACTCCGGCTTCTTTTTCGCCTCGACGATTGCGCCGGCCACGCCGCCGAGCGTCGCGCCGGCGAGCAGCCCCGTCAGCATTCCGCGCCAGACGCCCGATCCCGTGCTTTCGTTCGTCACGCCGCCCGTGATGCCCCCAAGGAGAATCCCGGCGACGCCGCCCGCCAAGGCCCCGGCGAGTCCGCCGATGACGGAGCCCGACTTTTCGCCGACCTCCGTCTCAACGCTCGTCGCGTCCTCAAGGGAACCCAGTGCATCCTGCACCATCTTGCTCATCATTGACATGTCGTTTTTCCTTTTCTGCCGCATGATTGCGACACGCTCCAATGAGCAAACACCGTGCCAAGACGCGGAAATGACGAAAAGCCCAATGCATCGGCCGTTTCAACGGCGTCCGCCGCGCGGCGGCTGGTCAGTTTCGGAGCAGTCAACTGCTCAACTCTGGACTCGCCATCCCCATCGCCTCAAGGTGGCGGCGCATCGTATTGCGCGAAATCCCGAGCGCGGCGGCGGCGCGGGAGACGTTGCGGCCATATTTGACGAAAACGCCTTTGACGTGCGCCTGGACAACCGCCTCGAGTTCGTCCGGCCTCTGTGCGCCCTCCTCGCCCGCAGATTCGCCGAGAAGCCCCGCGTTCATCTCCCGATGCCGCGCCACCAGCCGCACGAAGTCCGTCTCGTCCAAGACCGCCGCCCGTTCGAGGAGGTTCAGGAGTTCGCGCACGTTCCCCGGATAGCCGTAGTCCATGAGGGCGAGCAGCTGCCCCTCCGACAGGTGGCGGCGGAACTTTCCGAACCACCAGTTGTCCGCAATGTCGCGGATGTCCTCCTTATGTTCGCGAAACGGCGGAACGCGCACCTGAACCACGTTCAGCCGCATGAAAAGGTCCTCGCGGAACTTCCCGTCCCGGACGAGCGCGGGCAGGTCGCGGTTTGTCGCCGTCACCAAGCGGACGTCCGTCTTGAGTTCCTCATGCCCGCCAATGCGCATGAAGCGGCCGCCCTCCAGGACGCGGAGAAGGACGCCCTGCGCCTCAAGCGGCAGTTCGCCGATCTCGTCCAGGAAGAGCGTCCCGCCGTCCGCCAGCTCGAAAAGCCCCTGCGCCTGTCGGTCCGCGCCCGTAAAGGCCCCCTTCTCGTATCCGAAGAAACGGCTCTCAAGCAGGTTCGGCGTGACGCTCGCGCAGTTGAACGCATAGAACGGCTCGTTCCGGCGCGGCGATTTCGTATGGATGAGGAGCGCAACCGTCTCCTTGCCCGTTCCGGATTCGCCGAGGATCAGCACGCGCGCCTCCGGGTGCACGGCGACCTTGCCGATCACCGTGCGCAACGCCTCCATCTGCGCACTGCGGCCGACGAGCTCGCGGCTTCCGTACCGCCGGTAGTGCGCAACCAGCTCCCGCATCTCCGGGCTCCAGGCGGACTCGGCCTCGCCGTTCGCAAGGTAGCGGATGGCCGTCTCGTACGGACGCTCCTCCTGATGGCACCGGTGCGCGTGCATCGCCGCCGCGATCAGTTCGTGATAGGGCGGCACGGACTTCGGCAGGCGGCTCCCCTCCAGCGCATACGGCAGGAACTTCGCGACATCCGCGCCGAACGCCGCCCCGACCGCACGGACCAACGCCCCGTTGAACGCACCGCCCTCGACGACCCTCGCCGTCATCAGCGGCGCAAGGTTGAGCCGTTGCGATTCCGTCATCGGAAGCCCGCTGATCCAAGTCACCTCCGTCGTGCGCCAGAGCGCGCGAAGCGCCGCGCCCAGCCGCTCCTCGTCGCCCGCGAGGCTCACGCCGATCACGTAGATGCGCGTCCATTTCGCGCCCTCGGCGGACAGGAACTCCGGCAGCTGGCGCTTGCTGACCCCGCGCACGTCGGCGCGTCCGTCCAACGCCTTCAGCGCCACCGCCGCCGCGACGGCGTATTCCTTCCATCCCCAGCCGGTGAGAATCAAGGTTTTCATATTACCGTCGCCGCTCATGCCCACCAGTCCTATCGGCTTGCCAACTCTTGCCGTTCTTTACGCATCTGGGAGATGCGGTTCTCCATATCCATCAAGAGAGGTTCGAACAGACACTTTAATGCGGGCGGCAACGTCACCACCTGATGCTGCAAGATGCACAATTTGGCTTTACAACGAGCCAATTCCACGGTGACGCCCTGGTGCTTCATCGTTGCCGCACGGAACATCGATTCGCGCGCCTTGGACAACTCCTCCCGCACACGGCAATCCGCTTCGTAAATGGCCTTCTGCCTGCAGTAATCGACGAGTTGCCCCACTGCGGTTAGCCCTGCATCGAACGCCGAATGGCCAATCTCACTTTTTGGCAAGCGAAGCAATGACATATTCAATCACCTTTTCCTTCAGATGGTCAGATATTTCCCGGTTGCGGAGCAACTCCATCACCTTCTCCGTCGTCCGCCGACGCTCTTCCGACTCCCTGTCAAATCTGGAATGCCACGCCTCGCTCTCCGCCCGGGTTCGAGTCACATAGGATTCGGCTTCCGCCCTGATTCGATCAATGTCCGCCGCGATCTTTCGGACTTCAGCATCCGCATTGGCTTCGATCTTCGCTACCTCGTTCCTGGATTCAACGACCATTCGCGCGAGCCCCATCGCCCCTGAAACAAAATTTCTCGTTGTTTCGGGATCCCAGCCACCCTTACCCAAGGGAATGCCGTCCCCCCTGCTTGCCGGAACCCGGTCAATTGCATCCGGCACGATGACGGTCGGCCGACGCGACGTTGAAACCTGCAAATCGTGTTTACCCATTGTTTATTTCTCCAGCTTTGAAAGAGATCCCCTCAGAAACTTTTCGTCACATTTAAGCTGTTTTACTTTCTGAGCGCTATATCCATCGCGGGCCGCAGCTATCGACTTATCGACATCTTGAATCATGGCGGCATAGCACGCCTTCACGCTCGAATAATTCGATTCTCGATATTCGGGGATCATCTTATCCCGCAACTCGTCGCAAACTTCATCCTTCCAGTTGTCAACAACCTGGGAAACTTTTTCCTTGAGTTCCCCCTGCCATTTGGACGCATCCCATGCATATACGGCAAACTCGACGACAACCTGAAACGCAGCCGACATCGCCTGCACGACTCGCTTGGTGAAAATCTTTGCGATGTTCGTATACACCTCGCGGCTAAATGTCTTTCCGACCAACTTGCCCGTCTGTTTCACGCCCATCTTGACGAGATTCCCCACGCCCGCCGCGGTTCCACCAACACCGCTTACGTTCGCGATTGCGGAGGATGCCACCTTCCCCGCAATCTGTTCGCCGATCCGCCCCGCAAGGTTCAGCATCAATTTATCCAGATTCGGATTGGTGACCACCTGAGCCTGAGAATTAATGTGATGAACGATCTTATTCGCCATTTCCGACAATTCGTCATCCATTTGCCGAAAGACTTCTTCGACGTGGGCTTCAAACTTCTTCGTCGCCTCCGCACATCCGAACGGAAGGACGTGCGAGAAGATATAGGCCTGACACTGGTGAACGTCGAACCACTTATTCGAATCGTCAATCTCTTTCTCGGCATGAGCGATTAACTCGGATGCCATCTGCGAGAACATCTTCGGCAATTGATTTTCCAGTTTCGCCATATAGCGATCGACGATTTTATATGACGCCTCCTCCTTTTCTTTGAATTCCTCTCGCATTTTGTCAAGAACGCCAATCGATTCAAGCCCCGCCGACGATGCGTTCAAATCACCTTCAATCTCCGATATGCGTCGGTTCAGGAACGAACAAAGCACGTCCTTGCATCGCGCATTGAGAGCTACCATTCGCTCATCCGAAAACGCGACTGCCGCAACCGCCCGCCAAAGGTGATCGGTCTTCGGCAAGACGCTTTTTCCGTCCGGTGTCGGCATCGCTGTGCGAACGACAATCAGTTGAACCCTGTCATGCAGGGTGTCTTCCGCATGAAGACGTATCTCCGCGATGCGCTTGTCAGATTCCGAGACGCCTTCCGGAACGCGATTCACGACAAGTATGACGGGAAAATCCCCGAATCGCTTCCGCACGTCTCCGACCAGCGACATCAGCTCCTGGTCGCACGCGCCGAACCCGACCTTGTAGGAGACGGGGAAGACGACCACGTCGCTTTCAGGCAGGAACTCCTTCAGGACTTCCGCGTGTTCCGAAATGACGGCGTTGAATCCGGGCGTGTCGAACACCGTCAACCCCTTGAATCCCTTTCGGATCTCCGGGAACTCGGCCTTCAACCGCAACAACTTGTCGTCCGGCTTCTCCGAAAGCGCACAGAATTGAGCGTACGACAGTTCTTCGACCGTCGCATCCCGGTTGATTGCCAACAGTCGTTCTTTCGGGGCCAACCCATGCTCGATCCACGTCACGGTTCCCGTCGTCGGCTTCGCCCCGGCGGGAAGGAATCTCCGCCCCAAGAAGGAATTGACGAGGGTCGATTTCCCGCTCGAGGTCTCGCCCGCGAGTGTGACATAACTCCGGGGATTGTCCAGATGCTGGGCGAACAGTTTAACGGCTGCAACCAACTGCGGGTCGCTTGATTCCTCGAGGATTCGCCAGTTGTCGTCCAGAATCGCGGCAATTTGCTTGGTCGTCATTTCACTTATTCCATTTCTGCGGCAATCGTCTCGAACATCTGAATGTCGCATTTGATTTCATCAACAAGACGCGCCTTCTCGGCGACAGGCTTTTCGAGGTCGCCGATGAGCGTCCTAAACTGCTTGTCAACCGAATCCTTCTGACTCCTAAGCCAGTCATGGATGGAGGACTCCGCTTCCGACACAAATCCCTGAACGACCGCCTCGTACTTCGTTTGAGCCTTCTTCTGAAGCTTCTCGGCGGCCGCGAACAGTTCGCCGCGCGCCGTCTCCTGCTGGGACTCGACTTGCACGTCCCGTGCCGTATTTCCGAACAATGCACCGAGGAGCGATCCTGCGCAACCAACCACGAGACCAACGGCGGTTCCAACGACGGTCCCAACCGCTGGGCAGATAGCGGATCCCACCATGGCTCCCACCTCGCCTCCCGCCCAGATGCCTCCACAGAACCCTCCGATTCCTCCTGCCACACTTCCTATTGAGCCATAAGTCTCGTGGGCCTTCGTCTTTTCAGAGAATGTCTGCCCGCGGACACCCAGTTGACAGGCGGTCTTCAAGCCGCCGCACGCCTCAAGACCCGAAAGAATTTGGGAAAGTTGAGCGCCCGTTTCGACGAACTCCGGTTGAATCGACTGGAACAATTCCTCATTTCCTCGTTTCACATAATCGTTGAATGCGTGATTCAACTGCTCTCCGCCGACCAGCCCGGCGTCAATCGACTGGCGAACGCCATTGCGCAAATTCTCGACGAACTTCTGGCATTCGCTTCGGATCAATTCCGTCAGCGCTCTCCGGCGTTCAAACAAGAAGTCTCGCGCCTGTCGTGTCAACTTGATGTTATTGGCAAGCGTCGCATCCGCGGCTTTCTTCGCCTCCAGTGCTTTCTTGCGTTCTTCAGCGGCCTCCCCCTCTAGTTGCGAAACCTTTTCTTTTCCGGCACCGACACCCGCCGACAGGAGCGCCAGGGCCTGCGCCTTCTTGCCCGCGAAGACGTCCTTCCGCCAATCCGTGGCAAACTGCACGACCCGTTTGCGGAATTCGTCGACCCCCGAATCGGCAACCATTTTTGCGTCATCCCGAATGCGTCCGTCCAAGGCCTTTTTTACGCAGACGACATCCGGCTGGACAATCGTCGAATCCGGCATCTTCAACGATTCGGCGATTTTCTTCAGGACATTGTAGTTGTGCGCCCGGCCCTCGCAAACCTCGTCATTCGATTCGTCCGTCCACTGGTTCTGCACCCAAAACACCCGCCCCATCAGCGGCAACGCGCCTTGGATAAAGACGGACTCGCTCTGCGTAATCGGCGGAACCGTGCGAAGCATGAAGATTGCCGCCGCGCATTTTCGCAAATACTCAACCGTTGTCTTCTGATTTGCCGCCGTGATGCTGCCCACGCCCGGCAAGTCGACAAAGACGATTCCATCCTTCAGAAGGGGGTTCTTCACAATGATCTCAATGTGGGAAACGCCCTTCTCATTTCCTGGGTTCTTCTCCTGGTGTACATAGTCCGCCAAGCCCTTTTCAGAACACTCGACCTTGCGCCGCTCACCCGTCGAAAGAACGACGAAGGCCTCCGCATCTTCATTTCCCCCATAGCGCACGGCGGTTGGGATGCAAGTCGTCTCATCCGCATCCACCGGCAGCAGAATGTCACCGAACAGAACGGCATTCAAGAAGGAACTTTTCCCCGCCCCTTGCGTTCCGAGCACGGGAATCAGGCACTCCTCCGAACTCAAGTCAGCCACACTTTTTGCAAACCGCTCGTCTACATCCGCAGCATTCAAATACTTGCCAAGTGCGGACTGAATCTTCTTGTCCGAATAGAACTCTTTTACGTTCATGCCTTTTACCGTTTTCATTTTTGTGGCTTTACTCCCAGCCGGGAACTTCGCTACAAGCGTCACGCCTTCTTGACGCATTTTCTCGACACCTTCTTGACCGCCCCCGCCTTCGATTGGCCCTTTGAAATCAACTTGCCTTGAAGATCCGCAATTGCCGCGACCTTGGAAAAGATTTCCTCCTGAGAGGCCGCAACCGCGTCGATTTTCCGGGTCAGGTCTTCAACGGCGTCGTCAAGACGCGTTGAAAGCCGACGGAGTTCGTCTTCTATCTTCTGCATCTTCTGGGCATCATCATCCCCCGACAACGTTTCAAGTTGCTTCAACGGCGCCAAAAGGTCAGCAAAGACATCCTGAAGCTGTCGAAGCGTGAGTTTGGTCTGTTCATCAATCATTACTTTGACTGGCTCGAGCATCGGTTTACTCCTTATTTCTGTTGGATTTTGATAATCATCTAATTGTGACAGTTGGAATGGGAGACGTAAAAGCCCGTGGCATGACGCCGTTCGGGTGTCAGTCGGAAAATGTCCGCGATTTCCTTTACAAATGTTTGCCGTCCATTTTCCGACTCTTTGATTGTCTTGTTGAAGACGAGCTCATGCAACAAGACCGACCAATAGAGCTCCCTGTCACACGCCATGACGTCAAACACGGGCGTCTTCTGAAGCGCCTCCCTGACAAGCCCCATCATTTCGCCGAAGGCGTCCACAAACGCATCGCCCCTTGTGGTGGCGGCGACATGCTCCCGAAGGGAATCCATCACCCAGACGATCTTGCCGCGCTTGCTTGCATCCTTAAGGAATTTCCTCGGGATTCCCCCGCCGAACAACTTCCCCCTGAAACTGCCCGTCTGCTCGGCATTCACAAGGAGAAACACGAGGGAATCCGCGTTGAGTTGCGGAAGTTCCGGATTGCTGAAGTTCACGACCTCAAAGTCCGCCCGATCCCTGACAAACCATTCCTCGAAGGATTTCAATTTCTCCGGGTCCCACCCGCACAAGACGGCGCGACTCTTCCCCGAACGGCGGAAGATGTCATCCGTGAGGGCGTACAATTCTTTAAAGGACTGTTCATGGGCAAGTTTTGCCACGCAATAGACTTCGGGGCTGAGGGTGGTTTCCTGCAACTCCGGCACGGCGTGAAGCCCCGCATTCGTCTCGACAACCGCATTCTGAACTTCGTGCTTTCCACTTGTACAGGAGCATTTCTCATACGCCACGAGTTTCGCCTCAATCTTCTTTCCGACGTCGGGCGGCAAAAGCTGCGCCTCCTGATTCTTGAGCGCCGCTTCCCGATCCTCCAACTCACGGGAGAACTGCGCAACCATATAGGTCGTATTCCGCCGATACACGGGCACTTGCTGCGAGATCGCAGACACGAATGTCGCATAGGCGGCATCTATTTGCTTGACCAACGCCTTGATGTCACAATAGGTTGTCGTTTCATAATAGACGCGCGTTTCATACCCGCAGCATCCGAGCGTGAAGAGTCGCTTGCAGGCGCCCCAAAGACCCTCTTCCTCGACTTCTTCTTCGTGCCGGATGCGTTTCTTCTTCTGGCAATCCTTGATCGACACGTATTGGCTGTGGAACGGTTCCGAACGGACGACCTGGGATTCCTCCATGTTCAGGTCTTGGCAACAGATTCGCGCTTTCTTCTGGGTTTCGGTGATTGCCTGACTGAAATACGCATTCAGGTCACGTGTCGACTGTTCGAACTCGGACTTCATCTTCTTCACCTCGGAAGAAAGAGATTCCGCTTTGCGGTACTTGACCTTAGACCGGTTGTCACCCAGCATTCTCGAAAAGAAGTTTCCCTCGTCGAGGTATTGGAGATCAATTTCATGCAAAAGGGCGTCCTTTTTCTGCTCTAGAGACTTCAGACACCGCATGATCCTGTCCTCCGTCTGCGCCTGGACTTCCCGAAGGCCGGAAAGGTTTCTGCTCCACGCAGACAGCTTCCTCTTTTCCCCGTCTTGGACGGTTGCGGTCTGCTCCGCCTCCCCCAGCTTGAGTCGCAACGCGGAAAGCATCCCCTTCACGATTCCATTGAGTTGCGCCGTCCGCCGCGCAACACGGAAATCGGCGTTCACGCGAATCTGCTTATCGAGAACGCGCCCCAATTCAGCGAGATTCGACTTCTCCCAAGTCGGGGCTTTCGCGGACACCTGGACAAGGGGCGCCGACCTGACGGACGACTTCTTTGCGCGCGCAAGGAGTCGCTCCAGCCGCCGACGGTGTTCCAACTTGATTTCCTCAACCGTTTTCTCGACACCCTCACGGGTGATCTTCGGCTCAATCGAGTCAATCTTGTTCTGGACGACAACGAGCGGCTTGTCGTCCGTGGTCACGCTGTCAATGAACTCAAGGTTCTTGGCATCCGAATCACACTTGACGTTGGTGAGGAACAGAATCATGTCAACTGTCGGAAGAACGAGTTTCATCGTGACTTCCTTGTGCTGATCAAGCCCGTACGCATCCAATCCGGGCGTATCGATGATCACCAAATCCCGATTGTACTTGAAACCAGGCGCATGAACGCGAATCTCATCGACGTTCTCGCGGTTCCCGGGATTGAAGCGCTCGTCGCCATACTTCTCGAGCTCCCTGCGAATCTCATCCGCCGTGCCGGCGACGATTCGCGGCTTCTTGCCCGACTTCGGGTCGAACCGGATCTCCGCCTGCCGCTTTTTCTCCCATCCGCACAAAACCTGACGACTCGAGCTCGGGCCGACCCGCGTCGGCAGCAACGGCGC
>ERZ1034962.947-NODE-947-length-10797-cov-5.827872_pt1 | contig 10797 bp, 14 predicted proteins | sample MGYA00520696_ERZ1034962 | MGnify/ENA primary metagenome ERZ1034962 (study PRJEB33766, sample SAMN09781770) | gut metagenome | biome: gut microbiome | host: Homo sapiens | place: Madagascar | study: EMG produced TPA metagenomics assembly of the PRJNA485056 data set...
GTTGCTCCTGCCGAGTTCTCCTATTTCACGCATAGGTGCAAATTTTATAAAATAAAAACAGCTACCGATTAAACGGTAACTGCTTTATTCTGCTGTTTATTCATTTGATTTACGATTTCTTTTGCCTTTTCCTGCTGCGATTCTGCATCATCAATAGTCTTATATAGATTTTCGAGATACGGTTTTGATAAGTTAAATGTCTTTTCCGCGTCTCCCCAAAGACCAACAGTAGTTATAGCAATAAGAGGATGTATACCGGCTTGCAATAATACTGTAAGCGTCTGTGCCTTGGTGTACATATTATCCTGCGGACTGTGATTGATCTGGACATTAAAATCTCTTATAGATAATTTCAAATCAATTCCTGCGATTTTCAGTACATTCAATGCAACATATGCCAGCTTCTTTTCTGCTGATTTTACAATAGGGTCTTTCAATTTTGCTCTTGTCTTTGAAAAATCCCATCCATTACGAAGTTCGACGGCTCCCTGTGTATCTCCGCCTGTGTTTCCCTGCTTATTTGGGATTGCCAAAATTGATAACGTATTATTCCATAAATCATCTTTAGCCACTTGGCACTGTGTTTGATCCAGTTCCTGTGTCATAATATCCACATCGGATTTATTATCAGAATTATTTGATTTTACAGTAAGCGCATGGCTTTCTTTCATTTTTTCAAATTCTTCTTGATCTATGTCGCAATTTATAAATTTGATCCAGTATTGCACAAATTGCTCTACTCCGTCCATTCGATTAGACTGCATATTGTTTATCGCATCCAGCATACCAATAACAAGTTCAATATCCGATATCCTTTCGTGATTGTTTGGAAATTCAACAATCGGAATTGCGCCATATGTATGCAGTTTTGAGTATTCCAGCTTTCCGTCAATTATCTTAAAAGATTTTGTATCAGAAAACGCCAGTTTATATGTTTTACCGTTTTTATCTTTCAACTCTTGAACCGCTAAAATGGCTTCTTCTGTTCCCTCTTGATAAATTGTAAAAGTGTTCATTGGAGTAGGAGCCACAATTCTTAGCGGTACCTCTCCTGAAAACGGCTGTATCGCCTTAAACGATGTACCAGTTGCAGATTGCCATTCGCCAGCTTTAATGTCTTTTTCTTGTTTGTTTGCATCTGCCATAAAATCATTGAGCATATCCACAGCCTTGTTGATTACTTCATCATCCTTTCGGCTAATGAATTGAATCGGCTCGCCGTATGTCTGCCCTACTTTGAACTGAACAATTTCGTATGCATGATTTTCCACTATTCTGTTTGTGATATCCTCGTTTGTTACTTTCTGTCGATACAGAATCGGTTGATCTCCCTTGTAGTAGTCCCACAGATATTTTATTACCGTTTTGTTGTAATAAAACGCACCAATGCAGCTTCCGATTACTTGTACGACATTAGCTTCTGTTATCTGCTCAACATTCGTATATGCAATTTTTCTACCGTAACATCCTTTTACAATGTCCTGCAAAAATCTTCTGTTCATATATACCTCTGCATCAGATAAACGTCATTCCACTTGCTGTCTGCCTTACTGGTAATGGTTTTACTTCAATACCTCCTGTCGCAACCCTGTACACGATTTTTTTGCCGCATTTTCTGCATTTCACAACGATATCTATTTGTGATCGCCCATCGTATGTAGCCACTTTTCGATTGCATCTTGGACAATATATCTTTTTTTCTTTCATAAAATTCTCCATGAAAAAAGCACCGCATTACTGCGATGCCTTTTCAAACATTATTTACAAGGGGATATGAGAAAACACTTATACTTTTTCACATTGCCATAATACCACATATAGGGGTGGAAGTCAACTATAAATACAATATATTGTGCCATGTTTTTTTTCAAATTCTTTGATTGCTGTTTTTTGTGCCTTTTTTACTGCACTTGTTGTTATATTTCTTTCTGTCGCAATTTGAGGTACGCTTTTAAAAAAAATATATTTGTCAAAAAGCAATTTTCTGTAAGATGGATTATCCAGCATTCTTATTTGCATTTTTATTTTTTCTTTTAAGTTGACATATCTATCTGTCAAGTAATCGATTTCCTTTTCCTTCTCTATAATTTCATTCACGATATCAGTATATTTATCAAAATTAGGGCTTGTCTGAACACGTTCTTTGTTTTCAACGGAAGATATGCTCATATGTCTAATTTTGTACTGTGATAATTCTAACAGCTTTTCATTTATCAGATCATTTAATGTTCCTATTTGATTCAAATATTCTTTCGTTGTCATTTCAATACCTCCTAAATGGATTTATAGCAGCTTCTACCTTTGCTTGTGTTCCGCTTCGCATCTCGTTCTCAAACAATGCGACTGAATCCGGCGCATCATCATGCTTTACTTTTCCGCTTCTTGTCATGGTCGTAAGCTCTTTCATAAACTTATAATATTGTCTTTGCCTGTCCATTTTTTTAAAATCGCGGAAATAATAATCTCGAATGATATTATCTCTCGCATTTTCCATTCGAGTTATTTTATTTGAGCAATTAAACTTGAACCGTGCGCTGCATCTTCCACCTTGCTTTTTTACAATGTCCATTACATCGCGACCAAAATATTCTCCGGCACTGTTGCTCTCGAATGTAACTGTCTTTACATTGTGCTTAATAAGCATATTTGCGCATTCTGGCTTGGTAAATTGTGTTCCGGCATTATCGAACACTACATCTACGATATAAACCTCGTTGCCGTACACATAGCCAATCGGCATTGAGCAACTATCCTCTCCTTTATCTGCGCTATCGCAAGCTGCCATAATAGCGTCTGGCTCTCTGTCAACTGGTAGTTCCTCAAAATAATTAAGCTCGTTTTCCGCAAACATTCTCCCTTTTGCTTCAAATGGTTCTTGTTGGAACTCTGCCGCCCACGTTTCTTCCGAAACAAGTTTTCGTTCCTTTTGGTAGTAATCGGTTGTGAATATCTTCCGCAATCCTTTTTTATCTTTTCGATAAATCTCCCAGTTACTTTCATCGGTAATTGGATCAAGTGCTGGAATTGCGACTTCTTTCCACCGCCACCCCAATTCATCAGCTTTATTTTGTAAAGCCGTAATTGGATCGTACAAGCTGTATTTCGTTCCCTGTATGATAATAGGCGTTCCCTCTAATCGTCTACCGAGAACATCGTCTGTTACTTTCTCGCAAAGAAACTCTAATCTGTCACGGTTTCTTGCTTCCTCATGATTTTTAACGCAGTCGTCAATATAAACAAGTACATTTGCTTCTGTGCAACCTACGATTGCGCCATCAATAGGTCGGCATGTAAATGTTGGAAAAATATTCTTGCTTTTAAGGTCAATAGAAAGGTTTTCCGCGCTCTTGTATCCATCTTTGCTGATTTTTGTTGCTTCTGGAAATACACTTAAAAACCTCTGATATGTGCTCTCCGTTTCAAATCCTTGTAAAAGTCCTCCGTAAAATCTTTTTACAAGTCCTTCTCCCTTACCTACGCCAAAAATACTTCCGTCCGGATCCCTTCCGCCCATCATCTGCGCAAGTTTTAATCCACCTGTGGTCTTTCCTGTACGTTTTGGTTGCGAAACAGAAAGAAAGTCTAGTTTTCCGTCGTAAATTTCCTGGTATGCTTCGACTACAGGCTGCAATACTCTTTTTCTCGGGAAATAAAATCTTTTCCACGGGTCTTTTTCATCAATTTCAATGTAATAAAAAAAGCTGTCCACAAGATAGGCTGATTCATACATCAAAACATCGTAGAATTGTTGAAGTGCCTTGTATGTCGTATCATGTTCCCCGGCATACACTTCTAAATCTGCAATGGTTCCACCCGTTTCTCCTTTTACATATTGATCTATTAGTGATTTTGCCCTTGCTGATTTCTGCAATCCATATTGAACATCGTTCTCCGATCGAAATGCTACTGATAAAGCCTGTATATACGCATCAATTACCTGTTCATCAACGCCTTTTCTCTTTATGTAATTTTCATATCCATTTACTGTGGAAATTAGGCTTGAACTTGCCATAAGAAAAGCACCTCGCTTCTTCACAGCAAAGGTTCTTATAGACCTCTGCCTATAATTTTTCTAGGATAGCGACTAACTTCATTTGTTAGCCGGTTATTTATTTATTTGATATCAATGTCCGGTACAATTCTTTCTGGATAAAAAACTAACTGATAATGATACTTATCTGTTCCGGTTGGTTCTATCTGCTCCATAACATAGCAAGTCCAATCATTCAAGTAAATATAATCTTTGTAGTATGTATTCTCGCCTGTCTTAACCGTAATCACAAGCTCATTGTTACTGTTATTGCTAAGATCCATATATCCTTCTGCCTGCAGCATAATGGTATCTGTTCTTGCATTTGTTACAGTGATTTTTCTGTACAAATTAAATTCATTCGCATCTTTTGTAAGGTTATAATTGACTGTATCCGCCGTAGTGCATCCCACCAGGCTTACAGCAATGCATACAAGCATAATCAGTGACATAATTTTCTTTTTCATATAATTTTCTTCCTTTCTATTTCTGAATAGTTTCCAGTATTCAAAAGATCATTTCCGCATATACTATTTTCGGAGTGATAAAATGATCGCTTGGATCCTGTTTTTGTTGCATATTGCTAACTCTTAGCTCCATCTTTCAGTGTATCCGTCATAGATATGTTTGTTACATTTGGGAATAAAGGCGTCTTTCCGTTCTTTTCCACCAAACCGATCTTGATAGATATAATGTTGATACCCCAATTCTTCCATTTTGGTGATATCATCCTCAACAACTTGGATAAATCCCAGCATTCTACCATGTCCGCAACAACAACCCATAGTCCGAATCCCTTTCTTCCAAAGATCATGTACCTCATACGATATACAAGCGTCCATTGTGATTTTTTCTCTATACCCCTTTCCTATATTCACAGGGATCAATTTTTCCGGGCACTTGAGCGTGATCTGTCTGCAATTATATGCGCTCACCTTCTTACATCTCCTTTACATCAATTGAATTACACGTATTTTCTGTGGCTCTGCTCCAGTTCATTTTCCGATATATCCAGATAGATCTGCGTCGTTTCAATGCTCTCATGCCCTAAAAGCTTAGATACAAGCTCTATTGGCATTCCCCGGCGCAGGGCAAATGTGGCACCGGTACGCCGGAATCTATGTGGATGCGTTTTCTCAACTCCTGCTCGTTTTCCCAGTTTTCTGATGTTTGCTCCAAAACTGCTTGTATCCATCGGCTTATCCTTTATCAGTTCCGGTACCTTCCACCAGTCACGTGGTTTTACTTTTGCCTTTTTTGCCCACATCGAAAATGTTTCTCCGGAGTTTACCTGGATGTTGCAGCTTGGAAACAGGTATGTGCTATTATCTTTTCTTTCTGCCAGATATGTATTCAGATATATCTTGGCTCTTTCTCCAATATAGCAGTACCGGTCTTTTTGCCCTTTTCCATGTACAAGCACTTTGCTCCTGTCCTCTGAAAAATCTGTTATTTTCATATTGCAGATTTCCTCGGCTCTGCACCATGTCGAAAGCAGGATTTCTATAGCACATGTCATTCTTAAGTCATCTCTTGCTGCAATTCTCATTTTTTCAATATCTTCTTCCGCAAATGTAATTATATTGTTTGCAAGTCTTACATAAACTTCGTATTCATATTTTCCGTCTGGCTTTTCCCATGTTTTACAGATAACTCCTATGTCCGACTTATTTGCAACAACGATATCTCCAAAAAGAAATTTAGGCTTGTTCATCTTTTCTGTCCTCCACAATTCCGTCAATTATTGCTTTTTCTAGCAATTCTCTAATGCTTATAAGATCTTTTAATACATTTGTCTTTTGGATAAATAATATGTGTTTTTGTATCTCTGTCGGTTGTACAGTCTATCCCGGAACTATATTTTGCACATTTTTCTCTGTATTCGCATATATCGCATTCGGTATTTTTCTCTTTATATTTTTGTTGCTTGTATTTCTTAAAATCCTTGCATTCATAGTCAAGCGATGTATCGTTACCTTTTTGGCAAATATAAAACGGATATTCGTCTCCTGTTTCTTTATCAAAAATAAGATCTTCATCACAATATTTGCAAATTGAACAGTCTTTAAACATTTTCATTCTTCATAAACCTCTCAAAATCTCTTTTACACTTAGGGCATAACTCATATGTTCTTTCGTGAAATCCATATCTTCTAGCATTCCTGATTTCAAGACACATATCATTATCTTCAAAATAAGGAACCATGTCTCCACACATTCCGATTGGCTTAAATTTAACTTCGTTCCAGCTTTTAGGTATTATTTCTTTTCCGCACCTGTCGCAAGTGTACCATTCTTTCTGATGTTTCATTCTTCATCCCTCTTTCAAAGTATGCTTAATCACGCTATCTGCAATTTCAACTGCTCCCCATCCGAGCAATATACAAAATATTTTTCCCATCCAATCGCCAATGTTTCCTACCATTTCGGATAATAAATATCTTAAAACGCTTGAAATCATAATCCATGTTAGGAAAATGTATAGGATAGTGCAGATTATTCTAAGACTTTTCCATAACATTTTCATTCTTCCACCAACTTTCTGCCACATATAGGGCAATAATTTATATCCATTGTTCCCGGGCCCGCTGTCTCCTGTATTTATGTACAAGAAAATTGTTCCATTTTCATTCGCAATAAAATCCTCTTGCGTCATAAGCGCATTCAGAAATTCTGTTTTAACATCAGCTATTTTTCTACAAAATTTACACATATTACACCTCAATCAACGTAAATTTTCGTTTTGTTGTCGGCAAATTTCGATGCATTATGCCGTTCTCGTCTCTATATACGCCATTCATCGAAGGTATTCCGTTAAATTCAACATAACCTAAGTATACCCGATACTCTTTGTCTGCCACTCGTAATGTTCCATAAGTGTCTTGATTTTCAAACTTGGCATTAAATCCATCATAATTGTATGGCGTACCGCAATACGGACATTTTGTATGCGCCGTATCTATCGGTGCACCACAATTTATACAATTTTGTACCATACAGCTAACACCTCGCAATCGTTGTGCGGTTTCTTGTATTGATTATCCGACCTTGTTCGTAATCAGTTTAAAATAATCAATACAAGCATTTTAATTGTTTCAGCAGGGACTACCGCAACGCCTGCTTATCCGGTAATGACCCGGACGCTTCTGATATACGGATTTGCACCGTACTCGCACCAAGCATGGGAATCGAACCCATCAAAATTTCCATCATATGCTTTTACAAGCATTATCAATTCTGTCAACCTTTGTTATCGGAATCGAACCGAACTCACACTACGCTATCAGAACCTTACTCGTTATAACTTTCAATTTCAGCCAAAACATAGACCATCTGATGGAAGACAGCTTAATTTGACCGAATAGCAGCACATGGAGTCGAACCATGCCAGCCTAACCGCGCACCATTTTAAATCTGCAAATTCTAATTTGGAACGAGCTTTCTGTCTACCAGTTATGCCACTTACCACCCATATTCTTCCATCGACCATGTCTATCGCAGTAGCGCATGACTAAGTGAAGATAGGATATTGATGCGGTGTGGATTTGCACCACACATGAAATTCTGTTAGTTAGTCCGCACTTACAATTAAGGATAAATGGATTTATATTTTCTAACAGATTTATAGGTGTAATTGCTTACAGCTATTTACCGGACTTGTTACTAGCAATTCTTGTCGCACACCTTTTTCTTAACCATTGATTAGCGTTTACCTATTCCGCCACACATCAAATAAAGTACGCCTTACAAACCACTCATGTACTTCCGGCACACGATAGCTTACCAGCGCAAAACAGGGCTAGTAGGAATCGAACCTACGAATGCAGCAGTCAAAGTGCTGTGCCTTACCGCTTGGCGATAGCCCTATGCTGTGAGCGGTTAGTGCTTATCCGCTCACAAACCAAACATATGTGAAAAGAGTGCAGCCTGTAACTGCCGTGTGATGAATCACGGGTTGATTTTCACTGCCAATGTCCGGCGGCGCGTCATTTCCGCCGATACCCACCAAGCCTTGTGACGGCTCTTTAATCAGCGTTCCGCTAGTTGGTCTCTTAGAGGGTGCCCGAAAAATGGCTAATAATTCAGACAAATCGAGACAGCAGGAATCGAACCTGCATCTGACAGAGGGGTGAGGGGGTTAAGGCTGCCAATGTTTTCCGTTTACACCATGTCTCGTCGTTTATAGGGCTGTATTTCAAGCCCTATGGGGTAAAATGCTATATATTATGTGTGTTATTAGTTACTGTGTGATATAAAACAAAACCTTTCCTTTAGACCGCCCTTTTAGGGCTTATCCCAATCTCTTTCATTCTGCACCACCTGCCTTTTCTCTATGCTTCATTTGACATTCAAGCATCTGCCGGATATTTGATCTCGGCTGCCTTATGCCATGTCCTTGCTTAAATAATTCACATTGCAGCAGTTCCGCGCATTTTGTACATTCATCGTTTATCTGTTTTCCTGCTATTTCCATTACTTTTCCTCGTAGTCCACACAGTAGAAATTATATTCAACGAAATCTGCTACATATTCGCTTGAATCGTTGCAGCATACATATCCTTGCATTTTATCGTATTCTCAATATCTGCAATTTGTGCAACGCTTTCTATTACTTCTAAACTCATTGTCTGCATCATCAAAGTACATCAGATATCCCCCTCTGACCTGTGCAGCGATTTCTCTTCCGAAAATCCATCCGGGTATCTTGCGATCAGCTTATCAATGTTGTACTGCATCACATCGTCAAGGTTCAGTCCGACTGCCGAACAATATTCTGCAATAAACCAAAGAAGATCAGAGATTTCGCTCATAGCGTGGTGTTTGTCAAACTCATGACCTTGATATTTCTTCTGGTACAGGCTGTGCAGTTCTCCAATTTCTCCAACCATGCCATGCAGTGCGTGCATTTCACAGTCCTTATTTGTCAGATCCTTATTGATCGTCCTAGCAGCTAGTAATTGGTATTCATGTCCTGTCATTTACTTTGTCTCCTGTTTGTATAATTTTGCATATTGCCATACACTTGCTGGTTCCTGCTGTGACGTATAGCTTGTTCTCCCACCATTCCATGCGTAAACTTTCCCATCTTGATAATATGCAAAGTGCCTTTCAAACCATTTGTCGCTGCTACGCTCGTCTTTAACAAGTATAGGGGTATCTACCGGCACTTTCGACCAGTCAACCGCTGGCTCATATTCCTCTTCAAGCCATTTTGAGAAATTTACCTGCGCTTTGCAGGAAAAACCCGTACCGAAAAAATTCTGCGATTTATACCAGCTAGAGCATCCATCGCAATTACGGCTACTGCAGCCCGTCAGCCCGTCAGCTCCAATTATAGGTCTTTTACCTCTAGCACAGATATTAATGATCTGTTCCCTGTAGTATTCTCTATTCGTCATTTTTTATTACCTCTATCAACTTTCTATACTCTCTTACTACCAGTACAAGGAGTATGATGCTTATTATATTTAATACTATCATTATCAAGTCTACTAGGTTTATGTCTGTTATCCGCATAAGGCCTTTTTGTTTTTGAGGATATTTTGGGGACTTAGTAGGGGTCTGATCCGCTTTTCTGTTAGACCCCCACGCCCCTGCCAGTCAGGACCTTTCCGCCGTTCTTCTCTTGTTTTCAAATTGTGTCTAAATTGTTTATATTGTTTTAAAATATTCTTTTATTGTCCTGTACTGTTCGCTAAATAAATCTTTGCCGAATAGTTGAAACTATGTGAAATCTCTGAAAGTCGCATAAACACTGGCTTTTCTAATTGTTTGTAAATATACACAATTTCAAACAATTCCTTCCGGCTGATCTGATGCCGATTTGTCCGCAATTTCCGCACAATTAGATGGTGCTAACTTTGGCAACTCTGCGGCTGTCAGCGGTTGCTTTTGCCGGTTGGCGTCGCTGGTGTACGGCGATGCCCAACCGAATTGCCTATTAAGTACAGCTATCACGCCTACAGGATTCTTGTTGCCTGTCACAAGTTTATTTGACAGAGATTCTTCCCTATTTTCGCAAAGTTTTTTGTATATCCCCATACTCAGCGGACTTAATCTATCCGGTTTACTCCACGTTGTCACTGTATCGTTGTCTATACCGGTAAGATTACTAAATCCCATAATAGATACCTCTTTATCATACAACATAGATATATATATATAATAGTCACATATATCATTTAACAGATCATAATTGTATCTGTTATAGTTGCTCATGATACTGTTATTTGTATTATATATATTCCTCTTATCTCTCAATATATCTTTATCTTTAAATACATTTCGTTGAATATATCTTAGACATGCATTATATACAGACTGAGACGCGGCGCGCATGTCATCGATCTTTTGTTCTTCACAAAAGATTCGCAGATACATAGCTATATCATTCTCGAAAACTTCCTGCGTATCTTCTGCTGCTTCCACTTTTTCCATGCTCCGCACTCTCCTTTCTGATCGTTTTCAGGCATATAAAAACGCCCACAAGGGTATAAAGGTTCTTTGATTCCTTTCCCTTGTGAGCGTGTTGCGCTGATCTGTTCGCCGTCCTTGCTCTGCTTGCCTATCACATAAACGGGCGTTTATCCCCTCTCACGGCACCGGGGCGTTTCCTGAGCGATTCGGCTTAAGTTGGTTATAATAATAGCCTCAATCTCTCAATTTGTCAATACTGGTTTTTATTTATCTACTAGGCTTATATACTGCCCTATATATATTTATATATACTACTCTTTTACCTCAGAAGACCCATAGATCTATAGACG
>ERZ1034962.950-NODE-950-length-10790-cov-3.448253_pt1 | contig 10790 bp, 11 predicted proteins | sample MGYA00520696_ERZ1034962 | MGnify/ENA primary metagenome ERZ1034962 (study PRJEB33766, sample SAMN09781770) | gut metagenome | biome: gut microbiome | host: Homo sapiens | place: Madagascar | study: EMG produced TPA metagenomics assembly of the PRJNA485056 data set...
TCCTCGATGCGGCGCGTGGGCACGCCGGCCAGGTACATCGATGATGGCCTCCTCGACGCTGGTCTCGCGCCTTTTGCAGCGCTCGATGACCGCGGTGGCGAGGCGCATGTCCTTGAGCTTGGGCATCTTCACCGTGACCTGGCCCGACGTGGTGGTGAAGCCCCGCTCGTAATGTCCTGCTCGATATGCCGCCCTCTCTTCGGTGCGCTCGTGGGGCGCGGCGCCCACCAGCTGGTCGGCCTCCTCGTCGAGCATCGCGTTGATGGCCTCCTCGATGGTTCTCCTGACCAGCTCGCGAAGCTCGGACTTCACCGCCTCCTCGTCGAATGATACGATTGGGTCGGACATGGCCCGTCTCCTAGCATGATTGAATTCGACACTCAAATCATGCCGACGGCACGTGCCATGTCCTTTCTCTTTTCTGGACGCGTTCAGCTTTCAAAGTGCGCAAAGAATTTTACGTTACCTGGTGTCAAGTCTCTATTTTGGCATTTATCGGAAAGCCGTCGTCTATCCATCGCCTGTATCGCAGCGCCAGTTCGCGGAATTGGTGATGGTCAAGCTCCATGTCACAAAGGGTCGAAGCGCTGACCCCGAGGGCCTCGGCTGCTTCTCGCTGCGATATGCCGGCGGATGTGTTCCGTCAAGACTGTGTTTCAGCAAGGGGACTGCGGCGGAAATCCTGGACCAAAAGAGGACCGGGGGGACCATACGGATGTACAGCGCAGAGCAAAGGGCGAAGGTCATCGAGATGTTCGCCAGGTTCGGATGCAGCGCGGCCGACACCATACCGGGTACTGGTTCGCCCAGGCCGTTTTATGCACTTATGCAAGATAGCGTCCCGGATCTCGGAACCTACGGCGGCAACCAATGCTTCCCTTTGTGCTGGTGTGAGAAAACGGACGACCTTGGTGGTCTGTTTGCGGGAGCAGGAAGGTTCGAAAAGCGGGAAGCCATCTCAGATGAGGCGCTTTCAGTGTTTAAAGCAGCTTATCCGGGGCTCTATACTTCACGGCCTAAGATCAAAGGTGGACAGGGTATCAACAAAGAGGATATCTTATGCTGCATCTATGGAGTGCTGCGCTCTCCCGAATACCGCCAGCGTTTTGAGGCAAACTTGAAAATAGAACTGCCGCGCATCCCGTTGCGCGAGATTTCAACGCTTTCGTGCAGGCCGGCCGAGTCCTTGCCGACCTGCACCTGAACTATGAGAGCGTCGAAATGTACCCCATAGAAGTGGATGGGGATGACCAGAATCCCGGCAAAGTCGTCAAGATGAAGTGGGGCAAGAAGAAGGACCCTGAGACAGGAAAGAAGGTCGATGACCACAGCGTGCTCGTGTACAACGGAAATCTTGCTTTCAGGGGGGGGTACCAGCATCGGTCGACCGTTACGTGGTTAACGAGCGCACCCCCCTCGAATGGATGATTGACCGCTATCAGGTAAAGACCGACAAGGCATCCGGTATAGTGAACGACCCAAATGAGTACAGCGACGACCCGTGCTACATCAGCAACCTCATCAAGCGCCTTATTACGGTCTCGGTGGGCACGGTCGAAATCGTAGAAACATTACCGGATCTAAATGAACTTGACCAGCCGGCTAACTGGCCATTTGCATGGAAAGCGCAGGGATAAACGAAACGAACAGGACGACAGGAGTAGTTATATGCACGACTTGAACCTGACATTGTTCTATAAAACCTCGTTTCAAATAAGGGCGCTCGACGGTGATGGCGACGCCCTTTGGGGCCTTGTTTGCAACATCAGGAACTGGATGACGAGCAAATGGCGTGCTAATGGAATCGACATACCTTACCAGAATGCAATATGGTCCCAGTTCAAGACTGGATCTTCGATAACATCCGAAGACCCGGAGGGGACCGTGAGATTCTATTCGAGCGCCTACTGGGATAGCGAATCGGTAAATTATTGGGCATGCTCGATCACTGAGACAGTAACGGTAAAAGGATTCGCCCCGAGGCAGTGGGTGACGGAGATCGGCTTTGCATACAAGGAGCCGACCTACGGGACCATATCCATCGTTCTCTCGCATGGCGACTGGCCAGGTTATCTCGGCGAATGCCAGGAAGAGTCAGGGCTGTCTATCCCAGGAATCGTTGGCAGGCTCGTGAATGACAGCAGGCTGGCTTGCGAGATATGCGGTATGCCGCTTGAGCTTGGGGCCCGCATGCTGCGCGTCGGTGACTTCCCGAGATTCTGGGATATGATAGCAGATGAGAACCGAGACGTTCCGGTTATCTATATAAGTCCCAAGAGATATGCCGTCGATGGACTGTTTGCTATCGACCCGCAAGAGGTTGCGCAAAGCCTTGGACCCAGCGCTATTGTTTACTATGCGCTCGACACGTCATTCGGTGACGAAATGCGCGCATCGCTACCGAATTCTGATTACAAGTGCTACAACGGGTTTGTGCGCGTATATGCAGCCAAGCCTTGCGTGAACGACCCTACCGATCCAGGAAGACATCGGTATTTCCCGCCGAGCGTCATAGAGGAGATGGGCGACGAGGGTTTCATTCGAATGCTCAGACGTGCATTAGCCCAGGACGTCCATTTCTATGAAAGCATGGTCAGACTCGATGTCGTGAAAAGCAAAGTGCGCCGTATCGCCGTGACAAAGCGTGCCGAGGGTCAGGTTAAACTCGCCGAAAACCGTGTCAAAATGGCCGAAGAAGAGTCTATGGAGTTGATGATCGACCTGGAAGACGAAATGGTGGCAACCCAGCGGGAGAACGAACGTCTGCAGCATGAGCTCGATGAGCTTCGTTCGAAAAACTATTCGCTTGAGGCTAGGGCGCAGGTTGCAGAAAACGCCTTGAGTGGGCGCAAGGGCACAACCGTGATTGACGAAATTGACATGCATCGATACTCGCCACAAGCGTTAGCCGAGTTGTTTGCGACCATATACGGTGACAGAATCGACTTCACCGAACGGGGAATAAAGACGCTTGGGGATTGCAATACGCGTCCCGACGTCCTTTGGAATGCGCTATACGATCTGTGCACGATAGCCTACGAATTGCATACGAACCATGGTGAAGCCGATATTGCAAAAGCCTTCAATAGCAAATCGGAATTCGAGTATTCGAGGGGCGCGGGTATGATGACGCGAAAAGACCCCAAGCTCATCGAGCAATACAGGGATTCTTATCGTGGGCGAGAGATCGATGTCGAAAGCCATATCAAGAAGGGGAACAAGGAATCAAGCGACCAGTTCATCCGTATCTACTTTGGATTCGATGGCGAGAGTCAGAAGATCATTATCTCGTCGGTTGGACAGCATTTGAATACCTATTCGACAAAGTTCATGAGATAGGACGCAACATTGAGTTGTTCACAAGAGGAATAGAAGGACGAACGGAGTTGGCTTGTCATGAAGATTAACGATGTATTAAGCCAGATAGACCTTGGAAACTACGCATTGCCGGAATTCCAGCGTGGCTATGTGTGGACGCGTTCCGACGTGCGAAAGCTCATGTATTCGCTCTATCGGGATTACCCTGTTGGAAGCCTGCTCATCTGGGATACCGCCACCGACCCAGATATAATTCGAGGCGATGGAACGCCGTCTTCTGGTACGGTGTCACTCATTCTTGACGGGCAGCAGCGGATGACTTCCCTATTCGGAGTTATTCGGGGCAAGGCGCCGCAGTTCTTCGATGGGGATGCAAGCGCCTTCACGAACCTATATTTCAATATCGACGAGGAGACGTTCGAATTCTATTCCCAGCAGAAAATGAAAGGCGACCGAGCTTGGGTTAGCGCTAGCGAGGTGATTCCCGATTCGGGAGCGTTCTTCACAAAAGTAATAGCACAGCGTCCTGACGATATGCAGTATTACGCCGAGGCGATGACAAAGCTTAACAAGCTATCAAGCATCAAGGACCGCGACATGCCTGTGCAGGTTGTTGCCGGCGAAGACAAGACCATTGATGTCGTAGTTGAGATCTTCAACAACGTTAACTCTGGCGGCACCAAACTCAGCAAGGGCGATCTTGCTCTTGCGAAGATATGCGCTCAATGGCCGGACATGCGAGCTGAGATGAAGGCTATCCTGGCAAGGCTCGGCAAGAAGGGGTTCTGGTTCAAGCAAGACTGGTTATTAAGGTGTCTCACCGTGCATCTGACGAGGAAAGCGTATTTCAGCGAGCTCGATGGCGTTTCCATCGCCGATGTTAAGAACGGTCTTAAGGAAGTTGAGAATTACATCGGCACGTGTCTCGACCACATTTCATCCAGGCTCGGGTTGGATCACGATAGGGTGCTTGGAAGCCATTACGCAATCGTACTGATGGTGGGATACCTGAGCATGAAAGGAGGGAAGCTATCAAGTGCAGCAGAATGGGACAAATTGTTGTTCTGGTACGTGCACGCTTTCCTCTGGGGTCGCTACGCCGGATCGACCGAAAGCGTTCTCTCACAAGACCTTCGTGTGCTGGAAGACGGCAAGGGGGTCGACGGGCTCATAGAGCTCATACACCAAAACAGAGCCGATCTTACACTGCGCCCGCAGGACTTCTGGGGCTGGAGCAAGGGTGCGCGCTTCTACCCCCTGCTCTACATGATTACGCGCGTGAATCACGCCCGCGACTGGGGGACCGGCATTGAGTTATCGCAATCTCTTTTGGGCAAAAACTCTTCGCTGCAGGTTCACCACATCTTCCCCAAGCACGTGCTCTACAGCGCCGGGAAGACGAAGTCGATGGTGAACGCCCTTGCAAACTACGCCTTCCTGACACAGCAGACCAACTTAGACATTTCAGACCAGAAACCCGAGGATTATTTTCCGATTTACATGGAAAAATGCCCTGGCGCCATCGAATCACATTGCGTGCCAACGGCAAGCCACTTGCTGACAATTGATGCCTACGATGCTTTTCTGGAAGAGCGCCGCAAACTTCTGGCGAAAAGCGCGAATGCAATCCTTGAGGATTTATGGAAAGGCAAGCTTGCTCAACCTTCTACCCCAATGACGAAGATGAGCGTGACAGAGTCCGAAGACAATGAAGAAGCAGTCATAGAAGAACTCGTCAGCTGGTTAAAGAACGAGGGCTTTGCACCGGGAATCAAGGATTACAGCGCTGTAATCGGATACGCAGGAACTCCAATCATCATTGATGTTGCCTGGCCTGATGGGTTGCAAGAGGGATTCACTGAACCTGTTGCGCTGATGATTAACGAAGAGCCTGGAGACATTTATCGCGTAAACGCAGTTGGTTATCGTGTGTTCACCAGAGCCGATGATTTGAAGAACTATGTTTGCACGAAATACGGCGCTGGGCCTGAATAACGCCTAAGCTCACTTTGCGACGCCACCTGACAATGCCTGCATCGGTAACGGTGCAGGCATTGTCATTGTTAACGACTTCAGTCTGGCGCGTGCGTAGCCGCGCCGAGTAAACCGCCCGCTATGCGGGCGGACGACGGCTTATAGGACAAAAAGTGTGTCCGAAAATGGACGTTGATCTAGGTCAGCGTCCATTTTTTATTGTAAAACTCAAACGAAACGACTCTTCCGCTCGGACAAAAAGTGTGTCTTGAAATTGACGTTTCCGCAGGTTGCCGTGAATAATATGACATGCCCGTCCTGCGGGTCGCCCATGAAGCGCAACGGGAAGACCAAGTCCGGCTCGCAGCGCTAGCGCTGCGTCGGCTGCGGGGCCAGCGCGACCCATTCCATCGACACCGCGGCGCGCGACCTGGCCGCCTTCGTCGGCTGGCTGCTTTCCAAGGACTCCCAGGTCGACATGCCCGGGAAGGGTCGCACGCTCAGTGAAGCTCCTATGTATGTCAACTTGCTTTTTCGCCTGAGATTTCAGCCAAGCATCGTATTCTGCCAGGAACTGGACATTCATCAGACGGCCGGTCTCAGCGTAGCTTACCTTTTGGAATCCGACGTTGAGGGCCTTCCCCGCCTCTACCAGAGTAATGCCCAGAGCTTGTCTTGCGGGGCGCAGGTCCTTCCACGACGGTCCTTTGATTTCGAGCGGGTTACGAAGCGCCCGGAACACCTCGCGGGCGATGTAGCGCTTGAGACACCTAATGGTTTCCTTCTTTGATTTTCCGTCGCGTTTGCGTTTCCCGACGTAATCCTTGGTTCTCTGATCATACGACATCCTGGTCACCGCGATTTGGTAAAGCGCCCTGTTGTCGCGCCTGTCGCCCCCTCTGTTCAGGCGATGGCGTTCCGTTTTGCCCGAGCTCGCCAGCAGCGGAGCGACGCCGCATAGGGAGGCGAACTCGGCCTCGCTTTTCAGCCTTTCGGGATTCCCTCCGCCAGCCACAGCCAGAGCTGCGGCGGAAACGGTGCTACAGCCGTAAATGGCGAGCAGGGCGGGGCATTCGCCTCCAAAACCTGTGAATCTGAATCTGCCCCAGATCCGTTGACAAGCGGATTTCCGTTTCGGCATGATGTCCGAAAGCGGGGAAAGGGGGCACGATGGGGACGCCATCGCCCAGGTACACGGCCGAGTTCAAGCAGAAGGCCGTCGAGCTGTACAAAAGATCGGGAACCACGTACGCCGAGGTTGCTCGCGGGCTGGCGCGGCGTCACGCGCGCTTGCGCCAAAAGGCCCTCGGGCGAGAAGCGCGCCTCGAAGCGCGAATCGGCGCTCGATTTGGTGAAGCGGAAGTTCGAGGCCGACGGCCCTAACATGGCATGGTTCGCCGACATCACCTACGTGAAGACCCGCCAGGGCTGGCTGTATTTGGCGCTCGTGATGGACATATGGTCGAGGCGCATAGTGGGCTGGTTGATGGGGCCGAACATCACCGCCGAGCTTGCCGACGACGCGCTGAAGATGGCGCTGGCCAGGCGAAACCCGCCCGAAGGATGCGTGCATCATTCTGATCACGGATCCCAGTACGTGTCACTGCTGCTCTCCAAGACCATGCGGGAGCGCGGCATCCCCTCGTCGATGGGGTCGATCTCGTCGCCTTGGGACAACGCCGCCATGGAGTCGCTCATGGGCATCGTGAAGTCGGAGTGCGTGCACGCGCAGACATACGCCACCCGCGAGGAGGCGGCGCTGGATCTGTTCGAGCGCATCGAGGTCGTCTACAACAGGGCGAGGACGCACTCGGCGCTGGGCTATCTCAGCCCCGCCGAGTTCGAAGAGGCCAACTGGCCCGATGAGGAAGGCCGCCCGAAGGCGACGTAAAGGGTGTCAACGGAAACGGGGTTGATTCAACGGAATCGAACAATCGCGTTGACCAGATAAAGGATCGATACGACATGCGCGAGGCCATCAAGATGATGTCGCCCTTTGAAAAGTGATCGCTTGGCCGAATGGTCTGTAGCGTTGAGGATCTTGCTCTTGGGTGGCCGGTTCCGCTCTGGCTTCGAAAGCGATATTCCCTTGGGGGGGGATAAGCGAGGCGATGCGTTTCGAGCATCCGGCAAGGGAAGGATGCCTTGCCGGATGAGCCGCTTTTTGCCATGGCCGACGACTGCCTCGTGGTTGCGAGCAACGGTCGCATCGCGGCCGTTGGCGGACGATTGTGGTCCGTGAAAACCAATCGGCTTGCATGGGCGGGACCCGTTGGGTTCCGCCCTGGTTTTCCGAACTGTTCTGAGTAAGCTGCGAGCGATAATTTGCCTAGATAAAAAACTAGGCGGAACCGCTTTCGCAACTCCGCCTTACAAAACCTGTGGGTTTTTTTATCTGAATCCATTATGCCTTACCGGAACCAGTTGTCAATCAGCTTCGCTAAAAAAGCCACAGTCGACCGGACGACGTCATTGGCGGGCGCAAGGTCGCTCATTTCGAGCAGCCTCTTCTCGAGGCCCGCTAGATTCGATGCCGCGTTTTTCTTTCCGGACCCCTCGGGCACCAGCTGCGCATGCAGGTACATCAACGTGGTGATCTGCCTGATGCGGGGGTTCTTCATCTTGGCCGTCCTGACGCGGTGCGACAGCCCGGCTTCCGCCAAGGCCCTCGTGACGGCCGCGTCGGCGCCGATCCTCGCGTCGACGACGGCGACGCCGTTCAGGACGTCGGACGAGTGGGCGCAGGCGTTCCTCACGGACTTCGCCTGGCGCAGCATGTAGTGCTCGTGAACCATCTCCCGGTCGCCCCAGCGCTCGGCGCAGAAGAGGTAGAGGTCTATGAAGCTCCCAAACGAGAAGAGCTCCATGAGGACCCAGATGGGCATTTCGGCCGGGCCGCCGCCGTACTTCCTGGCGAGGTCGCCGCAGAACAGGTCGTTGCCCATCATGTTGATCTCGCCCTCGCGGCGCCGGCGCTCGTTGTGGTTGAGGCCCGCCATATAGTCGCGCGAGAGGGCGTAGCCGTCCTCGCCATCGCGCTCGGTCGCGATCCGCACCAGCTTCGTGCGCGCCGCGTGCTCCACGTCGAGCGTCAGCGGCAGCAGCGCGTAGCGTAGATCGCGGTCGAGCGAGGCGAGCGCCCTCAGGTGGCCGAAGTCGAGGTCGATGTACTGGCCGTCGCGCGGCCCGCCGACGCGCTTCTCGAAGAGGGAGCGGTACGCGGCGACCTTGAAGAAGTAGGTTCGCTCGGAGAGGTACTCGGCGGCGTCCTCCTCGGAGCACAGCTCGAACGTGACGCCCTTCGACTTGAGGTGCTCGATCTGCTGCTCGACCGTGAGCAGGGGCTTGTGGTCTTTGATCAGGACAGTCTCCTCCATACGGGCCTCCTTTTGGTTTTGGCGCTCGCTTGATTATACAGGCGCCGCATACCTTCATCTCATCTCGGCAGTTTGCGCGGCCGATTTGCCGGACGCGCGAGTCGTCGACCCCGTTATCTCGGCCGGGCCGGAATCGCCCCTGGTTTTCCGTCCGCGCCCTTGGGAGCGGGCGGTGCGATTCGAGGTGGCGCGCTCCCCTCAGTCGTCGAACGGCACGCGCAGCTCGAAGACGACCTGCCCCAGGAACATGTGCACGAGGCCGTTGGGCGTCACGCACATGTCGGAGCAGTACCGCCTCATCTCGCGCTTGAACTCCGGCTCCATCTTCACCACCATGCCGGTGGGGACGCCGGTCCTGGCGGGCGCCTCCTTGTCGATGCCGCACCGCTTCGCCAGGCCGTCGCTCATGCCCGCCCCGGCGAACACCGGGTCGCGCGTCACCTCGAAGGGGATGCGGTGCTCCATGATCCCCAGGGTCACCATCCTTCTCACGGCGCCGGACAGCGACATGCCCCGTGCCTCAAGGACCGCCATCGCGCGCTCCTTGATCCCCGAGTCTATCTCCATGCTGATGCTCGCCGTCTTCGCCATATCGCTTTCCCGCCTTTCGACCTGGGTGCCTTCCGGCCTGGTTTCCTATGATTGCGGTGGGGAGGAGCCTCTCTGCTTCGAGGCCCTTGCATTCGGCGCTTCGCCTCTCTGCGCAGATTTGTGAAGAGGAGTCTCGCCGGAACCCACCTTTTTGAGACGTCCGGAAGGACGCCCAGTCCATGGCTTTGAGGTTCCCGATGTTCTTATCCTTGCAGGTCAACCAGCTTGTTTGATGGTCGAGTTGCCACTAACAAGTTGGTTGAACGTACTCGCACCGAAGCGCTTGACGAGTTGCCTCAGTTTGTTAACGTATTATATTGCGCATGATCTTGGAGATGATGGGCAAGGACCCCGACGACTTCGACTGGGTCCGCGACCGCCCCGGCCACGACCGCCGCTACGCCATCGACTCCACCAAGCTGCAGACGGAGCTCGGCTGGCGCCCGACGCACAACGACTTCGCCGAGGGGCTTCGAGCCACTATCGAGTGGTACCGCGAAAACGAGGCCTGGTGGCGCCCGGCCAAGGCGGCCACCGAGGCAAGGTATAAGGCACAGGGGCGGTAGTATTGTTTTTTTGCTTTGAGATGGCGCTAGCGAGGAGAAACGTTGTGGGCGAGCATAGATTTGAAACAGCGGTTGCGCTCCCGAAAGAAGATTATTCGTTAGGTTCACCGGTGCGTGTTAACAATCAATGGATTCGTAGAAAAGGCGATGACTCCAAGGGGCTGTTTATGCGATCTTCTTGGGTAAAGATATCGACCGAAGAAGGCTCTGTTTATCGTCAAGTTAGAGGCGGCAGCCAAAAGGGTCTTACGGCGAAATCTATTGCTTTAGACTACGATGCGCGCGAGATTCTCGGTCTAAAAAAGTGTGATCGAGCCGAAGGGTGCGACTACAATATATATTCGCCAAAAAGAGGGGCGATTGCTGTAAAGGCAGTAACAGGCCCCATAGTTCTGATTGCACTGTGGAATCACCATGACTATGCGTATAGAATTGCAACCCGCATTTCGCTAGTAGCCATGGCGGTATCGCTCATCGGGCTGGTAATCAGCGTAGTGGGGTGCTTTTTGGGGTAACTTCGGTGTTGCTCGATATGGTTAGGCTTAAACTGCCGATTGATATAGCTGATGCGAATGATAAAGCATCGGCGTAGAGTAATTACCTCCCGGGTTTTCCGCTTCGTCAGAGAAAGCCTTGGGAGGCAATTGCCATTAGAGGTTATCGAGGGTGTGCTTAGTATTTGTGCGCAAATTTTGCTAGCCGTCAGCATGACTGCCCCTTGAGCAGAGTTGCGGTCAGATAACGCCTGAAGCCTCATTCGCTGTCGGCGACGTACTTCAGGCGGGCGGCCACCAGCATGAGCGCGGACTTGCCGTCGGGAAAGGTGCCGACCACGCGGGTGCGGCGGCGTATTTCCCTGTTGAGGCGCTCGATCGCGTTGTTCGTGCGGATGCGCCGCCAATGCTCGCGCGGCATATCGCAGTACGCGAGCGTCTCGGCGCACCCGTCGCGCACCACCTTGGCG
>ERZ1034962.952-NODE-952-length-10772-cov-4.954558_pt1 | contig 10772 bp, 8 predicted proteins | sample MGYA00520696_ERZ1034962 | MGnify/ENA primary metagenome ERZ1034962 (study PRJEB33766, sample SAMN09781770) | gut metagenome | biome: gut microbiome | host: Homo sapiens | place: Madagascar | study: EMG produced TPA metagenomics assembly of the PRJNA485056 data set...
TTAAGTTATCCTCATTAACATTCCCGTGCGAAGCGCGGGCGGCGGGCTACACGCCTCGATCGATTGCGCAGATCATGGCGCGGCTTCTTGCCGGGAGAAGCGCAGGCCTTCGCGGCGTCACCTGCTACGACCCCTCCGCCGGCTCCGGCACGCTCCTCATGGCGCTCGCGCACCAGATCGGCGAAAACCGCTGCTCCATCTACTCGCAGGACATCTCGCAGAAGTCCTCGCAGATGCTCCGCCTGAATCTCATCCTGAACAATCTCGCGGCGTCCATTCAGAACGTCGTTCAGGGCAACACGCTTCTGAAGCCGGGACATCGCAATGCGGACGGCACGATGAGGCACTTCGACTTCATCATCTCCAATCCGCCGTTCAAGCTCGACTTCCCGGAGGAGCGCGCGGCGATCGCCAAGGATTCGGTCCGCTTCTGGGCGGGCGTTCCCAATGCCCCGAAGAAGGTCAATCCCGACAAGCCCGCGATGAAGATCTTCCTCTGCTTCATCCAGCACCTCCTGTATTCGCTGAAGGAGAAGGGCAAAGGCGCGATTGTCGTCCCGACCGGCTTCATCACGGCCAAGCAGAGCATCGAAGGGAAAATTCTCCAGCGCGTCGTCGATCAGCACATCGTCTATGGCTGCGTCTCCATGCCGTCAAACGTCTTCGCCACGACTGGCACGAACGTCTCCGTCCTCTTTTTCGACAACTCCCGCAAGGCGGACAAGGTCGTGCTGATCGACGCCTCCAAGCTCGGTGAGGAATTCAAGGACGGCAACAACCAGCGCAAGCGACTCCGCGACTTCGAGATTCAGAAGATTGTCGACACGTTCCTTAACCAGAAAGCGGAGGACGGCTTTTCGGTTGTCGTTTCGCACGACGAGATCAAGGCCAAGGGCTACACGCTTTCCGCCGGGCAGTACTTCGACGTGAAGATCGAATACGTGCCGATTACCGCCGACGAGTTTGCCGAGAAGATCGCCGGCTTCAAGTCCCGCCTTGCGGAACTCAACGCCAAGGGCGCGGAGCTTGACCGTACGATTGCAACGACGCTCGACTCGCTCAAGCTCAACGAGCATGTCGCAGGGGATAAGGAATCAGAAGGATGAACCAGCGCATATTCATCAGCAGCGTCCAGCGCGAGTTCGCGAAGGAACGCAGGGCACTTGCGGAAATGATTCGCAAAGACATGCTGCTCGGCACGTTCTTTGACGTGTTCCTCTTCGAGGAGATGGCCGCGCAGAACCGTTCGGCAAAAAGCGTTTACCTGGACGAAGTGCGCAATTCAGACATTTATCTCGGCTTGTTCGGGTGCGAATATGGATTCGAGGATGCCGAGGGCGTTTCCCCGACCGAACGTGAGTATGACTTGGCGACCGAATGCGGCAAGTACCGTCTCGCATTCGTCAAGCGAACCGCCGCGCACAACCGCATGCCGAAAGAGCGCACGTTGATCGCCAAGGTCGAGCGCGAGGTGACGCGCAAGTCTTTCTCGTCCCTGGCGATGCTCAAGAAGATGGTTTACGAGGCGTTGTTCCGGTATCTTCAGGACCGGGATGTCGTGAATGTTCGTCCCTTTGACGGATCTTATTCCCTTGGCGTCAAGTTGGAGGATTTGGACCCGGAACGCATTGCGAATTTCGTGCGGATGGTTCGGGTCGCCGGCAAGGTGACGTTCGCCCCCGGCATTTCGACGACTGAAATCCTTTCTCGTCTTGGAGCATTCGATGCGGGGACCGGGAAGATTGCCAATGCGGCGGCGCTTCTGTTCGCGAAGAACCCCGCACTGTTTCGCCCGTCATGGGAACTCAAGTGCCTGCAGCTTTGGGGGACGACGTTCGAGAAGCCGTTCCCGTCCTACCACATCTACCATGGCACGGTGTTCGAGCAGATAGACCAGGCGCTTGATTTCGTGATGAGCCGCGTGGATCATTGGGTGGGGGCGCGTGACGCGGCGAAATCGGCCCAGGCACCGGCGCGGAGCGAGTTCCCTATAGAGGCCGTGCGCGAGGCGATTGTCAATGCCGTCTGCCATCGCGACTATACGGACGACGGAAGCGTTCAGGTGATGCTTTTCCGCGATCGGCTGGAAGTGCTCAACCCGGAACGCTGCCGCGTGGCTGGACGGCGGCGAACCTGCTGCAGACCCACGACTCGAAACCCCATAACGGCATCCTCGCGACGGCGATGCAATGGGCGGGATATGTCGAGAAATCCGGCTACGGCACAGAAGACATCGTGCGGAAATGTAAGGCGTGGGGTTTGCGCGTACCCGAATACCACCCGTCGGCAGTCGATTTCCGTCTTGTGCTGTGGCGGAAGGAAGTCAAGGAGCCCTGCGACTCCACTCAGGGGGGTGGAGTCGCAGGCGGAAGAGGGGTGGAGTCAAGTGTCTCAATGGGGGTGGAGTCAGACGAAAAAAAACCTGTAAAATCAAGGGTTCTCGGCAGTACACGCCGACTCATCCCTACCTCCCTTAAGGGGGTGGAGTCGGGGCGTGGAGTCGCACTCTCCCTGCGGGAACAGATCTTGCTTCTTATCGCAGAGAAACCGCAGGGAAGTACTGAGGTGGCACGGAGTTTCGGATTCCGCCGCGTTTACGGAAATCTTGCACGGCGGATTACGACCCTGCTTGAAGACCAGCTGATTGAGCAGACTCTGCCAGACAAGCCGAATAGCCGTCTCCAGAAGTATCGTATCACGCGGAAGGGTAGGCAGGTTGCAAAACTTCTTGCCAAGAATCATGCAGCGATTCCCACACAAAAGAAGGGTGCTTCTTGATGTTGAATCCAGGACCACACCATAACGCCCGCTATGCGAAGTTGCGTAGGCAGGTCAATTTCTGGAATCGGTATAGATTTCAGAGCAACTTCAAGCTGCAGGTTCTTAAGGCCAGAAGTTTTTCCCTCATAATTGAAGAACACTCCAGAATTGTAAACTTGTCGCCAATATTGGTAAACAAAATACGGGTTCCATTCTGGCTTAAGGCGTATTGCTGTACAGAAGTTAGAACAGATTATATTCCGTTTTGCGGACAAAAGAGACTGCGAGATATAAACTGCTCTTCCAGTCGATTGTGTAGGGCTGCCACCAGATTTCTCAATGACTATATCCCCTTTGATCAAGTGCCGTTGGTCAAAAGAGCTTTGGGAGACAAATCGTTGAGGGATCGTAGAATAGTCATGCGTTTCAATCGGTATAATGTCAGCAGCCCTAATGCAGTAACCCGATTGCGTAGCAGAGTCGCTTTCCGCTTCACATCCCCAATCTCCGCTGATGAACTCAGCTATTGTGTCATATAAAGTCTTCATTGTTTACTTTCATGAAATTCTCAAAGCACAAACTCGGTGAATTGTTGCGTGTCACTCGTGGCACATCCTTGCCTGGAACAGGATATGCCGACGAGGGACGATATCTGCGACTAACCCTTGCCAATTTCCACGAAGAAGGCGGGTTCAAGGATTTCAAGTCAACGCAAGGCAAGTATTTCGTCGAGGCGTTCGACAATCGCTTCCTCATGCACAAAGGTGACTTGATAACCCCCTTGACCGAGCAAAGCCCCGGCTTGCTCGGTAGCGTCGCGTTTATTCCATGTGACGATCTATACATACAGAGCCAAGATGTAGGGTTGATTACTTGCAATACCGAGAAACTTGATAAGACTTTTGCCTATTACCTGTTTCTCACTCGTTCCGTGCGCGAACAAATTAGCGCACGGTCGCAGCAAACGAAGATTCGCCACACCTCGCCCGATAAGATTTCGGACGTGGAAGTTTACCTTCCCGACCTGCCTACGCAACTTCGCATAGCGGGCGTTCTCGGAAGTATCGACGAGAAGATCGAGCTGAACCGCCGGAAGATAGCGGAACTTGAGGCGTTGGCGAAGACGATTTACGACTATTGGTTCGTGCAGTTCGACTTCCCCGACGCCAACGGCAGGCCCTACAAATCCTCTGGCGGCAAGATGGTATGGAATGAACAGTTGAAGCGCGAAGTGCCGGGGGGATGGGAGGTTCGACCGCTTTCCACTTTTTCCGAAAGGATCACAAAGGGAACAACCCCAACGAGTATCGGTTGTTCATTCACAAATAAAGGCGTCCGCTTCATTAAAGTCGAAAACATTATGAATGGGACGATAGAGGTTGACAACACCTCAAACTACATTTCAGAACAGACAGATTCCAAGATGGCTCGTTCCCGACTTTGCGAGAGTGACTTGCTGATAACCATTGCAGGCCGTCTTGGGGACGTGGCAATTGTACCGAAGCGAATACTTCCGGCTAACACGAATCAGGCGGTTGGGATAGTTCGGTTGAATCAAGATTCTCTGCCAATTGTGCATTATCTTTCGATGTATTTGTCGACCGTCCAAATGAAAACACGTCTTCAGACCATGAATGCCCAATCTATTCAGAAAAATCTGAACCTTGAGAATGTTGGGCAGATCGACATTCTGTGTGAATACGCTGTCATGTCAAAGTTTGAGAATTATATCCGCCCAATCAGAGAAAACCTTGAATGTTTGCATGAGGAAATTGAAACGCTTACGATGCAACGAGATGAGCTACTTCCTCTTTTGATGAATGGCCAGGTCAAGGTCGGATAGCCGCTAAATTGATAACCTCCGTTTGCTTTTAATATGGGGCATGGTGCCCCATAAGCAAAAAGAAACGGAGGCAAATATGACAGAGCAATTCGCTCAAGCGTTGAAGTTGTCCGATCTCGCGGGCAACACAATAACCTCGTACTGTAAGGCGGTGGAATGTTTCTACCGCCAGTACGGGGAACTGAACAAGAAGCACCTGCTATCCTACAAGGGATGGCTTGTGGAGAACTACAAGGCAAAGACCGTCAACTTGCGGCTGCAAGCCTTGAATCGCTACCTTGACTTCGTGAAGAAGCCGAATCTGAAGATGAAGTTCATCAAGGTTCAACAGCAGAACTTTCTGGAGAACGTCATCAGCGACGCGGACTATCGGTTTTTCTGCCGAAGGCTGAAAGCCGAAAAGCGGCTCAACTGGTATTTCGTAGTGCGCTATCTGTGCGCGACTGGTGCGCGCATCTCGGAACTGCTGCAGATCAAGGTCGAACACGCGGAAGCGGGGTATCTCGACCTCTACGGCAAGGGCGGAAAGTTGCGCCGCATCTATATCCCGAAGCACCTCAAGGCCGAAACGGACAAGTGGCTTGCGGAGAGTGGACGCACAAGCGGCTATCTTTTCTGCAACCGTTTCGGCAAGCGCATCACCGCTCGCGGCGTCGGCTATCAACTGAAGACGTTTGCACAACACTACGGCCTTGACCCCAAGGTGGTCTATCCGCACTCCTTCCGGCATCGCTTCGCCAAGAACTTCCTTGCGAAGTTCAACGACATCGCGCTACTTGCGGACTTGATGGGACATGAATCAATCGAGACGACGCGCATCTACCTTCGCCGCACAGCGACCGAGCAGCGCGACCTCATCGACCGCATCGTGACGTGGTGACGCACCGGAGGGCGTATGTCCTCTCGCGCCGTAACGGTGGCTGGGGACAGTCGCCCTCCCAATTATCGCATCACAAGCGAAAGTATGGCAACCAAAAGCGAAATGACGGCCACAATCAAAGCACGTTTTGCATCTCGCGTAGAATCGTGGGCTTGCTTCACAAGTAGTTTATTCGCTTTTTGAACCTCGGCAAGTTGCGCTTTCAATATTTCGTTCTGTTGCTTTGTCCGCTCGTTCAGTTCTATTGTCGCCTCGCCAACTCTGCGCTTGCGCTCGTTCTCGGCGCGTACGACACGTTCAAATGCACGATTTGATTCTTCGACCTCGGCAAGTTGTCGCGCAGACCAGATGTCTGATAAGGATTTTTCGTTGTAATTCATTTCAATTCTCCGACTGAAACTTGTCCGTTCATTAAAAGAGGAAGAAGCGCGGAGCACTGTCTATTAAGTTCTAAATTCGCAACGCCCAAATGGACTTTCTGTTTAACGATATTATTCAGAAGAGAAAGCGCAATCGACATTGACTGTGGAGGCAATGGCAATACGATCTTATCGAGGTGCGCTTTCCCCAGATGTGCAAGGGTAGCTCCTGTAAGTGACTTCTCAAGGTGCTTTATTGGTATTACCAGTGACAATGAGAGCCAAGAAGCATATAAATTATCTTTCGCACTTATTCGACATGACCGTTGGACAAGATAAGCATTGCCACCAATCCAATGGTTCATGTCAAAATAGCCGTCCATTCCGACTATGAAATCCCCATTTGTGATTATGTATTCTTTGGATGCCGTTTCCGTTGTGTAGCCATTTGTGTGCCCATCTTTAACATTGCGAATACGCACGATGGGGAATCCTTCTCCTGTGGCATTGAATAGGGATGAATCGAAGGGATTGCCAAACAAGTAATTGGCTATTTGCGGAAGAGGCTTCACTTCCCACCCCTCCGGCACTTCGCGTTTGAGTTGTTCGTTCCATACCATCTTTCCACCAGACGAACGATAGGGCTTGCCGTTCTTGTCGGGGAAGTCGAACTGCACGAACCAGTAGTCGTAAATCGTCTTCGCCAACGCTTCCAATTCGGCGATTTTCTTGCGGTTCAATTCGATCTTCTCGTCGAGACTTCCGAGAACGCCCGCTATGGGGAGGTCTCGGCCTCTTCCTTCGGCAATCACGTCTTGTAATCCACAAAGAACACAAGGCCTTTGCGGTCTTTGTGTTCTTTGTGGGAAAAAAACACCGTATTTCGGCGCCCATAAACCCTCGTCTGGCGAGACATGGACGTTCTGCTCCATCGCGTCATTTGGACGATTCGGATGGTTTCAGGCTTGTTGCGGGAGGTCGGCGCGTTGTGTACAATTCAATGCACCATGAACCAACAGAAGGAGGGAACGGCGATGAAAGTATCTGGGATGGGCCCTGTGGCTCGGATGTTGTTTCGCGCACTGGTGTTGACGGCCGCTTGGGGCGCGGAAACGGCCTTCGCCGGCGCGTGGAGCTGTCGGGTCCTGACGGAGGCGAACCCGCTGCCGGCGTCCGCCAATCTTCTGCGCGGACGTCTGCCGACCGATGCGTCGTGTGACGGTGCGACCGCCTTTGCCGAGGCGTCCGCCACGCGCTTCACGGACGGCAAGATCACGCTTGCCGAGGACTTCTGGTCCGTGCAGCTCAAGAGTGGCGGCGCCTACGTCTGCTATTCGGTGACGGACGATCCGGCGGGCGTGGCGCTCGCCTCCGTGCGCTTCACGACAACGCATAAGGACAAGGGCCGCTCGCAGGTCCGCATCGCCAAGCTGAGCGTCCAGAAAGTGGGACAGGACGGATGGGTTGAACTTGAACACTCCAGCGTCATCGGGCCGGTGCCTCAGGAGGGCGAGACGAACTTCCAGGCGGTGTATGCGGAGGCTGATGGTCGGCCAATTGCCGTAGGCGTGACGGCCATCCGGCTCGACTTTGACGAGAAGCAGCAGAATGATTCCATTGGCGTCTCCGAAATCGAGGCGACCGCGCTTTATCCTGTGGCCGCTTGGACGCGAAAGACGTATGCGACATCTGCGGAGACCTGTCCGTTGCTGCCCTCCGCCGACATCCTGCACGGGAAGCCGCCCGCTGTCTCGGCGGACGGAATGTCCGTCGTATGCGGACTGGGCGACGCTTCCGCCCTCGCCTTGGGAAGCGTGCGCGTCACGTCGGCCCTTGAGGCCGGCATCCGCTCCCTGCAGGTCAGGACGGAGGCAACGGGCGAGACCTGGTTCACGCTGCCCGCCTCCGGCCTTGCGGGCATCGGCGACGGCGGTGTCTGCCAGGCCGTTTACGCGAATGCCGAGGCGCTTCCGCTCGTATCCGGCGCGACCGGGCTGAAGGTCGTGTTCGCGGCGGCGTTGCCGGACAACTGGGCGGAGAAGATTGTGGTCGAAGCGACGGAAGCGGGGATTGCGAACTGGACGTGCTGCCCGCTCGCGGAGCCGAATCCCATGCCGGAGGCGGAGAATGCGCTTCTGGGCCTTGAAGCCACGGCCTTCGCATGTAACGGCGTCGGGCCTTTGGACGTGCAGACGAACCTGTTCACGGACGGGAAGATCGCGTTGAAGGTCGATGGCTGGCGGACGCGGATCATGGACGGCGGGGCCTTTGTCGGCTACAGCCTTTCCGGCGGCCCCTCCGGACGGAACGGCATGCGCCTTCGGAACGTCCGCGTCACGACAACGCATGGCGACCGGGAGCGCTCCGAGGTCCGGATCGACGCGCTGTTCGTCAAGACGGCATCGGGCGGCGACACGTGGTTCGCCTTGCCGAATTCAAGCTGCATCGGGCCGGATGACAATGTCCGTTTGCCCAACAACCAGGCGACGTATGCGCGGCGGGACGGCGGCTTCGTCGTCCCCGACGCGACAGACCTCCTCATCGCGTTCAGCGCCGTGCAGCAAAATGGCTGGATCGGTCTCGCCGAAATTGAATCGTCGTGCAGGCCGAACTTCGGGCTTCGCATCATCTTCCGTTAGACGGGGACCTCCATGAAATGTTCATTTGACTATGTGATCGCATGCGCGGTACTTGTGGCCGGCGGGCTCGTGCCGCAGCTGTGGGGCGAAGGCTTCGCCTTGTCCGGGACGGGTGCGTGGCGGCGGGACGACCGGGTTTCGATGGCGACGGCGCAGCCGTTCGGAACAGGCTTTTCGCGCGACGGCGAGACGGCCGTCTGCACGAACGCCGATGCGAAGGGCGCGAGCGGTCTGGGCTGGTCGCTGGCCCTGAACCAGGCGGTCGCCGCGCCCGTGCGGCTGTCGGCCGAGGGCTGGGCCGAGAAGCCGCCGCGCGGCGGGCGCTTCGAGCTGTTCGCCGACGTCGACTACATGGACGGCACGACGGAGTGGGCCCTGCGGGCGCCGTTCTGCGCCGACGCGGCCGCAGGCTGGACGCGGCAGACGCTGACGCTGGACGGCAAGGCGATCAGGCGGCTGTCGGCCTACGCGCTCTTTCGCGGGGCGGCCGGCGTCGTGCGCTTCCGCCGTCCAGCGTTTGAGGAAATCCATCCCGAAGGCGGCGCGCGCCTCGACGGCGTCTTCGTTCAGCCGGACGCGCGGCTGAGCCAGGAGTGCCTTCTCCTGCGCGACGTCGGCCGGAACACGGGCTTTGCGCCGTTCCGCGCGGGCGTCTGCAACGGCGTGAAGGCCGTGCAGACGCAGATGCGGGACGGCGCCGGCGCGGTGCGCCATCGCGTTCGTCTGGAAGGCGCGCCGGCGAGCGAAGACCGCGCGCTGACGCTCGTCTACGCCCTGCCGCTCGAACCGGGCGAACTGACCTGGTTTGCCGATCCGCGCCATTCGCGCGTCGTGACGGCGCGCGACGGCGAACAGCGCGTGACGAGCCCCGTGCCGTACGGGCAGCAGGCGCTCTCGCTCTGGCCGTTCGCCGCCTGTGCCGTCGCGGACCGGGGACAGGCCCTCGCCGTCGATCTCGCGGCGCCGGCCGTCTACCGCGTGACGCTCAATCCCGAGCTGCGTCTCCTCTACATCTCCTTTGACGTGGCGCTTGCGCCGGAGAAGAACACGGCGGAAGTCGGCTTCGTCACGTTCCCGTTCGCGGCGCGCGACGGCTTTCGCGGCGCGCTGGAGGCGTGGGGCCGGCTGGAGCCGTCGGCGGTCGAGAACCGCATGGAGAAGATCGGCCTGTGGGATGCCTTCACGCCCATCAAGAACATTCCGCGCTACGAGGACTTCCACTTCGCCTATGTCGAGGGCGACACGGCGAACGCCGCCTGGTATGACGAACGCGGCATCTCCTGCTTCACGTACACCGAGCCGTCCTCGTGGTGGATGCACCTGAAGGGGAAGGACGGGAACCTGCCGACCTATGCGGAATGCGTGGCGGAAGTCGCACGCCTGGCCGCCGAAGCACCATCGATGGACGCGGCCGCGTGGTCGAAGCACGCGGCGGCCCTGGCGTGGCAGACGAGCGCGGCGATGGATGCGTTCGGGCGGCGCGTCGGGCACATCCAGTCGACGGCCTGGACGCCGTCCGGCATCATGTGGAGCTTCAACTCCGCGCCGGGCATCAAGGGCGAGGTGACCGACTACAAGATCAAGGTCTCCGAGGCGCGCTTCGAGAAGATGTACGGCGGTGCGCCGTATCCGAAGGGCGTTGACGGCGAGTACATCGACTCGTCCGAAATGGGCTTCTCGATCGGGGCGGACTACGACCGCGCGCATTTCGCCGCGATGGAGACGCCGCTCTGCTGGAGCGGTCCCTCGAACCGCGTCTGCATTTCCGGCGGGCTCGTCAGCTACGAGTACGTGCGGTCGATTCGCCGGCGGCTCGACGCCTACGGGCGGCGCATGATGGCGAACTCGACGCCGAAGAAGACGTCGCTGATCGTCCCCTGGGCGGACGTGCCGGGGACGGAGGTGGACTGGAACCGGGGCGGGAAGTGGAATCCCTCTCCGCACGACGAGATGATCTACTGGCGCGCCATCGCCGGACGCAAGCCGTACTGCCTCCTCCAGAACACGAACTACAAGATCTTCACGCGCGAGCTGGTCGTGCGCTACATGGAGCGTGCGCTCGCCTACGGCATGCTGCCGAGCTACTTCAGCAACGACGGCTACACGGACCGCTATTTCGAGAACCCGGTCTACTACGAGCGCGACCGCGACCTCTTCCGCACGTACGTGCCGCTGGCGATCGAGCTGGCGACGGCGGGCTGGCAGCCCGTGCGCACGCTCGTCTCCTGCGCGGACGAGTCGGTTTTCGTCGAGCAGTTCGGCGACCGCTACGCGACGGTGTTCAACTCGTC
>ERZ1034962.954-NODE-954-length-10759-cov-5.247664_pt1 | contig 10759 bp, 10 predicted proteins | sample MGYA00520696_ERZ1034962 | MGnify/ENA primary metagenome ERZ1034962 (study PRJEB33766, sample SAMN09781770) | gut metagenome | biome: gut microbiome | host: Homo sapiens | place: Madagascar | study: EMG produced TPA metagenomics assembly of the PRJNA485056 data set...
CCAACCAGGCTACGGCGACGAGCGGAGGCGCGAAGAAGACGAGCGCCGCCACGTTTCCGGCCATCCCCAACACGAACGGAAGACGTGCAAAGGACCACTTCCGCGCCTCCGCCTGTACGCCGCAGACGATGCCGAGGACGAGCCACACGCCGAAGACCGATGCCCAGAACGGCGCCTCCGCGAACCCGGCCCGCAGCCATCCCGCAAACGGCGCCATCCCCGCACAGGCGCACCCGGCGGCGGACAGGCCGCCCACCCCCGCGAAGAACGCCCCGGACACGCCAAACACGATACGCGCCATGAGCCCGATACCGTGGCGAATCCCCAGCACCACCACCCACACGGCAAGCGCCGTCGCGAACGACAGAAGCCCCGTCAGGCCGACGGACGCCGGACCGCCGCCCAGCTTCGCCTCGCCCACCAGCCACGCCGCCTGTTCAGAATCATAGCGGAGCGCAATGCCGGTGTTGCACGCGCGCACGAGGGCGAACAGCACGACCAGCAGCAGAAGCCAGAAGAGCGGATCACGCACGAGCGCACCCCGCACGCGACGACGCGCGGACGAAAGATGCTCGCCCGCGCGGATCGACGGCTCCGTCAGAAGCCAGAGCGCCGCAAGCCCGCTCAGCCAGAAGACGACCGAGGCCAGACGTGCGGCGTCCAGAAACGGCGTGAGCGCAAGCGGGACTGCTGCGAGCAGGGCCAGATGTGTCGCCAGCCCATACTTGGAAAGGAACTTCTGCAACATCAACCGCGTCCGATCACGCCGGACGACCCAGATCAGTAGTGGAAGCGAACGCCGACCGTCCCGCGGAAGCGGTCATAGTCGTAGTTGCTGTAGTTGTCACACCAGTTGTCCTCCCACGTGAGGTTGGCGTAGAGGGACATCCAGCGGTTGAGGATGTAGTTCGCGCCCAGGCGAATCGACAGGTAGTCCTCGTTGTAGTCGTTTCCGTAGGCGAGGTAGCGATCCGAGTAGACGTTCTGCTCATGACGCCACGCCACGTTACCCGTGAGGGTCATGCGGTCGCCAAGCGTGAGGTAGGAGACGCCGCCCGAGAGGGAGTAGACCTTGACGGCCTGGCCGAGCGAGCGCTCAGACGGCTGGTAGTAGCTGTTGCCGAGGACGGAGAGCTGCACCTGCCGCGTCACGCGCCAGTTGGCGGAGAGCTGGTAGGTCCAGCCACAGTCCGTGTTGCCCCGCCCGCCATACTCCAGCTGGGAGATGCCCATGAGGGCGCGGTAGGTGATCCGTTCCGTCGCGCGCGTGCCGATACCGGCCTGGATGGACCAGACCTCGGAACTGTTACTGTAGTTCCGGTAGCCATGCCCCTGCTTCTGCGTGTAGTGCGAATAGCCGCCCGCGATCAAGAGATCCGTCCACGGCGAGGCGATGTAGCCGCCCTCGAGACCCACGGCGTACTGCGACCAACCGTAGAGCGGCGCGTACTTGCCCGTGTCGTTCTTGTAGTCGAGCCAGTTGTACTGCCCGCTCACGCTCGCATGCCACTTGTTCGCGAAGCGGCGCTCCAGAACGCCACTCGCGTCCAGATGCTCGCGGTCGCGCCAGATGCCGCGTCCGTCGCCGTAGGTGATGCTGTCGGACTGGTTGATGTACTGATAACGCTCGGCGAGAAGGAGGTTCCATCCCTTGCCGTCTTCGGAGACGTTCGACCACTTGTAGGTGAGCGCTTCGCCGTAGCTGTTCTCGCCCATCTCCTTCGAGTAGTCGCAGTAGGCGTTGTAGCGGTACCACAGCGTGCCGGCGAGTTCCCAGCGGTCGCCCTGCCACGTGAAGTCCGCGCCGGGGTTGACGCAGAAGATGCTGTCATCCGCCGCGTGGTGCGACGTGTCGATGTTCGAGTCGTAGGTATAGGAGAGCGCGACATAGGGCTTGATCGTCAGGCGCTGGCTGTCAAAGGGGCGGATGCCGCGCGGCTTGTCGGCCATGCTCCCGCTGCCATGGTCCCGATTCTCGGTCGCCTCCTGCGCGAAGCCCGCCACCGCAACCGCCGTCACCGCCACAAGGGCACTGAGAAGTTTTCTGCTCATTGTTCGTTCCTCGTTGAAAGGGCTCGTTCCATGTCCGCTCACTGCCCCGCGTAGGGACCCGGCTCGGGCGTATAGCCACCATCCGAATGGTGTCCGCGCTTCCCGGTGTAGTAGGGGTTCTCGCCGTCATAGCGCCCGTCGCGGTTGCCGCCAACGGCCCGGCGGCTGCTGATGTAGGCGCGCGGCACGCGCGTCAGGCCGATGTCGGACTGCGGCGGCGCGGCGCCGGCGATGCCGGGGGACATGAACGCGCCCGCGCCCATCTTCGCGGCGGGCGTCGCCATCGGCGAGCCCTCGGCCGCCAGGTCGCCGAGCATGCCCACCATCACATCGGCGCTGCCCGTGAGGGAGGTGACGATCGCGTGGTCCGGCTCCTCGCCGGCCTGGGCGACGCCCAGCATCGGGTCATAGGTCTGCTCCTGCCCGTCGCCCATCGCGGGCTTGATCCACTCGTTCGTCGCCAGCTCGCGGTTCTTCGCGTCGGGCAGGGTCGCCACGAGCGTCTCGGCGAGGTTGGCCGGCGTGCCGTTCGAGGCGTGCAGGAACATGAGGATCGCGAACGTCTCGCGCACACCGGCGTTCTCCGCCTTCTCGCAGCGCGCGACAATCGTGGCCATCGTGCTCTTCGCCAGCGCCTCGTACTCGGCGTCGGTGAAGGTGCGGCTCGGGTTCGCCGTGCGGCTGAAGATCTCCTTCGCGAAGCGCTCGTTGATGTCGGTGAGGTACTCCGGCGGCACCGTCGCGAAGACCTCCGCGAGCACCGCCGCGACGTGGCCCTTCGCCGCGCTCTTGACGGCCGCGCTGTTCGCGGCGTAGAAGAGCGCGCCCTTCACCTCGTCGGACCCCGGCATCTTCGCGATGGCCGCGTTCACCTCCGCGAGGAACGCCGCCTGCTCGGCGGGCGCGACCTGCGCCATCGTGCCGCGCAGGGTCTGCGCGTTCTGCGCGCAGTCGCCGACGCGCGCCTGCCATTCGGAACGCGGCAACACATCCGCCGCCACCAGCGGCGAGACCACCAGCGCCAGCACACACACCGCCAACGCCTTCTTCTTCCACTCGTTCTTCATGTTTGACCTCTTCCTCTTGATTCGTTTCCAATCAATACCAGGACATCGGCACCCAGACGACGTCGCCGGCCTTCAGCACCATGTCCATGTCCGGGCGGCCACGCTCGCCCATCTCAATGAGATCCACCCGGCTCTTCGTCTGCCGGCCGTCCTTGTCGCAGCGCGTCACCTGCACGCGGTGCTTGTCGGCGATCGACGTGCAGCCGCCCGCGAGCTGGAGCGCGCGCAGCACGGTGAGGTCCATCGTCGACGGCACGTCGACGGGCCCCGGTCGGTGTACCTCGCCGAGCACCTTCACGGTCCCCCATGGCGACACCATGTTCTGGCCCGGCTGGTAGATGAACGTCGCCGTCACGCTCGGGTCGATGTAGTACTCCTTGTACGCCGCCACGACCTTCTGCTGCAGCTCCACGAGCGAAAGCCCGTCGCACTTGATCGTTCCGACGAGCTCCATCGTGATGCAGCCCTCGGCGTCGACGAAATACTGCTTCGCGTCACGGTTCGGCTGGCCGACGGCCGTGACGGAGATCGCGAGCGCGACGCCGGGACGGATCTTCGGCCCGTCGAAGTACGTCGCAAGGACCTCCGGGTCCACATGCGCCTTCTTGCTGCCGCCGCCCTCAAGCTCGTTCAGGGCGTTGAGCACGGTCTCGCACCCGCCCACGCAGATGAGCGCACACGCCGCGACAAGCGCCGGAAGCAGTCTATCTATGATCCTAAGCGTCATTCAAGCACGTTCCAAAAGACACCGGGAAAGGACTTCTACCCTGTCCGATGGCGGTATGATACTCTTTATCGGCGGATTAGGCAACTGCAAAATTCGGAAAGAACCCGCACCGTCCGTCCGGGGAGGACGGTGCGGATTCCTGCCCTGCGCAGACTTTAGGCCTGCTGCGCGGAGGCGTCGACGATCCAGACCTTGAAGGGAACCGCCACACCTTCGCCGAGGTCGATCTTGGCCTCGTAGGTGCCGACTTCCCTGAGCTGGTCGGGAAGGTCGAGCTGGGCGCGCTCGAACTTCGTGCCGCGGTCGGCCTCGATCGCGTCGAGGATGTCCGTCGCCTTCACGCCGCCATAGAGCTTCGTGCCGTCGATCGTCTGGGCGTTCACCGTCACGGAGAGGCCCGTGAGCTTCGAGGCGAGGGCCTCGGCGGCGGCCTTGCGCGCCTTGCGCTCGGCGGCGCGCTGCGCCTCCAGCTTGGCGAGACGGCGGCGCGACGCCTCCGTCACCGGGGCCGCGAGGCCCTGCGGCAGCAGCATGTTGCGCGCGTAGCCGGGGGCGACCTTGACGATCGCGCCGGCCTTGCCGAGGTTCTTCACATCGGCCATCAGCATCACTTCGGTCATGTTAAGCGTTCCTTTCTCAGGCCATGAGGCCCATGTTGCGTGCGCGGCGCACGCCCTTCTTGATCTGGCGCTGCTGCATCGCCGTCACGCCCGTCACGCGGGCCGGGATGATCTTGCCGTATTCGGTCACATAGCGCTTGAGGACCTCGATGTCGTTGAGGTCGATCTTGTCGTTCGCGGGAATCGCGGGACGGCGACGGGAGGTGAACTCGCCACGCTCTTCGCGGTCCGAACGCTCGCTCTTCTTCTGGTAGGCCATTTTCTGGTTCCTTGTTTGTGATTGTCTGTTAGAACGGCAGAGGCGCTTCGTCGTCGCCGCCGGTGACGATGGGTTCGCCCGTGAGACGGCTCTGGTTGGGGGCCGGCAGGGGCAGGAACTTCACGGTCATGGCGCGCACCTTCAGCTTCTGGAGCTTCTGCCCGTCCTTCTCCCAGGTGTCCATCTGGAGACGTCCGTCCACGAGGACCGACCGGCCCTTGCGGAGGTACTGCCCGCACAGCTCGGCAAGCTTCTCCCATGCGTCGATCTCGACGAACGTGGGGATGTCCACCATGTTGCCGTTGCGGTCCCGCCGGCGCTCGTTGAGCGCAAGGGCGAAGCGGCACACCTTCACGGCGTTCGCCCCGACCGTGCGGACCTCGGGGTCGCGCGTCAGGTTGCCCATCAGGATGACTTTGTTGAAGGACGGCATGTTCGCCTCCGCTCCGTCTCTTTATTCGGCCGCAGGCGCCTCGGCGGCAGCCGCCTCGGCCTCCTTCTGGGCCTTGATCGCCTCGCGCTTCGCGGCCGCGTCGCGCTGGGCGGCGAGAATCGCCTCGCGGCGCTCGTCCACCGCCAGGATCTGCACGCGGAAGACCTCTTCCACGAGGCGGTAGCGGTTCACGAGCTCGCTCACCTTCGCGGGGTCGAACTCGAAGCGCACGAGCACGTACACGCCGTTCTCGCGCTTGTGCATCGGGTGCGCGAACGCGCGCTTGCCGAGCACTTCCTGGGTGAGGACATTGCCGCCGAGGCGCGTCACTTCCGCAAGCGCCTTCTGGATCTGCGCGTCCAGCACGTCGTCCTTCGCCTGTCCGGCGAAGATGTAGAGACCATCGTACTTCTTCATGTGTCGTTTTCCTTCCCGGCGGCGGCGGATGTCGCCATCCAGCCGTTGTACCGGTTCATCGCGATTTCAGGACTTTCCAATTCGATCGCCCCGATTGCCTTGACCGCCTCCGCCACCACTTCGTCCATGACCTTCCGGTCATCCGGCGAGAACCTGCCGAGCACGTGCCCGACCACGTTCGCGCGGTTGTGCGCGTCGCGGCCGACGCCGAGGCGCAGCCGGAGGAAGTCCGGCGAGCCCGTGCGCTCGATCACGCTCTTCAGGCCGTTGTGGCCGCCCGCCGAGCCGCCCCTGCGGATGCGCATCCGCCCCACGGGGAGGTCGATGTCGTCCGAGACGACGAGCAGGTCTTCCGCCACCTTGGCGTTGTGGTACTTCACCACGGGCGCGACGCAGTTGCCGCTCAGGTTCATGAACGTCATGGGCTTCACCAGCATGACCTTCACGGCGCCGAGCATCCCCGTCGCGAGTTCCCCGTTGAACGAGGACGAGTTCTTCCAGGACGCGCCGATCTCGCGCGCCAGCGCCTCCACGACCTCGAAGCCGATGGAGTGCGGCGTGTTCGCGTAGTCCGCGCCCGGATTCCCCAGTCCAGCGATTACCTTCATCAAGACACCGGAGCGGCGGAATTACTTCTTGGCCTCCGCCTTGGCGGCGTCGGCGTCTTCCTTGCCCTTCTTGATCACCTCGGGCGACTTCTCCTCGCCGGCCGCCGCACCCGGCGCCGCCGCGTCCGCGCCCTCCGGCGCCTTGACGACCGCCACGGCGAGTTCGCCGCGCGTCACGAGCGTCTGCTTGTCGCCGAGCTGCAGGTCGCGCACGAAGAGCGTCTGGTCCAGGCCGAGCTTCGACACGTCGACCTCGAACTTCTCCGCGATGTCCGTGGGCAGGCACTCGACTTCGACCTTGCGGAGCACCTGCTCCAGCACGCCGCCGCCGATCTTCACGCCCACCGCCTCGCCGACGAGGTAGAGCGGCACCGTCACGCGCACCTTCTGCGTGAGCGACACCTCGCTGAAATCCACATGGATGGGCGTACCCGCCAGCACGTCGTTCTGCATCTCGCGCAGCAGCGCCGGCACCTCGGTTCCGTCCACGTCCAGCGTGACCAGGAGCTGCTTGCCCGTCCGGCCCCGCATCGCCATCATGAACTCGTGGGCGTCGAACTTGATGAGCTTCGTCCCGCCCTTGTTCATGCTCATCACCGATGCGGGAACCATCCCGGCACGGCGAAGGCGGCGCACCGCGCCCGTACCCTGTTCGGTACGCGCGGACGCCTTGATCTTGATCTGATCCATTCGTCTTCTCTTGTGTGTGTTCTACCGCCTGCTCTCACGCACGCGCGCTACCCTCGGCGGTCAAAGTTCTTTAGTATAGCACAAATGAGGCCCGCTCTGCAAATACGCGGGCATTCACTCATGGTTGAAGAGGTCGTTGATGCTCTGGTTCGAGTGGATGCGCTTGATGGCCTCGCCGATGAGGGGGGCGACGCTCAGCACCGTGAGCTTGAAGGGGAGCTTCGAGGGGTCGAAGCCCGTGCGGAGCGGAATCGTGTCCGTCACGACGAGTTCGTCGAGCTGGGTCTCGCCCATCAGGCGCTCCACGCCCTTCGGCGTGAGCGGGAAGTGCGAGACGAACGCATGGACGCTCTTCGCGCCGTTGTCGCGGCACATCTTCGCGGCCGCGCTCAGCGTGCCGCCGGTCGCCGTCATGTCGTCCACCATGATGACGTCGCAGCCCTTGACGTCGCCGACGACGCTGAAGGCGTCGACCGTCGAGTCGCCCGTGCGCTGCTTGGCGACGATCGCGAGGCCCGTCCCCAGCTTACGGCTGTAGCCGTAGGCCGTCTTCGCGCCGCCCGCGTCCGGGGAGACGACGATGGGCTTCGCGAGGTGCATGTCGCGGATGTACTTGAGGATCACCGGCTCCGCGTGCAGCTGGTCGAGCGGGATGTTGAAGAAGCCCTGGATCTGGTTCGCGTGCAGGTCGAGCGTGAGCACGCGGTCGGCGCCGGCGGCGGTGAGCAGATTCGCGACGAGACGCGCCGTGATCGGCACGCGCGGCTGGTCCTTGCGGTCCTGGCGCGCGTAGCCGTAGTAGGGGACGACGGCCGTGATGCGCGCCGCGCTACCGCGCTTGAGCGCGTCCATGATGATGAAGAGCTCCATGTACGCCTCGTTCGGCGACGGGCTGCCGCTCTGGATCACGAACACGTCGCGTCCGCGCACGCCCTCCTGCACCTGGCAGAACGTCTCGCCGTCGGGGAAATGCCGGATGTCGATCTTGTTGAGGGGTTTGCCCAGATAGGCGGCCACCTTCTCGGCAAGCGGCAGATTCGCCGTTCCCGAAAACACCATGAATCCGTTCTGATCCTGTTCCGACATGTTCCTTCTCTCCAGTGATTGATCCTCCAAGACCCACATGGATCTCAAAAGGGGTGGATAGTATAGCAAAATTCCGTCGAACAGGCACGGAACACTACCGCAGAATGAAGAACGTCCCCGAACGGACGGCCAGCGACACCTTCCGGGACGCCGCATCCACCACGACGCGGTAGACCGCCGACACGCCCGGCGCGGGCGTCCAGACGGGCACGCCCGCCACCGCGTCCGACGCTTGGGCGAGGACGGACGTGCCGACGGGCGTCACACCTTCGGGCACGGCCACGTCCAGCTTCATCGTCTGCGGGAACGCGATCCGCGCCGCCCCCGTGAACGGCGCAGCCACCTTCCCGTCCGCCCCGTAGACGACGCGCAGCGTCGCGCCCTCCTCGAAGACAAGCTCGTCGACCGTCAGGTTCCCCAAATCCGTGAACGTGCAGCCGGATCGGACGACAAGCCTTTCGAGATGCGTCGGCGCCGTCGCGCGGAACGCCGCGCCGTCCCCCTCCAGCATCACCGTGCCGAAGGCCAGCACGGTCTGCGCCGCCGCCGTCTGCGGGAACCACTTCCGCGCCAGATACGCCGTCGCGGCGTCCCGCTCGGCATCCGTCAGACGGTTCGTGTAGATCAAAAGTTCTCCGAGTTCCTGCCCGCCGTTGAGGCGGTAGTTGGCGTTCTTGTCCGCCGCGTAGCAGGAGGCGAGCCACGTGGCCCCGGCCGACGCCCCGGCCGCGTCGTCCGTCTCGGAGATGCGCCAGCCCACGAGGTCGTACGCGCCGCCCAGGCCCGTCTTCGTGCCGTCCACCGCCACGCCGTTCACCCATGTCTCGCCCGCGCGCACGACGCCCTTGTCCTGCCCCATACCGCCCCAGAGCGGCGCGTCGGCGGTCAGTCCTAAGTTGCCGCCCCGGTGGAAGTGGCGCTTGGTGCCGTCGAGCACCTGGCTGTCGCCGAGCAGGAAGCCGCCGCCGTTCTTGCTGCCGATCACCCAGAAGACCGTGCGGATCTCCGTGCACGCCGGCGAGAACGCCATCATGCGGTCGTCGCCCTCGACGTCATGTTCCGCCATGCGCCCGAAGTCCAGCACGGGGAGGCCGTTCAGCGCATTCGCCGTCCAGACGGGCAGCTGGTGTTCCGATTGCCGCACGGCGGCGAACGTGCCGCCGCGCCGGTCCGCCCAGTTCGAGACGACGCCCGCCTCGTTCGTCGTGAGCGAAGCCGCCGCCGTCGCGTCCAGCCACGCCGAAAGCCCGCGCGGCGGCGGCGCCGAGACCTCGCCGGCCTCCACCGCGCCCTCCGCCACGTGGATCTCCGCACCCGCGTCGCCCCAGCCGAGAACGGCCGTCCCCGCGCCCGTCTTCGTGAACGGGCCCGCCACGGAACCGAACCGCACCGTCTTCCCTTCCGCCACCGACACGGTGCCGGAGACGGCCCCCGCAAGCGTCGCGTCCGCCGTGAACGCCACCGTCCCCTCCTCCACGGACACCCCGCCCGAAAACGCCGTGCCCGCGCCCGAAAACACGAGCGTCCCCGCACCGCGCTTCACCACCCCCGCCGCGCCGCCGGGCGCATCCACCACGCACGGCTCGAAGGTCATCCGCCGTTCCGCCGCCACGTCGAAGACCGTTTCGGATCGCGTCAGCGCAAGGGCGCTCCCCGCCCCGCCCCGCACGCGCGATCCGTCCGCCGTCGCCGTGCCGTCCACCGTCACACGCGGCACGCCGAAGCCGTTCGTCTGGCCGTTGTACACGCCCATCCCGATGTCCGCCCCGTTCGACAGGACAAGGTGCGAGGCGTAGTTCGTGGCGAACTCCTTCGCATCCCACTGCGAACCGAACACCGCGCGGTTTCCCTCTCCGCTCAGGATCAGCGTCGGTGTGCCGAGGCCCCGGCCGGTGGCAACCGCCCCAACGGCGGGGGAGAGCGAGGACGGAGCCTCGATGACGACCGTCTCGGTCGGCCCCAGGCGTCCCTGCACGTTCACGCGGACGTTGACGGGCTTCCCGCCCGTGACGTGAATCCGCACGCCCGCCGAGGCCGTCAGGAGCACATCGCCGTCAAAGCACAGCATCCCGCCCGCGCCGGTCGCCGTCCAGGCCTGGTCGTCCGCAAGGTGAAGCCCGCCCTTCGGCTGCAGGTTCACCTCGGCACTGACCGTATTCGCGAGCGTGATGCCCGCCGCGCCGACCGTCAACTTCCCGGCACCGCGGACATAGCACTTCCCGCCCGCCGGCGCGTATTCGAGACCGTCCACGACAACGCCCGCCTCGGGCACCTGCACGTCGGTGTCGCCGATGACGGCAAATGCGCCGTCCGACCAGTCCACCGCCTCGCCCGCCTCGTTCCGCCACGCCCCGCTTGCCGTCCACACCCCGTTCGACTCGCCCACGTAGGTGAGGCGCGGGCTCGCGGCCACCACCGTCCCCGCGCAGCAGAGCAGCCCCGCCACGAAGCGCCCAACGCGGCCGCGCCGGCGCGCGGCCCTCCCGTTTCCGTTCCGTTTCATGTCCCAACCGCTCCTTTCAGTTCCCATTGCAGTTCCTTGCATGTCTCATTGGCAATGAAGACCCTCTTTCGCCGTTTATGAAAGCAAGTATATCATACCACCCCTCCTTCCTTGTTCGTCAATTGGAAATTTCGATTTATCGTGCCAGCTAATGTGATGCAAAACGGGAGGGACGCGCTTGTCGCGTCCGCCTACGGAACGTAGAACAACGTAGAACACAGGGGACATTCCATTCAGCGCCACGCGCAGAGGGCGTTCGATGGGGCACGGTCGCGACAAGCGCGACCCTCCCGCGCG
>ERZ1034962.955-NODE-955-length-10730-cov-4.654333_pt1 | contig 10730 bp, 15 predicted proteins | sample MGYA00520696_ERZ1034962 | MGnify/ENA primary metagenome ERZ1034962 (study PRJEB33766, sample SAMN09781770) | gut metagenome | biome: gut microbiome | host: Homo sapiens | place: Madagascar | study: EMG produced TPA metagenomics assembly of the PRJNA485056 data set...
TCTTAATTCAGATAGTAATATAAGCACAAGGCTTTTCAAGACCATGTGTAATGCTGAAAATAATTACATCTTATATATGCCGGAAAGGAATGGAACAAATAATGCATAAAAAATTAGTATTTCTATTTGCTGGGAGAACTGCATCGGGGAAATCTTCACTAGCAAGGCATATATGTGAGGTAATGGGTTTGAAACAAGTAAGAAGTCTTGCAACACGGCCTCCTCGTGATGGTGAAATAACCGGATATGAAGATCATATTTTTGTATCCGAAGAAGAATTTGATGAAATTACTAAAAATGAAAGTCTTGTAGCTTATGCAGAAGTTAATGGATATAGATTTGGGACTACAATTGAAGAACTTCGAAGTTCAGATATATATGTGATAGATCCTAATGGTATTGAATATCTTAAACAGCATTGTGGTGATGGATTCAAATTTATAGAAATTCTTTTTTCTGCCCCATTTGATTTATGTAAAAGCAGATATATTGAAAGAGGCGGAAGTGAAGAAGAATTTTATTCAAGATATAACAGTGAAGATGAACAATTCACTAAATACGAAGAAGCAGAAGAGTACGATCATCTATTTGTAAATGACATGAGTTTTTCAAAAGCTTCAGAAGCATTATGTGACTTACTTAAGAATGAAATAAAAAAGGAGAAATCATTATGACAGTACAGGAATGGCTAGGATCCGATAATCAATTAGGCATAGATATTTGGGAAAGAAAATATAGGTATGAAAATGAATCGTTCGACGAATGGATTGCCCGTGTTTCCGGAAATAATGTATCAATAGCAGAATTAATAAAAGAGAAGAAGTTTTTATTTGGCGGTCGCATTCTTGCTAATAGAGGTCTTGAGAATAAAGGACGTAAAATCAGTCTTAGTAACTGTTATGTAATTGAACCGCCGGAAGATAACATTGAAAGTATCTTTGATTGCGCTAAAAAACTTGCTCGTACATATAGCTATGGTGGTGGATGTGGAGTTGATATTAGTAAATTAGCTCCAAAAGGCGCGCGAGTAAATAATGCTGCTAAAGAGACAACCGGTTCTGTATCATTTATGGATCTTTATTCTATGGTTACTGGATTAATTGGACAAAATGGTCGAAGAGGGGCTTTAATGCTCAGTTTATCTTGTGAGCATCCAGACTTAGAAGAATTTATTGGCATTAAGTCAGATCTTGATAGAGTTACAAAAGCGAATATCTCTATTAGAATTACAGACAAGTTTATGGCTGCTGTAAAGAATAGAACTCCATTTACTTTATCATTTACCCGTATTGAAACAGGAGAGACTATCACAAAAGAAGTGGATGCATATGAAATGTTCCACAAAATGTGTGAAATGAACTGGGATTACGCTGAACCTGGAATGCTTTTCTGGGATAGAATTAATAATTGGAACTTGCTTAGTTGCGATGATGAATTTGAATATGCAGGAACAAATCCATGCGCAGAAGAACCATTGCCAGCGGGAGGTTCGTGCCTTCTCGGTAGTATTAACTTAGCTGAATTTGTATGTGGAGCAGGTTTTGATTTTGTAGCTTTTAAATATTGCGTACAAGAAGCTGTCTTCGCTCTTAATGAAGTATTAGATGAAGGACTTCTACTTCACCCATTGAAAGAACAAAGAGAATCTGTATATGATTGGAGACAGATTGGATTAGGAATCTTTGGACTTGCCGATTTGCTTATTAAATTAGGAATCAAATATGGTAGTCCGGAAGCTATTGACTTATGTGACATGATTGGACATACAATGGCAGATACAGCTATTAAAACATCGGCTATATTATCAAAGGAACACGGTGAACCATATCCTAAATATAAGCCAGAAGCAATAGAACAGTCAGCTTTTTATAGTAAAAATGCATTAGGTGAAACGAAAGAATTAGTTGAAGCATTCGGGCTTAGGAATTCTCAGTTACTTACCATTGCACCAACAGGATCACTGTCAACTATGCTTGGTGTATCCGGCGGTATTGAACCTATTTTCGCAAATTACTATACAAGAAAAACAGAATCTCTTAAAGGTCATGATGAATATTATAAAGTATATACTCCAATTGTGAAAGAATATATGGATAAACATGGATTAAAAGATGATTCTGAATTACCAGATTACTTTGTGACCGCTCAGACACTTGATTATAAGAATCGAATTTACATGCAGAGTATTTGGCAGTCACACATTGATGCATCTATCAGTTCTACAGTTAATGTTCCAAATGATTTTACAGTTGAACAGGTTGAAGATCTATATATGACTGCATGGGAATCTGGATTAAAAGGTGTGACTATTTTTAGAGACGGATGTAAACGTGCAGGTATCTTAACAACAACTATTAAAGAGGAAGATGCAAAATCAGCCGATGTTAAACCTCATACTTTAGAAAGAGGAATGATTATTAAAGCAGATGATAATTGCATCGGTAAGAAAAGAACACTTACAACCGGATGCGGAACATTACATTGTGAAGCATTTTTTGATCCAGAGACCGGACAACTTCTTGAAACATATTTCAGCAAGGGATCTTCCGGTGGTTGCCAGAATTTTATGATTGGCTTATCCAGAGCTATTTCGCTTGCCGCTAGAGGTGGAATTGATATTTATTCTATTGTAGACCAGCTTGCATCATCTGGAACTTGCCCGTCATATGCAGTGCGAAGAGCAACAAAACATGACACATCAAAAGGAAGTAGCTGTCCAGTTGCAATCGGAAATGCATTAATAGATATGTATAATGAAATGCAAAATGATCTATTTGAGGATGGAGATGAGGATGAATTTATGGAAAGCACCAAAAATAAACAGATAAATAAAGCTAAGTGTCCTCAATGTGGAGGAGAGTTAATCTTTGAAGGTGGATGTAACACATGTAAATCATGTGGATGGAGCAAATGTGATTGATAAGCTATTAAAGCTTTGAAATAAAAATTTAATTAAACAAAACGAAGAGAAAAAGGAGAACTAAAAACATGGCAGAAATTACAATGAAATCAACAAAGGCAGAAATTATGGAAGCGTATAAGGCAGCAGTGGAGAAACTTGATACAAGAGACAGAATGATTGATGATCCTGCAAAAGAAGCAGCGAAGGCTAAAAAAGTAGAAGTGATTGCATCTGCAGATAAAACAGCTAAAGAAGATATTTTTAATCCGGAGATTATCAAGAAATACGATGATCTTACTGAGGCAATCACAATGAAACAGATCGAGCTGGATGATCTTTATGGAATTGAAGCAAAGGCTAATGCTATGGCAGCTATGATCAATGCTTATAAAGAGAAAAATGAAGAGTTAAAAGAGAATCAGGTAGCAAAAGAAGCACAGATTGATGCTGAATTAGGTGAGAAAAAAGACGCACTGAATGCTGAAATTGAGGCACTGAAGCAGCAGAAGCAGGAAATTATGGATTCTATCAATGCAGAAGCCAAAGCTAGAGAAAACGAAATTAAATTAACTCGAAGCAGAGAGGAAGATGAATATGCTTATAATTTGAAGCGTAATCGCAAAGCTGAGAATGATAAATGGGAAGATGAAAAAGCGGCCAGAGAGAAAGTCTTGGAACTTAGAGAAGCAGCTGCATTGGAAAAAGAAACTTCTTTAAATGAAAAAGCTGATTATATCAAGGGACTTGAAGCAAAAGTAGAAGAGATTCCGACATTGATTGCAGCAGCAACAGAGGAAGGTGTTAAAAAAGGCAAAGCTGATGCTGATAAATCAAATGCATTTGAGGTCAGAGCGCTTAAGAAAGATGCAGAATATCAGAAACAGCTTCTGGAAGATAAGAATGAAAGACTTGCAGAGGATCTGGCTAATGCGAGAGCAGAAAAAGTTGAGTTACAGCAGAAACTTGACGATGCATATGCTCAGATGAGAGAACTTGCTGCTAAGACTGTAGAATCTACCGGTGGAGTTAAAATTCTGAACGGTCAGACTCAGCAGAATAATAAATAATAATTTAATTATATGGTATGCGTGAGAAAACGCATACCGTAGTGAGGGGAATTATATGAATCCGGTATTTATATTTTTGGTATTAGTTGGAGCAGTAATTTTATGGTTCCTATTATCTGCATTGTTTTATCCATTCGGACGATTCTTGCATAGAATTTGGAAAGACGCAGCAGACGAAATAAACAGAGAAGAAAATAAAGAAAAAAGACAAGGAGAATGAGTAATGGGAAAAGGATTTTTAGGTGGGGTTGGATTAGCAGTAATAATTGTAGCAGGATTAATTTGTGTCGCAAAGTGTAGTGTGAGAGTCCCAGCAGGTTACGTGGCGGTAGAATATAGAATGAACGGCGGAATTTCAAATGATACTCTTTCACAGGGATGGCATTTAATTTCACCTACAGTAAAAACATCGTTGTATTCAATTGGTATTGAACAGTCTTATCTGACTTCAGAAGATAAAGGGGATTCTCCAAAAGATGAGAGTTTTAAAACTCCTACCGCAGATGGGAAACAGCTTCTTGTTGATTTGGAATTCTCTTATAAGTTCGATCAGGATCAAGTTGCTGATGTATTTACAAGATTTAAAGGTCAGTCCGGTGAAAGCGTAAAAAATACTTTCATCAAACCAAAGATGAAAGCGTGGACACAGGAAGTAACTGCTAAGTATCCGGTAACAGATGTATTTGGTGATAAACGCCAGGAACTGAATGAAGCACTTGATGAATACTTGAAAAAGAAATTTGAGCCATATGGAATTATCATTGATACTGTAAACTTTACATCTATTTCTACAGATGACGAGACACAGGCTGCTATTCAGAAGAAAGTAAACGCACAGCAGGAACTTGAACTTGCAAATATTGAAGCTAAGACTGCAAAAGTACAGGCAGATAAAGATAAAGAAGTTGCTCTTATTGCTGCTGAACAGGATAAAGAGAAAGCCGCTATTGAAGCTGAACAGGCGAAAATCACTGCGGAAGGTAAGGCAGAAGCAACAAGAATTAAAGCAGATGCTGAAGCAGAAGCGAATAAAAAGATCGCTGAGTCTCTTACCCCAGAGCTTATCGAGAAACAGAAGATTGATAAATGGAACGGTGATGTCCCAAAGGTACAGGGTGGAAATGCAGCGACTATTGTTGATGCAGGAGATTTAACCGGAAGTACAGCTACTGTAAAAGGAGAATAATATGACGGGAATATTATTTATTATTGTGTCATTATTGGCATTAGCTTTAAGTTGGATCGTAACATGTGGAATTATAAAATTAATTACATTATGTTTCGGGGTCGCTTTCAGTTGGCTGATTGCTACAGGAGTTTGGCTTGTACTTTTATTGCTTAGATCAGTATTTAGAAAATAAACTATGATTAGATGGAAAATAGAAAAATTTATTGTTGGAGATTATGTAAAATTAACCAACCTCCCTCAAAGTTACGAATACCTTGAGGGAATTGAGGGAATCATCACGAACATTAATCGCGAATTATATACAGTATATAATTCTGATTCTATGATTTTTGAAGTAGAAAAACAATATTTGACGCATTTATATAAACGAAATGAGGAGAATGAACAGATGACAAAATTAACAGGATATTATGCAGTAGCAGTAATTGAAGAAGGAACTGGTTGTTGTAAGAAAGACTACTATTATGCAGTCTTTGACGATGGTAATACATACAAGGCCGGGGACCAGGTTTTAGTAAGTGGTTGTAATAAGGATGTTCTGACTATTAAAGAAATTTTAACAGTACCGGAAGCAGAAGCAAAATTTAATAAAAATATTACTTCTGAAATTATCTGTAGAGTTGATACATCTGCATATGATCAGCGTGTTGAAAATAGAAAAAAAGCTGAGAAGCTTAAAAAGGACATGGATGCAGTTATTAAACAGATGGATGTAACGAAGAAATATGAAATGTATGCGGCTGAAAACCCAGAACTGGCGGCCTTACTTGATCAGTACAGGGAGTTGACGAAATAATGATTAAAACGATATTAAAAAATATTGTATTTTTCATTATCAGTGTGATATGCATGAGTATTGTTATGAATAATGTTGTTCCGGATGGTTATTGGCCTTCTGCAATATCATTACTAATTTTAAGTGTTAACTACTTCATTTGGGGGTTACGCCAATAATCTGGGTAACCGGAGATACGCATGGGGATTGGATCCATAGAGTTAATATGGATTCTTTCCCTGAACAGCGTGAGATGTCGAAGGACGATTATGTGATAATTCTTGGAGATTTTGGAATATGGAGAGATTCGCCACAGCAAAGGTGGTATCTGAATTGGCTTGAAGAAAAGCGTTTCACAACACTCTTTATTGACGGAAATCATGAGAATTACGATGTATTAGATTCTTATCCGGTAGAAGAATGGCATGGTGGTAAGGTGCATTTTATTAAACCATCAGTAATTCATCTTATGAGAGGACAGGTATTTGATATAGACGGTTTAAAATTTTTTACCTTTGGTGGAGCTGCCAGTCATGATATTTCAGATGGAGTATTAGAAATTGACGATCCAAGAGTAAAGGAATGGAGAGATGATCCGGATAAAATGTACCGAATCAATCACATTTCATGGTGGGAACGAGAAATGCCAAATCAAGAAGAAATGGATGAGGGCATAAAGAATCTGGCAGAACATAATAATAAGGTAGATTTTATTCTAACACACTGCACGGCTTCTTCTACGGCAGCATTATTATCACATGGATTATATAAGCCGGATAAGTTAACTAATTATCTGGAAGAAGTAAGGTGCAATATTGATTATAAGCATTGGCTGTGTGGGCATTACCACGACAATAAAGCAATAACGACAAAAGATATAGTTCTATATGAACAGATTGTGAGGGTTGCATGATGGCAGAGCTTACATCGGATAATATATATGATCAAATATCAAAAACAGAACGGTTGTTATTTGAGGCCGGGTACAATAACACGATATTCTTTACAAATCCATCTTATGACGATGCATTTCTTGGAGTCTCTTCTGATGATAGAGCAATATACGATTACGAGAAAATGGTTGAATCTTTAGTTAACCATGAAGATATGACAGAAGATGAAGCTAGAGAATTTATAGATTACAATGCGACATTCTATATTGAAGGTGGACCAATTATTTTATATAGATTAGAGGAATAGTAATGCCAGAACGCAATAGAGGATATTTGAGAGAACAACGGTTAAAAAGTATTAAAAAGAGACACAGATTAATCAAAGATCAAAAAAAATATTCCGGATGGTATCCTGGAGAGTGGACTGATGAACTTGAATTTAAATCTGGTATATTGGCAAAAGGCCATAATGGTTGGTTGGGTCGAGGTGGTACTGCAGTAAAAACTAATACTCGGAAAGGACATGCTTCATATCGGCATAAAGGTGCTTATGGTCCAGCAGACAACTATTCAAAACATGATAAGCAACAAGTTGAAGATGGAGCACAGCAAATTAAAGAATGGGAGAATGAAGATGGAAGAAGAGAAAAAGAAGGTTCTGATTGTAGTTGATGTACAGAATGATTTCGTTTATGGAAGCCTCGGTACACCGGAAGCTCAGGCTGTTGTACCAAATATAGTTAAAAAAGTAGAAGAATATAGATCAAAAGAAGATGTGATTATTTTCACTAAAGATCTTCATTATGACAATTATTTGGAAACAGCTGAAGGAAAGAAGCTTCCTGTACCGCATTGCATAGCAGGAACAGCTGGGTATGATATAATTCCAGAATTAAATGCTGATTCAGTAGTAAATAAACAAATATATGCGAAAGAAACATTTGGATATCCTTGGGATCATGCGGCATGGCTTGGATGGCTTAGAGATGCAAAACCAGTATATGAAGTAGAAATAATAGGTGTATGTACAGATATCTGTGTAGTAACTAATGCATTGGTATTAAAAACATATTATCCGGATATAGACATTACAGTTGATGCATCATGCTGCGCCGGGACCACACCAGATAAGCATAAAGCAGCGCTTGATGTAATGGAGAGCTGTCAAATTAATGTGATCAATAAAAATTAAATTAAACAATGGAGGAAATAAAAATGATGAATAATTTTATGAATGGAATGTTTGGAAAAATTGGTAGTGGAATGTGCAAGTTATCTATGAGCGGAAATATTGCAGTGAAAACTTCTAATGGATATAAGAGTTACAATGTTAAATCTGGAAAGCTCACAAACTGTGGCAATTTCGTGTTTCCTGGAGTAGATGAAAACTTTTTCTTCGTCATTCCAACAAATAAAGTAGCTAAAGGAGACATCATCCTTGTAAATGGTAAACCCAAATGCGTCATCGAAGCAGATAAAACAAAGATCACTGTAATCAATTATGAGGATTCTACAGTTGAAACAATTCTGCCGGAGCGCCATGTATTTATGGGAAATACTTATTTTTATGGAAAAATCGTGTCTATGTTTGGAAGTAATCTTGGAAAAGACAAGAACAGCGCAAACAGAATCTTTAAATATATGATGATGTCTCAGATGATGAATGGAGCGGCCGGTATCGGAACTGGAACAGACAATAATCCTATGAACGCTATGATGCCATTTATGATGATGAACGGTAGTATGGGAGATATGTTTGACGGCATGTTTGATTTCAGTATGGACGACGTAGAGTTAGACGAAGATGAAGATGATTTAGAGGAGGATGAATAATTATGGGAAGCGGAAGTTGGAGCACCAGCAGTTTTGTTAACTATTCAACATCAAGAGGATATGATACTGATTCACGAGGAATAGTTACAGGAAGCTATTCTAATCAGGAAATGTTTAAATCAAGAAATCTTGATTCATCACTCAATCCTAAAAATGTTATCAGGGAATGTTGTGACAGCGAAGAACACCCGAATACTTTACCGGTTATTTTGGCTTTAGATGTTACAGGATCTATGGGCAAGGCAGCAGTAGAAATTGCAAAGAAGCTTAATGAAATCATGACAAAATTATATGGCCAGATTAAAGACGTAGAATTTATGATTATGGGTATTGGAGATTTGGCATATGATAATTGTCCGATTCAAGCTTCTCAGTTCGAATCAGATATTAGAATCGCAGAACAGCTTGATAAAATTTATTTTGAATTTGGTGGCGGCGGAAATACGTGGGAATCATATACAGCTGCATGGTTTTTTGGATCTCGTCACACTAAACTTGATTGCTGGGATAGAGATAAAAAAGGTGTAATTATTACTATTGGGGATGAGAGACTTAACCCATATCTGCCAGTATCAGGTATGAGAGCTAAATTAGCTGACGTAACTGGAGATTTACTTCAGGCAGATGTGGAAACCGATGATTTGTATTCAGAAACATCCGAGAAATTTGATATTTATCACATCAATGTAAATCATCGTAATAGTTATGATCAGAGAGGGATCGTTGAGTCTTTCTCAAAATATCTTGATGATAACCATTTCAGAACAATTGATCATCTTGATGATATTGCGAATGAAATCGTAAAAATTGTTGTTGCGGCAGCAGAAAATAATGAACCAGAAATGGTCACATCAACTGTAATTTCAGCAAACACAGACGAATCAGGAGAGATTGTTTGGTAAGGAGAATATATGAAAGATATAAAAATTGTCATCGGGGCAAACTTTGGTGACGAGGGCAAGGGCAAATTAACAGATTATTATACTAAAAACGCAGATAACTGTATCGTTGTGTGCTCAAATGGCGGCGCTCAGAGAGGACACACAGTATTAAAATCAGATGGAACCCGGCATGTCTTTCACCATTTCGGATCTGGAACATTAAACGGAGCAGATACTTATTTACCGGAGGATTTTATTTTAAATCCTCTGGTATTTAGGGAAGAATGGGAAGAATTGAAAAATTTAGGATGGGAACCTTATGTGTACGTTCATGAACAATGTATGATTACGAATCCTCTTGATATGATGGCAAATCAAATTATTGAACGAAGTCGCGGTAGTAATAAACACGGAAGCTGTGGAATGGGGATTTATAATACAATTCAACGATATAAAAAGCATATTGATTCATATTCATTATCATGGGCATATTATATGAACATGTTCAAAAACATGGGAATTAAGTTATCTGAGCATGAAGAAGAATTATTTCATCCCGTAAAAAATCCTGGGCTTCGAGACCATTACAATGAAGATCTTGATTTTATGATGTCTCATGTACATGTTGTACATAATATTCAATTACTTAATGGATACGACACCATTGTGTTTGAAAATGGTCAGGGGCTTCTTTTGGATCAAAATAATACCGAATATTACCCACATCTTACACCATCAAATACTGGCATTAAGAATCCTGCCAGAATTATAAAGGCTATGAGCTGGACTGATGAGATTAATATAGAAGCTTGTTATGTGACACGTACATATATGACACGGCATGGAGCTGGTGCGTTCCCAACTGAATGTAATAAGGAAGAGATTAATCCGGATATCAAAGATTTAACCAATGTTCCAAATCCACATCAGGATACTTTGAGATATGGGAAGTTAAATGTTGAAGAACTATATGAAAGATGTCAAGCAGATATAATAAGTGCAGGTCTTCCGTGTCAAAAAACATTGGCTATAACTCATTTTAAGGAATATTGGGAGTCAGTTGCACTTATACGTGAAACGTTCAAGAAGAGTAACTGGGGATTTAGTATTTTTCATAAGGAAGAGAATTAAATTGAATAGAGTAAAAGAACAAATTATGCAATTATTACAAAAGCCAGAATGTATAGATT
>ERZ1034962.976-NODE-976-length-10548-cov-6.210235_pt1 | contig 10548 bp, 12 predicted proteins | sample MGYA00520696_ERZ1034962 | MGnify/ENA primary metagenome ERZ1034962 (study PRJEB33766, sample SAMN09781770) | gut metagenome | biome: gut microbiome | host: Homo sapiens | place: Madagascar | study: EMG produced TPA metagenomics assembly of the PRJNA485056 data set...
CTTTATCCCCTTTCTACTTGCGGCACACTACCGAGCATTTTTTTAAGTTTTCCACAGGGTTTTCCACAGGGTTTTCCACAGGGTTTTCCACAGTGTTTTCCACAGGGCGAATTATTGCAATTCTATGAAATTCGGTGTTGACAAAAAAACGATCATGTGATATAATAAGATATAATCTAATGTAGAGAAAGGAACAAAAGGCATGGAACAGAACGAAATCATTTTGAAGGTCGGAAGGTATAATACTTTCTATGTTACCCGGATCCGTCTTTATAGTTATTTGCTTGAGCAGGGAATCAAACCTATATTTTACAGGCCTGATAAACGGGATTGCCTCCGGCTTGTGTGGGCGTACTCATGGACGAAAAAGCTTGAAGACGCGTTGACACTGTACTATTTGGAACGTTATCCGGAAAAGAATGTGAGGGTTGAATTTGTCGGGGAGAAGTGAAAGACGTGCCGCAGCTCTTGAACGCATGGAGGACGAAGAGCATTTGAACAGCCTCCGCGGCATGCTGTCGTACTCCTGGGCAATGTTTTATATCCTTGTGGGCGGCAGAGGACGCGGGAAAACGTTTGTTGTGCAAGACTATTTGGCGGGTTCAAAAGTGCCGTTTACCTGGCTGAGAATTTCGCCGGAATCGTCGCAAAAACTGCTTGCAGATGATGCGAGAGATTTTATTGATCCGCTGATCGTGAGACGCTACAAGCTGGATTTGAAAACGGCCGGAAACTATGTTGAGAATCACGGGAAACCGTTCGCTCGCGTCGATGCATTGCAGAAGATGGCAAAGACAAAGGGCGTGGCACTTTTTGATGCTGACAGTAACGAACCCGTGCGGATCGTACTTGACGAATTCAACCTTGAAACCGGAAAAGGTGGCGAGAAGCGAACACAAGATGTGGTTTATACCTTTGTGAACTCTCTTGAAACGCTTTTGAGAAACCGCACGCGGGACGTGAAAATTTTCCTGATGGCAAACACACTTGAGGAAGCGTCAGACATTCTGATGGCGTTCAACTTTTTGCCGGAGGGTTACGGAATTTACAAGCTCAAATCACGCCGGGCAGTAATCTGGAATATAAAGAATTCCCGCGAGTACGAAAGACTACACGCACAATCAGCGTCCGGACTTCTCGGCGGGTCGAAGTACTCAACCTTTACAAACGCTTTGAACCTGGATTTCAAACGGATATGGAAGGGCAAACTTAAAAAGCCAACTCACAGAATTATATTCTCGAAAGAGGTATCATTTCTTGTGTGGGATAATAGAGTTATAACAGAATGGCACGGCGAAAGCGTCGGGGCGGCGAACTTGTACCCCATGCGCCCGCACCTCGGAACGGCATTTGATAAGAAGATGCGTGAAGTGGTGACAACGTGCTTTGACCAAAATCAATATATGTATCGCTCTTTGATGGTGCAAAAGAAATTTTCACATGAACTTGAAAGAGTGAGAACAACACGATAATTTGTAAAGCGAAAAGGAACGAAAACATGAATATCAACTGGCGGGATTACACTCCGGCAAAAGTGACACCGGAGCGGTTCAATAAAATTCTTGATGGATTTGAGAAAATCGGGATGGAAGAAGTACGACCGGAAAAAGGGCGCCGGCTAATAACGAAGTTTGAAAAAATAGCCGGAAAATACTTTTTCACTAACGAGGGAAACAAGCTGACATTATACGCGGCGATTTGCTTTGAAACCGTCACGCGACGCGTGATATGGAAGCCGGTGGTTTTCACTACACGCGGCGAAGGCGGTGACGGAGTGACCGGGAAAATGGCATTCTTTCAGATCAACAGCCGTTTTCGTAGGCTCTCCAAACTGTCATTATATGATGCATACGGCGGGAAGAAAGAGAACAAGGCGGTTTACTGGCTTGTAAAACGTTGTGTTCCCGCGCCGATTTGCTGGGCTAATGAGTCATTCAAACTGCAAATACTCCAAAATTGTTACAAGGTCGATGTTTCTTCTGCTTATCCCTTCGAAGCTTCAAAGAGGCTTCCGACGATGAACGGAGCGAAATTTTTTGACGGCATAGCAGAACCAACAGAAGAATTTCCATTTGCCTTTTATCCCAACGCCGGAACGCTTAAGATTTACGGCGAAAATGTCGATACCGGCGAACTGATGAGTCGTCCGGAGTATGACAAGCGGCGTGATCCGCTGGATCCGTTGAATAAGATCATCACGATCTTGTGCCCGGCATATGAGGGGAACGAGCTTGAAACGGTGTTCAGGGATTTATATTCAAAACGAGATGAACATCCGGAATATAAGTCATTCATGAACTTGTGCATCGGCTATTGTCAGATGAACAAATGCCCGATTCTATCACCGATTGCGGCGGTTACGCTGGCACGATGCTGTTGCCGTATGGCTGCTCTTGCGGATGAACTCAAACGCCGGGGAAATATGCCTCTGATGATCAATGTCGATTCGGTGTCATGGTTAGGGAAGCCCGAGCCGGATTTATATGTATCAGAAAAGGATTTCGGCGCAATGGTGCTTGAATACAAGAACGTGTATATGTGCATAGGCGGCGCGAAAAAGTTTCAGATATACGATCCGGAAACAAGCGAAATTGTCACAAAGTACGCCGGAGTGTCAACGGAGATATCGCAAGAAATGGGCTTTGGCTTCTTGACGAACGAAACGCCGGAAACGGAAATGTCATACGAAAAGATGATGCTTTTGGATGGCCGTTTACATTCGATTGAAGTAGATTCATTTGATGTTATACATGACAAGGGGAGATATTGATGTCAAAGAGCAAAGGAAAAGAATTCAAGCAAACACTTCCCAATGAGTATATAGATAAGAATTATTATAATCGATATCTTCCCGAGATGGAAAAGCTCATTGCAAAGGGCGAAAGGGTCACGGTTCTGTCGCGTGAAATGTATGCGGTGGAATTGCAGGAACTGAAGGCGGGGCACTTGGGAAAAACCGACGAACAAGTAGCATTGCAGAAGAAAAACCCGAACCGCGAACTTGTGAATATGTCACGATATTATAAGCCACGGCAGACGACATATTTCATCGACGTTGGAAGAGAAATTCGGAGCTATTCCGAAGAATCCGCCAATAGACTTGAAAACGCAATATCAAGTGATCCTTTACTCGCAAAGTATGGGAAAGACATAAAAAACCCCGTGAAACTGCGAAAGATATTGAATCAGGATTCGGCGGCACGTGAGGCATATATAAAAGCCCTGGCGGGCGTAAAAAAACCCGGAACGCACGTCGAGAAGCAGATAGTCAGACGCGGCGGAAAGGTAGAACTTTATGAAGGGGAGGAATCGGGGCTTGATGCCTGGGTTCCAATCGGCACACCATAATATATCGCGGAGCGTGGAGCGTGATAATATCTTGCAAACCCGCTGATTCCCCCGATGAACCACGTGAAGAGCGTTCGGGCGGCGGGGCGTGTGGTTAACGCAATGCATCTATTACGAATACCCTTACCCGCTTTATATATACTATGATTCAGAAAAGAGGAAATGATCATGTCAGAAGAAGAAAGAGAACAGCAGAATCCGGACAACGAACCGGAAATGACCGCGAAAGAGTATATAAATCAGATCAACGATCTGAAAGAAAAAACTGTATCGCGCGAGGAATACGAACGCATAAAAAACGATAATAAAGAGCTTGCAAAGGCTCTTATCAACGGCACAGGGGCAAATATTCCGGGAATAACCAAACCGGAAGAGAAACCCGATCTTGATGATCTCCGTAAAAAGCTCTTCACGAAAAAAAGTAAAAACGATCTTGAATATTTTACAAATCTTCTTGCTCTGCGGGATGGCGTCATGGCTGACGGTCAGCCGGATCCGTTCCTGCCGATCAACCGCGAATTCCGGGCAACAGCGCAGGATGAAGCGGACGCGGAGAGGATAGCAACGCAGATCAAAGAAGCGATTGAATACGCAGACGGCGATCCGGCTGTATTTTCGAACGATCTTCGCAGGCGTTGCGGAATGTCAAGGCGTTAAAATAAATTTTAAGGAGGCTTTACAATGCCCGCATTTACTGGTACACTCAATGTGAATGAGATACAGTCCAGTATCTATAATATGATAATTGGACAGTACATTCACACCCGAAACATCAACAGCACATACAACACACTGCTGAACATGGCACGTCGCAACGTCGGGCTGTATGGAGATCAGGAACTGCATTATGCGACCGACGCATACAGAACCTATGAATACAACCCCGACACAACGGAACAGTGCAATGTTCTTGCAGTACATCGTCCTCCGGCTCCGAAATGTCAGGCGATCCAGCTTGACAATGCAAGGTACATTCCAGTGACAATCGATGACTACTTCACAAAACGTGCGTTTATGTCGGAAAGCGGATTTTCCGATTATAACTCGGTGATTGTGCAGTGGCTCAGAGATACGATGGAAATCTATCTCACGACTATGTATAACGCTTTCATCGGAACCAACGAAACCAACGCAGGACAGCAGGAACAGACGGTAACGCTAACCGGTATTCCGGATCCGGCGACCGCAAGCGATGAGGAAGCAGAAAACCGTCTCGAGGCGGTTCTTATCGGTGAGAAGATCGCAAACATCCTTGTATCATTGCGCGATCCCATTCAGGGAAAGAACTTCAATGACTACGGATTTTATAGATCATGGAATTCTGACGATCTTGTGATTGTCTGGAATTCGGCATTTTTCAATAAGATCCGCAAGGTTGATCTTGTGACGATCTTCCATGATGACGGAATCGTTGACAAGCTGGAGGAAAGATATATTCTTCCTGACACCTATTTCGGCACAGTGAACGCGGAAGCTGGCACGGCCGGAGCGTCAAACACAACCGTTCGCGCTCTGGTGGAAAAGGAATACACCGTCAGCAGCGTAAAATACCATGTGTTCCCCGGAGAGCTTATCCCGAACGGCGCCTCATATCTCGCAAATGAGACATACACCGTGAAAACGGATATTATCTGCAAGATCATGCACAAAGAAAGCGTTCCGATCCTTGACGGTGTCGAGGGCGAGAAGGTTTTCATCAACGGCAGGAACTGGAGCGAAAACAGGTATCTTCACTTCCTTGTGAATACGCCTGAACATCTTAAGGATATGCCGTTCATCACTGTAAAAGCAGTAACCGCATAAGCGGGTGAGGCTATACTCTCCGGGCAAGTGTCTGAAAGATTGGCAAACTACCCGGAGAGACAACAAAAGGAGTCAATCATGAAACTGTTGCTTTTGAAATATAATAACTACTATAACCGCATTTTGAAGGGATATGACAACATCGACGGCTACAAGCTGGCGGTCGGTACTTCCGGATATGCCGAAGTCGGCGGGGTAAACTTCAATCCGCGTGATGGCATAAACACATATCACACGGTCAACACTGCATTTGATTTTGACTATATGCTTGTATTCGATGACACAGAACCGTATACTATCAGAAGCCGCTGGTTTGCAATTGATTCACAGTATGAGAACCTTTTACAGCGCACGGTAACTCTGCGGCGTGATGTCCTTTATGACTATTCCGGAATCTACGGAACGGCACCGGCATTTATTGAAAAAGGGGCACTTGCGGTAAATGACACTTTCATATATAATGCAGAGGCAATGACAGCAAACCGCATACTTAAAAAAAGAGTATCTGTAACGGATGAAACAAATTCGGGGTGGATAGTCGGATATGTGGCGCCAAATTATGAACCGGAAAATGGAACAATTCAGCTTTTGGGGGATTCACCGTCAAACGGAATTGCATTGAAAAATTATGAAAGCGGAAAAAATGGGCTTGCCAATGCTTCATATGATATGTTTGTTATGCCATGGGGGAAATCGATTACAGTTGATGACGGAACATTTACGACAACCAAGGCGCGAACAATGTTTTACTTATCACTGCTTACGGCTGCTTTAGGAACGGCGCTTTATGATGTACAGCTGCTTCCTTTTTGCCCGCTTATAAGTGATGGATATAATGTCACGTCAACCGGAATAAGCAAGACAACAGCAAAAGTCGGTTCGGATTATTCGCCTATTATAGATGAAGGCACGACAACAACCGTTATTGCATGGGGAAAAACCGAATCAAGGACATTCACAAAATCTTTAGCTTTAGGATTACCGGCATTCAATACATCGATCACAAAAAAGGTTATGAATCAGTTGTATTCTTGCCGGCTTGTATCTCCCAATCATGCGGCATCATATGAGTTCAACCCCGCGAAAGTATATGGTACACAGCCGGGCGGAAGCATAAGCGTTGTTGTCGCCTATACTATGCGCCCATACAATCCGTATATAAGAGTGGCACCGTACTATAACGCAGGCGGGTTATACTATTCATATAACGGCAAGGAAACGCGCGCTCTGATTTGTCAAGGCGACTTTTCGCTTCCACAGGTCGGGGACGCATGGAAACAATATCAGATAAATAACAAAAATTATCTGAATGCGTTCAACCGGCAGATTGATAATCTTGAAATTCATCAGGATTATGAACGGACACAGCAAGCGTTAAATATAGCAACCGGAGCAATCGGGGGAGCGGTAGGCGGTGCTATTCTTGGCGGAGGCGTTGGCGGTGTCGTTGGAGGTCTGGCATCGGTAGCCGGAGGAATCGCAGATTATGCAATGTCTGAAAAACTCCGCAATGAAACCATGGATTATACCAAAGATATGTTTGCGATGAACTGTCAGAATATACAGGCACAGCCGCACACGATATCAAAGGTATGTTCATTCGATATTGATTCCTATATATTCCCATATTGCGAACTGTACACGGCGAGCGATGAGGAAGAAGCCGCGTTCAAATCAAAAATTGAATGGAACGGAATGACGGTCGGCAGAATAGGAACCTTCAACGACTTCAAAACGAGGGCTTCAACGTCCTGCCGGTATATCAAGGCTCAGATTATCCGCATGGCGGACTTACATGAGGAGCTACACACAGCAAAAGCAATAAGCGATGAACTTTATAAGGGGGTGTATATCTATTGAGCGTTCAAAATCTTGTGAATACGGCAATAAGCACAGCGGCCGGAGCTGTCACGTCCGAAAAAACAAAAGAGGAAAAAGCGGCAAAGGCGCAAACAGCGGAAGCGATAAAGACGCAGAAGCTGGAAACAGAGAAGCAGAAAACCGCCGCCGAGACTGCAAAGGCAGAAGCGGCACGCGCCGCGTCTGATCTCAAAATCGCCAAAGCCGCCGCAGGTCAGGAAAAGCTATCAGAGCAGAAAAAACGGCAGACCGAGAAGAAGCAGAAGATTGTCCGCGGTCAGCCGTCGCTTGAAGACGTACAGGCGGCACAGCAAGCCGCCGCCGAGCAGGTCAGCACACGGGCGGCGGCGATCACCACAGCCCGCGAGAACATGGCAAAACAGCGGGAAATGATTTCGCAGATCAAGCGCGCCGATCTGATCCGCGAACTGCGGCAGGGCGGATATATCAGCGGCAGACAGGCAAAGCGTGTGATTTACAATCTTGAGAAGGGAGGCGCAACAAATGGCACTGCCAAGCATTAATACCATAGATGATTCTAAAATTGCGAGCAGAAGCTCAGAAGCCGGCAGAGCCGGCCGGGATCTTTACGATGCTTTACACATCGACATGAGGATCAAAGACGAGCAGGACGCGATCGAATCGATTGCATGGGATCTGCTTCCGCCCGGTATGCAGTGCGACATGGTAGAACGGATTCTGTACTATCGCGGCAGTGGTGCATGGTTCCCTATAGCTGACCAGTGGCTTTTCTTCCCGTGTACAGGGAAAGATATAGACGCATGGGGGCGCTGGCAGTGGCTGACGCCGATTCCCTTCACAGGTACATCGAACGTTGACGACAAAGATGTCAAGCCGCTTTTTGAGGACCGGTGGTTCCGCGCCGTGTATGAGATGCCGGATCCGGAAGAACTCACACCAGAGTTTTTGGAGAATGCCGCGGTGCCAATGTATGACTATTCCCGCCAGTACTCACAGACGATTATTCCCCGAAGCACGCTGTCTGAACCGCTCTTGAAAGTGATATCGGAATGCGTGCCGTTCGCCCGAACGGCTCTGATCAACGGTGCCGGAATCCAGGGGTTCAAAATCATGGACGAATCTCAGACAAGCGAGGTTTACCGTGCAAGCTCTGCCGCATACCGAGCGGCATTGAACGGGGAACGCTGGCTCCCGGTCGTCGGTGATATTCAGTCTGCCGCGATCCCGACAAACAATCCGCTGAACGTACAGGATTATCTGCTCGCCGCTCAGAGCTTCGATAATCTCCGGCTTTCACTTCACGGGCTGAGCAACGGCGGCATTTTCGAAAAAAAGCAGAAGATGCTTGACAGCGAAGTTTCACAGTCAGAGAACCGAGCCACCAGAACGCTTCAGAATCGCGTTAAACTGCGTCAGGAGGCCTGCACGATACTAAACAGCATCGCGGGCGTTATCGCGTGGTGTGAGGCATCAGAGGAAGCCACAGGGCACGACAGAAACGGAGACGGCGTTCTTATGGACGACATGAGCAACGAAGACGTCGGAACCGAGGAATCAGGAGGTGAAGAAGATGCCGGAATTGATGGATAATGCAGCATATTTCGGAGGGTACAGAACCCGGAGCTTTGCGGAGATCTTCCCGGACTTCGCAACGTTTCAGGCAGCATATCAGCAGAGCGCATTTCCGGACATGCTTCTGACCGGAACCGGATATGAAAATTTCGGGCTGTCAACGATTTTCTCATTGCTTATGGCACGATATTTCGAAAGCCATATCGCCACCGATAGCGAGGATGCATTCAAACTAAAAATCATGGCTCGGATATATCAGCATGGGCAGGCATGGCAAAGGCAGATGTTTTTACAGCAGAAGTATATCGACATGAGCGACGCCGATATTGTCGCCGGATCGAAAGCGGTATACAATCATGCGAAAAACCCCGGCACGGCACCGTCAACGGGAAGCCTGGAGGAGCTGACATATATAGATGATCAGAACGTCACTACCTTCAAAAAGTACGGTCCGGATGCATGGCGGCAGATATCAGCTTCAATCGATCCTGGCATTTGCAAAAGGTTCACGGACAAATTCCGCGATCTCTTCAACAAAGTGACGGCGCCCGACTACCCGCTTTACTATACAGAGGAGGCAACCAATGGTTAAAGAGACAGTATACACGGATTCCGAGGTTACAATCAACGGCGTAACATATCGGAATTTGCCGGCTCAGGTCAGAAGAAATCAAAGCTTGTCAGAGCAAGCGAGCAAAGACGCGACCGGAGCCGCACAGGGCATATCAGAAGCAAAAGCGGCGTCGGCTCAGGCTCTCAAGACTGCACAGGCGGCACAGTCTACAGCAGCATCCGCTCAGACAACCGCCACAACTGCCCAGAATACAGCGAACACGGCAAAATCAGAGGCAGAATCGGCGACGGCTCTTGCAAATGCCGCGCAGGAAGACGCGACAGGCGCGTCGGTTACTGCCTCCAATGCTGAATCACTGGCGATGTCTGCCGTCCGATATAACGAAGTGCAGTATCTCAGCGACACAGAAAAACAGCAGGCACGAAGCAATATCGGCGTTACGGAACAGGGCATCACAATTGATGATGAACTCAGCACTACAAGCGAAAACCCCGTACAGAACAAGGCAATCACGGCACAAATCAACTTGACAAATACAAACGTCACCAATGCCCAGACCGTCGCAACAAACGCAAGCGGAGCGGCACAGCAGGCTTTACAGAATGCTTCGACAGCTCAGAGCCGGGCGAACGTTTCGGTGAGATTTGACACATCGCAGGACATGACCGCCGCTCAGGAGAAGCAGGCGAGGGACAACATCAACGCAAAGTCAAATTCCTTCGGTGCGGTCATAGCTTCGAATATAACATCGTTGAATGTTGTGAAGACGTTCAACTTCGACACGACGATGTACAAAAATGTGTACATTGAAGTGTTGCCGAAGACCGGTTCGGCATATATCGGATGTACGATCCCGGTATATGCTCTCAGCTCCGCGACAAAGCGTTTTCAGCTCACCGACGAGGTAAACTATGTTTCGTTCAACCTTGCGATCTCCGGCTTTTCCGGCATTGCAACGCTGACGTATTCGATGGCAACCAAGGCGCAGAGCTCGGCAATGATATCTCATATTATGGCTATGCCATGAGGTGATGACAATGTGGGGTGAAATTTTAGTTGCATGTGCTTCTCTTATCGGTTCAATTATTGCCGGAATCACCGGTCATAAGTTGACCGCATACAGGGTGTCACAGCTTGAAAAAAAGGTTGAAAAACACAATGGATTCGGGGAAAAAATCCCCGTGATTCAGGAACAAATCAAAGTTATAAATCACAGATTGGAGGATTTAGAAAAATGAAATGCAAAATCAAATGTGCTGCCGTTCGTGCGCTCCATACGGTTTTTCAGACAGTAGGGGGGGTCTTGACATTGGATGCTATCATGTCAGGGGTATCGTGGCAGATGGTAGGTCGGGCGGCACTCGCCGGAGCTCTGGCAGGCGCAATTTCCTTCACAAAGTCCCTTTGTG
>ERZ1034962.977-NODE-977-length-10547-cov-27.497427_pt1 | contig 10547 bp, 13 predicted proteins | sample MGYA00520696_ERZ1034962 | MGnify/ENA primary metagenome ERZ1034962 (study PRJEB33766, sample SAMN09781770) | gut metagenome | biome: gut microbiome | host: Homo sapiens | place: Madagascar | study: EMG produced TPA metagenomics assembly of the PRJNA485056 data...
TTCTTTAAGATTTTTTCTTTAATATTCAAATATTAGTATTTTGATATTCAAAAATCACAGTTTGTAGAAGACGGCGTTGATATTCAAATATCAATCTAAACAGAGTAAAGTGAAAGGGCGCATACCTTTCGGTATGCGCCCTTTCTATATGAAATGGAGGAAAATGAAAATGGCTTAGTCAGTGATAACGCTCGTAGCGTTGCGGATGCGGCGATGGGTGTGGCACAGGTCGGACACTTCGACATAGCGAACGAACGCACTGCCGTTCTCATGGACACCATCGGTCTTGACGATGTACTTCTTGCCGGACATGGACTGCACCTTGCTCTTGCAGAAGTTGGTGCGAACGCCATCACGTTCCAGACAGGTCAGCATCCGGCCGTTGACGATAGGCTCAAGAACCAGAATCTTAGCTCCTGCGCCAATATCACGAACGCGGATGGGACGCTTGCTCATCATGTATTCGGTGACTTCGGACTTCTTGATGACGTTAGACATATTATACCTCTTCCTGCCTCTCGGCTCTCTGTTGTTATGTTTTGTTCCCCTCGGAACATCTTTATTATATACCATTCGGGGAACTTTGTCAATACTTTTTTGAAATATTTTTATCGAATTGTGGAAACAATTATCACAGTAATCATGAACCAGAAAAGGGCATATCCGATTGTTTCAAGTTGTATACAACCGCAAGCCCCATTCTTTAGATAGTACATAACCATAGCAATAATTGCCAGTAGAATTGATGCAAGGATAGTCAGCAATCTTCCGCTTCACCACCCTCAACGTCAGAAATATCGTCCTCGTTGAACCCGTATGCAATGAGGTCATCATGACTAAACCCACACTCGACGAGTTTCTCGATGGTTTCATGGATATTTCTGCCGACAGAAATAAAGCTGATTGCGTTGTTCAGCAGTTCTTCTGCACGTTCATCGTTGGGGTCTGTAACACTTACCCCACACACAGAATCAATCTGAGCAGCCTCAGTCATAGTCTGTGCAAAGTCGTTCAACAGAAACTGTTTGTCCTCATTCGTAAGGTCTGCATAGAACGTGACCTTGCAGAATTTTTTGTTCTCCATGGTAAACCTCCTTTGTTTCTGTGTCTATATGATACCACAGAACTAAAGAAAAGTCAATAGTATTTATAAATTTCTTTTAGATTTTCTGATTGTATTTTGATATTCAAAAATCATAGTTTGTAAATTGTAAACCTTTGATATTCAAATACCAAGAATCTAAGACAAAAGAAAAGCACCGGAGCCACTCTTCTCCGGTGCTAATCCATAACTAGGAATCATTATACGGTTGTGACGAGCCGTATGTCATACCAACCTATCCGTCACGAGAACCGAGCTTATAAGCAATCGGCTTGTCAGTCGATACCGCCAACGGTGTTTTACGATAACACCGCGCTAGAAAAACGCCGTTCTAGGAATAGAAACAGTAGATTTTTATAATTTCACTTTAGACATTAACCCTATCTATATTTGTACTAAACATCTATAAATATCATACATCTATAAATCTAAAGTGAAATTGCAGAGGACTATACATCTAATCCAAAGTGGACTTGCACCACTTATCCTTCGTTCTGCGGATTCTCTAGCTTTTGAGATATGGCTCAGAATGTACAACTGTGTTTTAGGGACTCGAACCCTTCCTCCTTACAGGCCACAATAGGGCGTTGTGCTTACCAATTACACCAGAACACAGATTTGCTACACAAAACTTGCCTACTTAACCCCGAACGCTTCGGCAACGCTTGCATTCTTTTATGGGGGACTCGTGACTGCATATCACTGCAATTCGCTTGAATCTCAAGCTACGTCTTTTAAGTTTTGCATGGCGTGATTATGGAATGCGCCACCCTCCAATAGATAGGCTAATTAAATAACCTTGACGGACACAGGATAAACCTTGTCGATAATGCTCATCATCTCACGAGCCTTGGTGTAGTCCTGCTTGCTGAAAGACTGGCCGGGGTTTGCCGGAGTCAGGGCAGTAGCAACACCGTCAACCTTCACCATGATGGTCTTGGTCTTGGTGGCGTTCTGGCCGTACTCTGCGTAGAAGGCGTTGACCTCGCCGTTGTCGAACTTGTCCAGCACATCGGTCAGGGTCAGGGTGGGCTTTGCCACGCGGCCACGGTGCTTCTTTGCAGTCTCGACCTCAGTAGCGACCTCAGCAGTCTCGGTGGTGGTCATGGTGGTCATCTCGTTCTCAAACATATTGTACCTCAACTTTCTGCCCTTGTGGGCTATCAAATGTGTTTTGTTGTTCCCCTTGGAACGTCTTTATTATATCATGTTTTGCGGTGTTTGTCAAGGGATTTCCGAAATTCTTTTTAGATTTTTTTATTTTTTTCGGTTTGCGAAACCGAACTTTGTAAATCTAAGAAGAACTTTGTTAATCGTAGTTTGCGTCACACAGCTTCTTGAGCGTGTCGCCATCGTAGACGATAGACTCATCGGTGGCCGCAACCAGAACGATGTTCTTGGGTTTGTAGTAAGTCGAATTGTGCGGCTCGTAAATACTGTCGGTGATAGCGGTGATAACATCACCAATCACCTTGAGGATATAGCCACGGCAGTAGTCCTCATACATCCAGCATCCGTTACCAATATGGTAACAGTCAGAACCCTTCAGCTTTTCGAGAGACTGAAGATACTCCAACGAATCGGCGTTCTCCCTAAAAAGAACCTTGGCTTTGTTCAGGGCTTCTTCGGTGAACTTCATTTTAAGACTCCTTTCTGTCTTTCACTGGCCTTATTATATCATACCGGCTGGAGTTTGTCAAGCATTTCTTTGCAAAAATCTATCTCTCGCTGATATTCCAGACGGTTTTGCTCAACAAACTTATTGTAAAGTGCTTTGCACTCACCCTCGTAGTTGAACCCATACCAATTAAAACCGTCATGTGCAGTATTTCTCTGTGTGTTGTTGAACCCGGTAATGTTGAACCTTGCACCATAGCTGTTCTCTACAACTATACAGCCCCATACATCTACATCATCACGGTACGCAACGACCTCTACCTGTCTAGGAGGAATGTATTCAAAGAATCCTTTTCTATCCTCCCAGTAGAATACCCAGATTTTAGAACCTACTGACACTGTGTCTGGCATAGGCCATAGGTGATTCCAGTCAATCTGCATCTGCATCACCTCTATTCAGACGCTCATAGAGGGCGATAACTCGGCTGTTATCAAGCTGTTCAAGTGACGTTTTAGCCACATCACAGTAAGCGCGTCTACGCCGATAAATTTCCTTCATGGCCTTCTTTGCCTGTTCATCGTAGTATTCCCATGCAGACTTTTCTTCCGTAAAAAGGCAGTCGTAGTCGCTCAAACGATAATGATGGTAAAACTGTGTGCCGTTATCATCTTCAAAATAACAGCCAACACAGATGTCAGTCATAGGCATAACCTCTTCTTTAACCTTGCGGAAATGGATAGGTTTTTTATTATACTGGATTCTAACACTAGGAACTTTGAACAGCTTGACGAGTGCGTACCAAACGTCACTACCAAGAGGAAGGTCACGCAATTCCTGTTCAGTCATATTATCACCTCAAATTTCTTCCAGTGCTTTGGTTTCTTCCTCTAATGCTTTGGCCGCTTCTTCCAACCGCTTCATGTACAGCCCCTTCTCCTCACGCTTGCGGTTTTCATACCATTCGGTGATTTCCTTTTTGCTGGTAGCGTACTTGATGTTATCAGTGATAATACCATCAATAAGGTCTTCGACACGAATCCAATCGACAAAATTCGAGTCAGCCTTGTCAACAAAGAAGCCAACAACATTAAAATCGTTATCGCAAAGGTAGTGACGGATAACGAATTTAGTCGGCTTATAGTTGAGGAGCGCGATAATCTTGTGCGTAGTCGCATCATAACCGAGCCTGAACTTTGCAAGCCAGATTTCGTCACCAACGTGGAGATTAGCAATCTGTTCTTTGGTCATTGTTTTTTACCTCGCTTTCTTTCTGTGTCTATATAATACCATACTTGAAAACAAAAGTCAATACCCTTTTTATAATTTCTTTTAGATTTTTTAATTGGAATATTGTATTTGAATATCACACTTTGTAAATTGTAAAGCCTTGATATTCAAATATCTAAGAAATCAGAAACCTTGGATGATATTGAAATATCAAGTTTGTAATCTAAAAGAAAAGCAGGGCTTTCGCCCTGCTAAAATCGACGTGCTTACGCCACTTTGACAATCTTGTAGGTACGGTTATACTTGTTGACCATGGAGATGATAACCGGGTCTTCTGCATCGTATCTACTAACGAACTCAGTTTTCATTCTACGTTCAAGTTCATCAGAACTCAATGCTCTATCAAGCCCCGGAACGTACCATCTAGGCATATCGTTGATGTGGTCGGGGTTGACTTTAAGCTGTTCGAGGTCGTACACTGTGGGGGTATACTTTACCAGTTTTGCCTTTCCACGGTACTTTTCGATGACCTTGTTGTACTCCTCGCTAACGTCCATCCACTTGCCGTAGCAAGGGTTGCACAGCAGAACGTAGGTGCGCTGATAGTGTGTAGCTTCGGCCTGAGTATAGGTCTTTTTCTCCACGCGCATGATGTCCTCGATATTGACTGCCATTTCCTCGCCAGTAGAACGGTTGTATACTTTAAGCATTGTTACTCCTTCCAAAATTCCATGTCATTCACATTCACACCCTGACGAATCAGACGCTTGATGAAAACATGGAGTCCAGCCCTAGACAGATGTTTACAGCAAAAATACTTGCCGTCTTTTCTCCATCTAATGAAATATTTGTCCTTATTAGATGTTCTTGTCCTCATAACCAAACACCTCTTTCAGAATGTTCGTGCGAACGCGATACTTTTCTCTGGTGCGGGCATCATCCATTGGGTCTTTGAAAAATTTCAGAATAGTTTTGCCTTTAACCGTGGAAAAATCACCAGACAGAAGTGACGCATAATACTGCTTGTGCTTGATGTCGGCACGTTTACGGCGAATCTTACGCAATGCAGATGCCGCTTTAAGCAGTTCCGGGCCAGACACCTTTTCACGAAGCTGGATATAGTGCAGAATATCCTGCTGTTCTAAGTCAATCTTAGACAGCTCCTCAGCATAAAACTTTTTGTACTGCTCTGCGTTGCTAACAAGAGATTGCGCCTGTCTGACCTGAAACATGAACTCGTTATCAGTGCCAACAAGGTTGAGAATTTCAGTAGCCATCTTTGTACCTCCTGTGGCTTTAATTGACACTATTATACCACAGTTTTGGCTAAAGTCAATACCCCAATTCTTATTTTCTTTTAGATTTTTCTATTCTGATTGAAAATCTAAAAGAAGTTTGTATATTTGAATATGAATAAGATGATATTCAAATATCAAGAATCCGTACATAACAAAATGCCCTCTCACCGGAATGTCAACAAAATGGTGAGAGGGCAACAGAAAGGAGGTACATACGCCACGTCGTATCATCGCGGCAATGCTAATGAGAATAGCAAATCAAAGATAGGCATGAACCTCACTGGCCTATCGCTACCCCGTCCTACCATCTTGGGGGCATTCCAACAGAAGATATTTATGACGAATAACGTGGAGTAGATGATGGGAGTCGAACCCACCTCCCCGACTTGGAAGGACGGTGAACTAGCCGATGTTCTACATCTACATATTTAGACAGATTTTAACGTGTCAAGTTACAAAATTTGATGTTAAAATATAAATTGCTGTTACTGTCTATGATAGGAGGTTTTCATGTGGACAACTTTCTCTTGAAATCATCTCAATCGTTGTCTACATTTTTGGTGCTTCTGGGGAGAATTGAACTCAATTACCATTAGACTCTTATAAGGAATCCGTCCTAACCATTAGACGACAGAAGCAAGGAGAAAAGACCGGGTTTCAAGTGAGTCAAATTAACAGTTTGATACTTTAATAAATTGCTGTTACGGTCTTTTGTGCGTCTATGAAAGTGAAAAATACTAACAGTTCTTGAGAACTGAATAAAGACCTTGCCACGACCTTCGCCGTACCTCTGCCAACTTCCATGATATTCTGTCACACAGGAGACAATACTGAGCTTCGGGTAGCGAACCCTAACTTACTGCCCCAGTCCCGGAGAACCGATTCTGCCACAGGATTGATTACCTGTAAATTTCACCGAGCGTTCAGCTATTAAAAATCTTTTAATAATTTTCTTCAATCTGACCTACGGCTACTTTCGCAAATTCACATCTTATAGTAGATTTTCTCTACATCAAGTCAGCATCCCTTGGTTTGGATTACCGCATTAACTTATTGCATCCCTGCAACCGTCTACGGCTTACTCTCGCACAGCGAGCGTCTATTTCGGGGTGGATGTGGTTTCACATTTCATGGCGTTGTCCTTGGCACTACCTCTTACAATCCCAGCGTTCGCCAGTTTATCTTAAACCTTTCAATTTAAGATACGGTTAGCTTTGTGGCTATCGTCACAAAACCACCGCCGTTTCCGAGGCATCCATGCAGAGAAGCAATCCCTCTTCACATGGTTTGTCAAGACCTTTATTCAGTTTTCAAGGTGCTGTCCTTTGGAACAATTATATTATATCAAACTTTTTTGGATTTGTCAAGGGGTTTATTAAAAATTTTTCTTGGTAATTTTTACCAATCCTTGAATCTAAAAGAAGTTTGTATAATCACTTTGTAATTCGGCCAAGCTGAACCTCTCGTGAATACTTAGCGGCACAGCTTCTTGAGCAAAATGGTCTATCTGAGGTAAAACCACATTTTGCCTTTGGCACTTTCCTAGTTTTGTTGCGGTAGAAATACCTTTGCGACTTAGCACTCCACACAAATTCCTTGCCGCACACAGAACAAACCATAACCTTGTCGTAATAGTCAATTCTTTCCTCTGCGGCATGAAGTGCGTTGTGTTCTTCTTTTGACATAACAACTAAGTTTGACACATCGTTATTTGTCACATCATGGTCTAAGTGGTGAACATCTTCATCATCTGTCAGCTCACGACCTAGCTGTTGTTCCATCAAAAATCTAGGATATGAAATGACTCTGCGTCCATCACGGATGTACACTCGCCACCTACCGTCCTTATTCTAATAAACAACATATTCATCAGTCTTTTCAATTACCATAAAAATCTCCAAAAATCTCCGATTAGTGGTGTGCCCACCGGGAGTCGAACCCGGATGGCCTTTCAGCCAACAGGGTTTAAGCCTGTTATGTTCTCACCAATTTCATCATGGGCACATAAATGGTGTGCCCACCGGGAGTCGAACCCGGACGCTTTCACAGTTGGGTTTGAGCCAACCCTGTCTACCAATTCCAGCATAGGCACATATAAAGTTCCTTTTCGCTCACGTTGAAATTAGAACCAATAAATAACGCCAGAAGTTCTGGGAATGGTGGGTCAGGTAGGAGTCGAACCTACGGTGTTTCTAACGTCACGGAGTTACAGTCCGCTACAATCGCCACTATGCACACTGACCCATATAATCTTCTTTTAGATTCTTAGTCCAATTTCTACTTTTGTTCCACATGGAACATGACTGTGTTCTAAAAGAAGTTAGGTGAATGTTTCTCGCTCTCACATCCAACGGAGTTGCACAACTCAGAATACCGGATTTTGTTCACGAGCAGTTAGGTATCTGCTTTGTAAGATGACTACTACTGGCTATGGGCGCAGTAGGTGAGCTTGAAAGGTTTGGAGGCTTTCAAGAACGATGGGTGGCACTGGGCTTAATTTCCAGTGACATAGCTTGGTTGGGGTAGGAGGAATTGAACCCCCAAGATAAGGTGCAGACCCTTATGCCCTAATCGAGTTAGAATCGAGTGCCTTGCCTTTAGGCGATACCCCACTATGTATGGATGGTTTTCGTCACATCCGGGACGTGTCTATCTATATCCCCTGTGAGGAGGAGTGGTAGCGGTATCTGGACTCGAACCAGAAAATGTCAGCTTCAGAGGCTGATGCCTTAACCTGTTTGGCTATACCGCTATAAAAGTGGACAGTTTTACATCATATCCGGGATGTGTGGATTTCCGTGCTTGGTGGTGACGGGTAAGGGAATCGAACCCTTGCTTCTGGGATGAAAACCCAGCGTCTTAGCCGCTTGACTAACCCGCCATGATAGGCTCTTGGTTATAGCCCCCAGACACGCATCATTGCCAAACCAGTGGAATGACAACTAGCTTTGTGCCTGTCACATAACCGCCAGCCCTCCGACCGAGAACATTAACCCCGGCCAGCATCACTAGGCAAACATAACGTCCTAGGATGGTTGGCTTTGTAACAAAGCCAACGAAAAAGTTTAATCAATTAAATTTAATAAGAAGCTACTCAGGGATGGCCTTTGTTTCTAATCATATTAAATACCTAGTCGTGCATTATTTCGCAGATTCTTTTAAGACAGGGGAAACTTAACCGGGTGGCTTGTTTTCCATTTGTAAATCCTTTCTTATTTAGGTGTGTCTGCTTTCGACCCTTTTAGGCGTAGGTCGCGGTGTCCTTGGGGGAATCCCCCTTGGAACATCTTTATTATATCAAATCTAAAGAGATTTGTCAAGGGGTTCTGGAAATTATTTTTCAGCGTACTGCTGGAAAATTTTGATAAGCTCTTTGCCAGTTTCCTTTGCCGCTTTCTGGGTCATAGCTCGCATAACATAGTTCTTGTGAATCTCATCGAGCATATCAACCCACATATTGACAAGGTTGAAATACTGGTCAGGAGTGACAAACTTACTGATACGGAACTCGACACGGTTGCCGTTGTCCATGTTCAGCCAGTCACCATGATGGTAGCCACCACTCGTACCACAACGACCACAATATGACTGGAAGAATCTACCACAGACCTTCTTAGTCTGGGTTTCATGCTCGTCCATGTAGTTTTCCAACGGATAGAAAATCTCTGTTCCGCGACTGCGGATAGCATTCAGAATGGTCGAATCCATCCATGTGTTGCCAATGTTGATATGCTGGCCGCAACGACTGTCAGAGAAATCGACAGCCTCATAAGCCGCATCAAACATCCGCTTCAAACTGGAACGTCCGTTGATAGTAGGACTCTTCAGTTCCACGCCATCGTAGGGGATGGACGAATCGGACGTGGGAACGAAGCCCCACTTCTTAGACACCAGAACGGCCTCGTCCTCCTTGGACTTGGGGACACACTCGAACTCGAACCCGAATGTCCAACCAGCCTTGGTCGGTCTACCTACACGAACATCGTTTTTGGTAGAATAGCTCTTTCTATCAAGGCAAGAACTACACACATACTTGCCCTTCTTAGAACGTACCATTCTGCTGATAGGCTTCTGACCGCCGCATACATCACAGACATGAATCTTGCGCTTGTATACGCCATTGAACTTCTTCAGAACTTCAGGCGTAAAGCAATACCAATAGGACTGCTCGCAAGACCAGTTGTTCTGCTCCATGAGCTGTTCTGCCAACGTCTTATTACTGCCGGGAACAGTACCCTCAGAAATGCGCGGCCAAATGTCAGTCATCGTGTGGAAGTCACCACCGTCAGACTCCATCTTACACACGATGAACGGCTCAAAGTTGCCGCCGCCCTTCATGTCAATAAGACAGGTGACAATACCAACCTCACCAACAGGACAGCGTTCATACTGCTGGCTGGTGATAACTCTGTCACCAATGTTAAAACCATAGCGATTGGGCATCTTCATACCTCCTTATGCCCTTATTATAGCAGAATCTAAAAGGAATGTCAAGTCCTTTTAGAGATTTTTCTTACAGAGTTTCGACCTCGAAGCCGTCCTCGTCAACAAGGGTATCATCCGGGATGCTGTCGAAGTACACCCGCTCAATGTTGTTGCTGTGTGCGTAGGACAGCATACGCTGGCTCAGATGGCCGTTCAGCATGATGTAGACATTACGCCTATTGCCAGCGTAACGGCGCACACAGCTTGCCGTAGACAGGTCGTGGTTGTCTCCCTCTGTCAGTTCCTCGCTCATCGGGTCTGCACCATTGCGCCATGTGTAGCCGTGGCGAGAAGCCCATGCCCGGAAGTCGTGGAACATCCGCTGGTTGTATACCTCGATTCCCTGCTCACCAGCAATAAATTTGTCAATATCAAACACTCTTTTGTCTCCTTTCTGTTTTGTTTGTGCCACTATTATAGCAAAAAACAGATGCTTTGTCAAGTGAAATCTAAAAGAATATTGTGAATAATTTCTTAAATATTTTTCTGTTTTAGATTTTTGATATTTGAATGTCACCATAATCTTTGTAAAGGGTTGATATTGAAATATCTGTCTCTTACAAAGTTTGATATTTGAATAACACTTCTACCTCGTCTATAAGTGAAAATAATTCTTATTTAGATTATAGTACATAGATACGTTTATTTTTAGACTGAGATTATTATATATATCTTAGGGAATTTTTACCCAAGCACCATCTTAGACAGCCTAAACAAGGGGCTTAGACACTATTTAAGTTGGTGATATTCAAATGTCAAGATTCTAGGATATAGAAATACCCACTAACTTTATGGGTTAGTGGGTAGATAAGAAAGT
>ERZ1034962.979-NODE-979-length-10524-cov-6.005636_pt1 | contig 10524 bp, 10 predicted proteins | sample MGYA00520696_ERZ1034962 | MGnify/ENA primary metagenome ERZ1034962 (study PRJEB33766, sample SAMN09781770) | gut metagenome | biome: gut microbiome | host: Homo sapiens | place: Madagascar | study: EMG produced TPA metagenomics assembly of the PRJNA485056 data set...
CTTCATCAGAAACAGCCTGTGATGGAACGGTAACAAATACACCTGCAGCAATACAAGCACCAAGTATGGTGATATATGTCAATTTTTTCTTAGTCATTTTTATAATCTTTCTAATAATATGTGATCTGAACGACAATCAATGTGCACATATTAAGTATTTTATGTGATATATGTCAAACTTTTTTTTGATTGAATTTTTTCAGAGCAAATTACAGAAGGCGTGACAAAAACAGAGCATATCCAGTTATCCTGGATATGCTCAAAATGTCATGAGGTCAGTGGAGTATGTGTTTTATAAAAGATTCATTGTGATGATAAGCTTTAGTGTTTTTATTCGTAAAAGCCTTTTACATCACCGTCAGATACAACTTCAAAGCTCAAAGGTGCAACTGTAACTGTATAAGAACCGTCAGCGTTCTTTACAGCAGGAGTACTGCTAATCAATGCCTTTAGGCTCTTGTCTTTTGCAAACAGCTCATTGCTAATAGTTATCTTAGCTACATTGCTTTTATCAAGATTCATTAGATAGAAGAAGGTGTCATCACCTTTAAAGGTCTTTCTACATGAGAAGAGGGATCCTCTAATCTTTAAAAGTTCCATCTTCCCATTAGAGATAGCACCATGTTGAGCGCGAAGCTTCATTAAATAGGTAAAGAGTCTTTGATGTTGCAGTTCTTTATCTGTGAAGTTAGCAATCTTGCCATTATCACGAGCCACATGATCGTCATAGTAGCCCATCTCATTTCTCTTTTTATCAAAGTTAGGGACATCCTGACCTATTTCTTCACCATAGTAGTTGGTGATAGGTCCTGAGTGAGCTATTGCAAGATATGACAGTGCAAGATCAACTCTCTTGTCATAGCTCTCCTGTAGGCCTGCTCTTTGGATAAGATCTCCAAAGCGCACCAGATCATGATTGGTGATCATTAAATTTGGATAAGCATGACTTGGTAGGTTGTTCTCGTCATACTTTAAGAGATCGATTAAATTTAGTGCTGAATGGTTCTGTTTACCCCATTCTTCGGTTGCGAGTGTCTGCACAATGCCATAACGAAGACCAAAGTCAAAGCATGAGTCTAAGGCAGGATTTTTATTTGGACCATAACCTGTTTTTGCCATAGTAGGATTGTCAGACCAAATTTCACCTACCATATAGCCTAAAGGATGCACGTCTTTACCGTTACTGTCTTTATAGGTAACTGAGGCACTGGTGTTCTCAACTGCCTTTTTAATATGACGCCATGTATCTAGTGGTACCTGATAGGCCTGATCTAGTCTCCAGCCATCAATCTTGTAGTCCTCAATATAGTGAGTAGCTACTTCTGTCATAAATTTTTCTGAATCGCCATTAGCATCAAAGTCAGTACAAGAGGTGTTCTCAGGTGGATTGTATGGCTGTAGATTGCTACCAATACATTTACCTGTCATATGTAAGGTATTACCTTTAGGAGACTTGGTGATTACATCTGATCTAAAGTGACCAAAGACACCGTCTAAGAAGACATACAGACCATTCTTATGGGCAGTATCAATTAACTCTTTTAATTTCTCATTAGTACCGAAGCGTGGCTCTACATTAAAGTAGTCATAGATGTAATAGCCTGTTGCATCAAGTTTTGATGGAGTTTGTCCGTCTGGCACTGTCCTAAAGACAGGTGTCATCCAGATAGCATTCATGCCTAAACTTTTAATGTAAGGAATTGCATTGATGATACCTTGCAGATCTCCTTTGTGAGATGAGGTGCCATAGCCTGTATCAAAGTTAATAGAATCATCTCCATTTTGAAAAGACTCAACCATTACCTGATAGATACGTAAATCGGCTATTGGATCGACTGTACCAGTATCATTTCTGTAAGATTTAAAAGTGTTATACCAGTTAGAATTAACTGAATCTAGTGTGTATTCATCAATTCCGTTATTAGAAGCACAGCCTGACAACAGAGCTAATAAAACTAAAGATAGGGTAGTTTTAATTATTGTTTTCATAGTTTTCCAAGAAATGTTTATTTGATTGATGAATGCATTGTACGGAGAAAACTAAGAAAATATTTGGAGATATTTCACAAGTTTTGAGTGGATTTGCAAGAGTCTTTGAAAAACTAGTGAACAGTAAATAAAAGAGACCTGATTTACTTGAGTTAGATCACATGAGTATGTGGGGCTTAGCAATCAACGTAAGTGTAACTAACATGTAATGACTTAAAGAATACCTCCACAAGAGAAGCTGTTTTCATTTTAACAGTCATTGTGTTAGTACCTGGATGACAGCCAATGAACTCTTGAGATAAGAGCTCTTTGTCCATGAGTACTTTTACTTTATGTTCTGTATCTGAGACTAAATCTAATGGACTTACAGCTCCTGTAGTTACATTTAAGAGTGCTTTTAAATCGTCATCTGAAGCAAAGGACAGGTGAGATGAGTTAATCTCTTTGGCGATATTATTTACTTTGACTCTCTTATCACCTGATATCATCAGTAAAAAGAACTCATGCTGACGGTTTATCAACAAAAGATTTTTACAAGGAACTATCTTTAACTTTTGCTCTACATAAAGACCATCCTGCATGGTAAGCAAAGGCTCATGCTCAAGAACTTCATATGAGATTTTTTGTGAAGTGAGAGTATTTAAGATAGATTCTGATGATGACAATGTTAAATCCTTGAGATTTTAAAAGAGCTCACATAAGTGAGCTCTAACAATAGAATTACTAGAAAGACCAACTGCTCTCTGTAGCAATGGTTACGTCAACCTTGCCGTGTTTTAGACCAACAGTAAGCTCTTCATCAAAAGGAGGCTTATCAATGATAAGTCTTGAGATCTGATTCCATGGTAAGAATAAACTTACAGCATTTTTTGAGATCTTTGAAGAGTCTGCCACAATGATAGTTTCACTAGCACTGCGTGCCATGGCTTTGTAGGTCTCTCCGATTTCTAAGTCAACATTAGATACACCGATCTGGTTAAGTCCAGTTGCACCTAAAATTGCTTTATTTACATAGATTTTTGAAAAATAATTGATTGATTCTGGTCCAAATACGCAATTCTCATCATCGTTATAAAGACCAGGGCATACGTGTACTTTAAAAGTAGGATTTGAACTTAGAGCTGATGCAATAGCATAAGAGTCTGTAAAGACTGTTAAATCTCTCTTTTCAGCAGCAAGTCTTACTGCTACCTGCAAAGTGGTAACAGAACTTCCGATAGCTAAAACTTCACCATCATTGATGTAATGACAGGTAGCTCTGGCAATAATCTCATACTGTTTAACATTAACCATCTCTCTTTGTTTAAAAGATGGTTCCTTAGTAATAGCAGGAGCCGCACCACCATAGGTACGACTGATTAGACCTAATGATTCAAGTTCGTCCAAATCACGGCGAATAGTTTCTGTAGAAACACCAATATCCTGAGATAACTCAGATACTCTTAGGGCGGGGTATTCTTTTAATTTATCAGTTATAAGTTTCTGCCTTTCAGGTTTTGTAAGCTTTATTGTTTTCATTTCAGAACCTGCTCCTTCACTTATGATTCAAAGACGGTGACAATCTATTTTCATGTTTTCATTATAATTGCCACCGTATTATTTTTCTATATGTTATGTTTTAGCTTTATAACTCTTAGATGCGACCCTGTCTGCGGTGCATCATGTAAACTGTTAAAGCACCTAATAACATTAGTCCTGCAGCACCTAAGGTGCTCATGGTTCCTAATGTTGGTACCATTGGGGTATAACCTGCAACCATCTTAGAGTACAACCACTTTGGAACAGTGTTGTCTACACCAGTAGTGTACAGTGATAATGGGAAGTTACCCCATGAAAGTAAGAATGCAAACAGCATTCCTGACCAAATACCAGGCCACAGTAGAGGTAGTGTTACTCTCCAGAAGATCTGGAATGGAGTTGCTCCAAGATCTTTTGCTGCATCTTCTAGTGTAGGATCAAAACCGTAAACCTGAATTGCGATAACTAGAGTAACAACAGGGGTTATCCATACTAAGTGAGCAAATACTGCTGTATGCCATGACAGAGGAATACCAATTGCGTTAAACCACAGTAATAGAGCAAGACCTAATACAGGTTGAGGGAAGAAAACTGGCATTAAGATGATCTTTTGGAACATTTTCTTTCCTTTCCATGAGAATCTAGCAAATGCTAAAGCTCCACAGAATGCAATGATGGTACTTAAAATAGTTACAAAGAATGCAATTAACAGAGAGTTACTTACTAACTGACTGATCTCAATTGAGTTAGCAGTCTTTGTCCACCAGTCAAGTCCCCACTTTTTAATAGGGAACATGAAGTAACGACCTTTTGAAAGTGAAGATAAAGCATCACATAGTACTGGAAGATAAATAAATCCGATAACTGCAATAGTCCAAATAATGATAAAGGTTCTGTTGCGTCTTCCTTGTTTTGTGTATTCCATAATGGCCTCCTATGCACGGCCCATGAGCTTGTCTAAATCGATCTTCTTGAAAGCATATAGTGTTAAGGCACCGATAATCAGGGTTAGCACTACAGCTAAGGCTGCGCCTTGTGGCCAGTTCTGCGAGAAGGTAAATGACACATCAATATCGTTGGTAATCACAATGATTGACTGACCGCCTAAGATCTTTGATTCAGACATTGAACCTGTTGCTAAGACAAAGGTTAATAACATTCCAATTAGCACACCAGGCATTGAAAGAGGTAACTCAATCTGCCACCATGTTCTAAGACGCGACGCACCTAAGTCTCTTGCTGCGGTTATTAGATCCTTTGGCACTAAAGCTACACCCATGATTACAGGGAACAGCATGTATGGTAAGAATGAGTAAGCAAGACCCATTGCTGTCATACCTGGTGTGAACAGAATATCAGGTCCAGACAGACCTACCATCTTACAGATACCATCTAAAACACCGTTCTTACCAAAGAATAAGATCCATCCATAAAGACGAACGTTTTCTGATACGAACAGAGGAAAGACAAAGAGAATACTGATAAAAGTAGACATACCTTTACCAAAGACTCTTACCATGCCTACGGCAACCGGATAGCAAACTACAGCTAAAACTGCAGTTACAAATGCTGCAAGTCCTATAGACCAGGCAAATGATCTCCATACAGAGCTTGAACCATCAAAAATGTGGATGAAGTTCTCTAATGTAAAAGAGGTAAATGCATGGAATGATCTAGGTTCGGCAAATGAGAAACCTAATACCATGAATAAAGGTGCCACAAAGCCTATAAACAAAAGAATGTATACAGGTAGTGCACAGCGACCGCCTTTAGAACGGACAAAATCCTCAATCTTAGTAATAAAACTGTGCTTTTTTAATTGGATAGTCATAGTAGCACCCCCATATTATTCTGTTACAAAGATGGCATCTTCAGCGTTCCATCCAACTTTGATAACAGAACCGGTATTGTACTCACCAACTTCTGATCTTGGTAACTCAAGGGTAATTTCCTTTTTGCCACATAGAAGTTGGAACTGAGATCTTGAGCCTAGTGAGAACTGATTTAAGATCTTGCATTCAACCACGTTATCAAGAGTTATTCCTTCTTTAGCAAGCTTTAAAACCTCAGGTCTTACAATGATGTAACCTTCTAAGTCCCTTCCATGAGGAACTACCTTAAAGTCCTGCTTAGGAAAATCTGAACTCTCCCAACCTCCTGTAGGCTTTACTCTGATTGGGAAGATGTTAACGTCACCAATGAACTCAGCCACAAAGCGTGAAACTGGGTGAGCGTAAATCTCTTCTGGGGTACCTACCTGCTTTAATTCACCTTTGCAAAGAACACCTACTCTATCTGACATGAACATAGCTTCTTCAAGTGAGTGAGTAATGTAAATAAAGGTCTTACCAGAACGTCTGTGCAGCTCTTTTAATTCCTTTTGCAGTGTCTTACGTAACTTTGCATCAATAGCAGATAAAGGCTCATCAAATAAAATGATCTCTGAGTCATAAGCTAAGGCTCTAGCAATAGCTACACGCTGACGCTCACCGCCTGAGCACTTCATAACGTTCTTGTTGTAGTAGTCCTCAGGTAAATGAACCAAATCCAACAGCTTTTGAGCTTTCTCAATACATTTTTCAGGAGCGATGCCCTTAACTCTCATAGGGAACTCAATGTTCTGACCTACGGTCATGTGAGGGAACAGTGCTAAGAACTGAAACACCATACAGGTAGGTCTCTTATCTGGAGGTAGTGTAGAAATACTCTTGTTTTCAAGCACAATATCACCAGAGGTTGGCTGATCCATACCTGCTAGCATTTTCAAAATAGTGGTCTTACCTGATCCAGATGGTCCTACCAGTGTGAAAAACTCATTCTTTTTTACAATGAGGTTTACGTTTTTAATAACTTTTACTTTGTCAAAATCTCTGCAAACATTTACAAGATCAAGTAGTGGTTGACCAGGAAGAACTTCAACTTTTGATTCGTCATCTTTTAAAGAGGTGGTTTTGCTATTCATAATTAAAACCTCATAAAGTAATTTTTATAAATTGGGAAATTAAGTAGCTCCCAAGTGAATGAAGAATGTGTTATGTGAAAGAATCAAACTTCATAAGTTAAAAGTACAACATAATAATGTTGTAATCAACACATTATTATTTGTTGTTGCAACATTAACTATTTTCTTTATTTGTAAGTGCAACATGAATAAAATACTGACCATAAAATTATGTAGATATAACAACAGGTTAAATAAAATGTTGAGGTTGCAACTAGAATTACTGCTCTTATCTGAAATGTTGAAGGTTGTTTAATAAAGTGCAAGTGCACTAGCTAGGTGCTTTGATTCACCAAAAAGATCTTTAGAAAAATCAAAGAAAAAAATTATCTCAATTTCAATTCGTTTTAGAGAGTAAGGTCGCTTGTAAAAGCTCTTATTTATAGATTTTGAGTCCTCAACAATTTTGAGACCCCATCTGTTTTGAGAGAATGTAGGATGCTACAACACAAACAATGTTGGAATTTAAAAGTCTGTAGATAACTCCTTATTGGGAAATACGGTTCTGAAAGAAGCTGCGACGAGAATAGAACTGAAAAGGGCTGATATCTTTAAGTTTGGCAGTAAAGTTAGACAGAATAAGATCTATTTTATGTTCAAAGTTCCACAAAAATGCCGGCATAAGCCGGCACATTATGGAGATGATGAATCTAATTAACCTTTGGTCCTCTTTGCTTCAACCATGATGTCGTGTGCTTTATCATAGTCAGGAACAATATCGTAAGCACGTGAACGTGACATTTCTTCCTCTAATGAATCCCACTGAATTGCATCTAACTCATCTGATGTAAACAGATCAAAGCACTTCTTGTTACCCATCTGAGCTACAGGGTTAAAGGTACCTTCTGCAAATGCTACGGTATGAGCAACTTCAGGATCCTGTACGTGCTTTAAGAAATCCTCAGCTAAAGGTGAGTGAACTGGATTGTTTACAACAGAGGTAACCTCAACCCACATTAGCGCATTCTCAAGAGGGGAGATTGCTCTAATATTATCTAAGCCTTCAGCTCTTGCTAAAGATGCTGTATAGGTACCACCAGAAATGTAAGCATCAATATCACCGTTTACTAAAGCCTGGTTTACAGCTGCAATATCACCTACGAACTTAGCATTACCAAAGATCCTCTTACAGGTCTTTTCAAATGCTGCCATTTCATCTGCGCTGTGCTCTTTGTAAGGATCGATACCTGCTATGGTGAACATATGAGCTACGTTCCAGTCATCAGCTTCGTTAATAGCATATTTCCCATTTAAGCTGTCATCTGCCCAAAGTTTCCAACCAGTCTTTTCAGCGGTCTCTCTTGAGATCTTGTCGGTATTAACTACGAAGTTATATGGTCCAAATCTTTGCACCATACCTAACAGTTTTGTGCCATCTTCGCTCATTGCCCAGCTGTATGGGTATTTAAAGGTAGGTAGCATATTCTCAAAATAAGGAGCAAAAACTTTCTCGTCTAAAGGAGTGATTAAGCCTTCAGGGAAAAGAACTTTACGAGCCCATGGGTTATTAACGTTGATCAAATCCCAAATTTTAGTTTCACCAGCACGTAACTTATTTACCATGGTAGGGTCATTAGTAGCAGACTCTGCTTTAACTGAAGCACCTGTTAGCTTTCTGTAAGGATCTAACACATCTGCGCTGTTATAACCTTCCCAGCACAGAATATTCAACTCTTTATCTCTTTCACCGGCGAATGCTTTTGAAGACAACATTACAGGAGCGCAAGCTGCTGTTGCACATGCTCCCATCATTTTTAACATAGAACGGCGTGTTAACTCAGTCATAATGACCTCCAAATGTGTAACCTTGTTCATGAAATGTTGAAGTTTATTTAACGATACCTAAAAAATGTTGGAATGACAATATAAAAATTGTAAAAACTAAAAATATTTTGTTGTATATTGACTGATAATCAACAAAGATTTATGTTTATGTTAAAAGTACAACATATTATGTTGATAAGTTCCAATATGTTGGAAGGTCAAATTATGTTCCATATTTAATCGCTATATACAGTAAACAAGCACAAAAGCCTTATTTCATCTGTATATAAGCAGGATAGAAAAGGTGACGTTATGAGCAAAGAGTACGAGCCACAAACAGTTAAAGAGCTTACTGATATGGTAAACAGTTCATTAAAACTGTGGGGTATGAGCGATGAAGCTTATGCAAAACTAATCAATTTGTCAGAGAATGCCACTTTTTGTGCAACTGATCCTAAAGAGGGCCCCAATAAAGGACACTCTCTAATCTTAAGAGTTCAACGTAACGACTATTCAACCAAAGATGCAATTAGATCAGAGTTGGCTTGGGTTAAAGCTCTAGCTGATGATAATGTTATCTCTACAGCACGACCTATTCCTCTAGTTACAGGTGAGTATGTTGCGATGACAACCACAGCTTCAGGCGATCACCGTATGATTGTTGCCTTTGAAAAGTTAAATGGTAGTGAACCTACCTTAGAGTTAGCTGGACTTGATCACTGGTTTGAAGTTGTAGGTGAGATTAGTGCCAAGATGCACAACCATGCAAGACAGTGGAAGCGTCCTGAGTGGTTTACAAGACGTATTTGGGACTTTGATGGCATCATCGGAGAACACGCTTACTGGGGTAATTGGAAGAACAGTAACGGTTTAGATGATTTTGGAAAACTAACTGTGGGTAAGACTGTAGATGTTGTAAAGACTCTCATGGATGACTACGGTGAGAACAATTACAACTTTGGTGTGATTCACTCTGATTGCAGAGCAACCAACCTGCTTGTAGATGGAAGTGATCTTCATGTGATTGATTTTGATGATATGGGCTTTGGTTGGTATCTGTTCGACTTTGCAGCGGCTTTAAGTTTCATGGAGCAGTCTGATGATGCAGTTAAGTTAGCAAATGCCTGGATTAAAGGTTATGAAAAGGTAACTAAGTTATCTGACTATGAAAAGGATCTGCTGCCTACACTGTCTATCATGCGTCGTATTGAGCTGATGTCATGGTGCACCAGTCACAGTGAAGTTCCATTTGCAGCAAAAGAAGGTCTACAGGTTACCAAAGATACTGTAAGACTATGTGAGTCATATTTAGCTGGTAGTTATTTAAGGTAAGAGGTACGCATCATGTATGACAGCTTAAAGGAATGTACAGCAATTGTAACTGGAGCAGGATCTGGTATTGGTAAAGCTATGGCAATTAGCTTTGCCAAATCTGGCTGTAAGGTAGTTTGTGTAGCAAGACGTAAAGCTACTTTAGATGATGTTGTAGCAGAGATCACTAAAGCAGGTGGAGAGGCTATTGCCTTTGCAGGTGATGTAACTTCATATGAACAGATGCAAGCAATGGCTAAGACTGCAGTTGCTGCCTATGGACGCATTGATATCTTATTGTCAAATGCAGGTGTTATACCGCAAGTTCCTCTATCAGAGATGACTGACAAAGACTTTGATATGGTGATGGATATCAATGTCAAAGGTATGTTCCATGCGATAAAAGCAGTAATGCCTTATATGAAGAAACAAAAGTATGGCAGAATTATTTTAACCTCATCAATTACAGGTCCTATCACAGGCTATCCTGGTTGGGCAGTATATGGAGCAAGTAAAGCTGCTCAGTTAGGCTTTATGCGAACCGCTGCCATGGAATTAGCTCCATATGGAATTACCGTAAATGCTGTATCTCCTGGCAACGTAATGACTGAAGGCTTAAAATCATTAGGACAGAACTACGTTGATATCATGGAAAAGGCAGTCCCTGTCGGAAAATTAGGAACAGGTTTTGATATTGCAAATGCAGCCATGTTCTTAGCTTTAAAAGAGTCCTGGTATGTAAATGGTCATAATTTGATTATTGACGGAGGTCAAATCTTGCCAGAATCAGCAGGAGCTCTAGATGAAATGCGCAAGCTCTATGAAGCTGATATAGCCAAAGCTTAATGAATTATTATTTCTCTTGTGTTTAAGCGTTACCTTTATGATAACGCTTTTTTTGCCATCCATTTTCATATAATTAAAATCACACTGTTTCAGGT
>ERZ1034962.982-NODE-982-length-10480-cov-11.603549_pt1 | contig 10480 bp, 8 predicted proteins | sample MGYA00520696_ERZ1034962 | MGnify/ENA primary metagenome ERZ1034962 (study PRJEB33766, sample SAMN09781770) | gut metagenome | biome: gut microbiome | host: Homo sapiens | place: Madagascar | study: EMG produced TPA metagenomics assembly of the PRJNA485056 data set...
AATTAATTTATGCCTAATTTTACTAAATAGCGCATTTGCGGCGATCAAAGCTCGCGCGGATCTGCGATTTTACCAGCTATTGCACTAGCTGCTACGACAGCTGAGTTTGCTAGATATACCTTGCTGGTTCTATCACCCATACGCCCGATAAAATTGCGGTTTGTGGTGCTAATACAGCTTTCATTAGCGCCTAAAATCCCCATATATCCGCCAAGGCACGCGCCACAGGTTGGGTTGCTAACTAGCGCGCCAGCTTCTACAAAGATATCCATTAAACCCTCTTTTTGCGCTGCTAGGGCGATTTGTTGCGTGGCTGGGGTGATGATTAGGCGTGTTTTTTTGGCTACGCGTTTGCCTTTTAAAATTTTAGCAGCTATTCTTAGATCGCTTAATCTACCATTTGTGCAAGAGCCGATGAAAGCTTGATCTACTGCTATATCGTCTTTTAGAGCTTGGCTTATGTTTTTGGTGTTGCTTGGTAAAAATGGATAGGCAATGACAGGCTCTAATTTTGCTGTGTCTATTTCTATCACGCGCTCATAGCTTGCGCCCTCATCGCTATAATATAATTTTGGTTCAGCTCTTAAATCGCGCCCTTTTAAAAATTCTTTTGTTATTTCATCTACTGCGATTATTCCGTTTTTTGCGCCAGCTTCTATTGCCATATTACACAGGCTAAATCTACTATCCATATCCAAATACTCAAGGCTATCACCACAAAATTCCAAAGCCTGATAAAGCGCGCCATCAACGCCGATTTGGCCTATAAGCTCTAAAATTAAATCCTTGCCATAAATATGCTCAGCCGGGCGATTTTTAAATATTACCTTTATGCTTTTTGGCACTTTAAACCAGTTTTTGCCAGTAATCATGGCATAAGCAAGATCAGTACTACCCATACCTGTGCTAAATGCGCCAAGCGCGCCATGTGTGCAAGTATGGCTATCAGCGCCGATTATTACATCGCCTGGTATTACTAAACCTTTTTGAGGTATTAGCGCATGCTCTATGCCCATGTCTTTTTCATCAAAAAAATTTGCTAAATCATGCTCATAGGCAAACTCTCTGCTGATTTTGGCTTGATTTGCGCTCATTATGTCTTTTGCTGGGATATAATGATCCATTACAATAGCAAAGCCTTGCGGGTTTGCTAGTTTTTTGGCTCCACTTTGCCTAAAAGCCTTTATAGAAATAGGCGTGGTTATATCATTGCCTATTACCATATCAATAGGGCTATCTACGATGTCGCCGGCTTTTGCTTTATATCCACAATGTGCTGAAAAGATTTTTTCGGTGATGGTTTGGGGCATTTAAAATCCTTTAAATTCGCGCATTATAGCAGATTTTTGCTACAATCTCTGCTATGAAATACGCAAATCTGGTTCAAATTGCTAGCTTTTTAAGCCAAAATACTAAAAAAATCACACAAATTAAGCGCGTAGCTGATATGGCTTTTTTGCTCGTTTTTGATGGTAAATTAAAGCTGATTTTTGATTTAAATAAATCAAACTCAGCAATTTATAGCGCAGATGATTTAAGCTCCATTAAAGAATACAAAGCCCCTTTTGATGTGCTTTTAAAAAAGCTTTTTTCTAATTCGCGCATTCAAGCCATTCAAGTCCCACAAAATAATAGAATTTTACATCTCAAAGTGCTTTTAAGTGGCTCGTATAAAGAGCAAATTTCAAATATTTATTTTGAATTTACAGGTCGCTTTACAAATGCTGTGCTAACAGATGAAAAAGATAAAATTTTAGAAGCTTTACATCACCAAAATAACGCCATTCATTTAATAATGCCAGGCAAGGCGTATTGTCATTTAGAGCCTATTTTGATAAAAGAAAAAGCCGTGGAGAACATTGTGGATTTTGATGAGTTTTTTAAGGCTCAATTTAAAAAAATCAAACTCCAAAGATTTAATCAAATCAAGCAAAATAAAATTGCAAGCATTGATAAAAAGCTTGAAAAATTACTTCAAAATTTAAAATCCCTACCCAGCAAGCAAAGCCTAGAAAATACGGCAGATGCGTTATTTAAGCAAGCTAGTGCTTTGTGGGGGAATTTGTATTTGCTAAAAGATTATGAAAGAAATTTTAATATTGAGTTTGAGGGCGAAATTTTAAAATTCAGCCTTGAAAACTCGCCTAAAATCTGCGCAAATGAAATGTTTAAAGAATGTAAAAAACTCCGCCAAAAAGCTAGCCGCATAAGCTTACAAACTAGCAATTTAAGCCAAAAAATCGAGTTTTTAGAGCGTTTAAGGGTAGCAGTTTTTAACGCCACTAACGCAACTGAGCTTGAAATTTTAATGCCTAAAAAAGCTCCAAAACAGCCCCAAAAACACGCCGATTTAATACAAAATTTTTATTTTGGCGATTATAAAATTAGCGTAGGCAAAAATGAAAAAGCCAACGCCATTTTGCTTGCTAATGCCAAAAAAGATGATTTTTGGTTTCATTTACAAGCCCAAAAAAGCGCGCACATCATCGTAAAAACCGCCAAGCAAAAATTAAGCGATGAAATAATCGCCTTTGCTAGCAGGTTGTGCGTGGAGTTTAGCGGGCATAAAAGCGGTAGTTTTTTGGTGGATTTTACCAAGCGAGAAAATGTTAAAATCCAAAACGGAGCTTTTGTAAATTATGTAAATTACAACACAATTGGAGTAAAAATATGATAGAAGTAAAATTTTTAGGGCCATTAAGCCATAAAGCTAACCTTAGCCTAAGCATAAAAAATTTAAAAGAATTAAAGCAAATTTTAAATAAAGACGATGATTTAAAAAAGTGGCTTGGGCTTTGTGCTATTAGCGTAAATGACGAAATAGCAATGGATTTAGAGCAAATTTTAAATGATGGCGATGTGGTTTGTGTTTTGCCACCAGTTTGTGGAGGGTAAAATGGAATTATTTGATGGTAGCTTAAATACGGCTGAAATTTTAAATCGTTGGTATGATGAAAACAAGCTTTTAAATTATGGCGCGATTATTACATTTATAGGCGTTGTGCGCGATGAAAATGGCTGCGATGGGCTAAGTTTTGATATTTATGAGCCTTTGCTTTTAAAATGGTTTAAATCTTGGGAGCAAAAAGCTAGCGCATTTGGCGCAAAAGTGCTACTTGCCCACGCAAAAGGCGATGTTTTAAAGCACGAAACTAGCTATATTTCAGCAGTTTGTAGCAAGCAAAGAAAAATAGCGCTTAGCTTGATAGATGAATTTGTAGAAGATTTTAAGGCAAATGCGCCTATTTGGAAATATGATTTAAAAGATGGCAAGCGCATTTATGCCAAAGAGCGAAGCCAAATAATTGGGGGCGCAGGCCTTTTGGCTTGAAATTTTAAAATTTGTGCCAAATTCTTGGCAGATTTAAAGCAAATTTTAAAATTTTAAATCCGTGTATGATTTAAAATAATAAAAAACGCGTGGCGCGTGTGCTAAATGCTGGTAAAACGCGTGGCGCGCGTGTTTTGCCACGCTGAATTTATAAGCGTAGCACACACAATTTATAAGTGGTGGCGCATTTTTAAGCGTTTTGGGTGCAAATATGGATAAATTTAAGCTTTACAATGATAATTGTTTTGGAACTAATTCTGCTTTTGCCGCGCTTGATAAAATGGGATGAAAAAGCACGAAAAATATTTTTTAAAGGAGAATAGATGAAATACGCACAAGATGGCGTCGTAGCATATGCTTTTAGGACTTTTAAAAGAGGGACTAAGATCTTAGAATACGGCTTTATTGATGAGAGTTTTGCGAACTTTTTTGCTTTTAGCGGTTTTGATTTTTTAAGCGTGAGTGATGATGAAAACTTGCTAAATTTGGCAAAAGCAAATTTTAAAAATGGTGGTGGGCTCGAGCATTTTTGTTTAAAAAGCCAATTTGATAAAAGTCTTAAGTTTGATGGTATTTTGTCTTATTTGGCACTAAATTATGAGCAAAATCCACAAAATTTCGTTGATGAAATATACTTACTTTTACAAAATGGTCAGAAATTTTTAGTTTCAGTTTTTACTTCAAATGATACGCACTCGCATTTACAAACAAACAATACAAAAACGCCAAAAACTTTTAGTCGTGATGAGCTTACAAAAATGTTTGCTAAATTTAAGAATTTAGACATAAATTTAACCCAAACAAGCTACGAAAATGGCAAATTTTTAAAAGAACTTTTTATAATCACAGGAGAGAAATAATGCAAAACAATTTTAAGGTTTTAGGGCAAATGTGGAACGCTCACTATCAAAATAGCGTGATCGACTCAGTTCCATCATATCCTAGCGACTTTGTGGCGGAATTTTTTATGCGAAATTTCAAGGGCAGCAAGAGAGTTTGCGATATCGGCTGCGGTGGCGGAAGACACACGGCAATGCTTGCTAGCATGGGATTTGATACTTACGCATTAGATTACGCACCAAGCAGTATAGAGTATGTGCAAAATCTACTAAATACAAATGGTTTGAAGGCAAATTTATGCGTTGGTTGTGCTAGTGATTTACCATATCAAAATGAGTTTTTTGATGGTGTTTTGTGTTATAGCGTTATTATGTATGGTGATGGCGACTTTGTGGAGCGTTGCGCTGATGAGATTTACCGCGTTTTAAAGCCAGGTGCAAAGGCGTATTTGCAGTTTAGAAATTTGGGAGATTTTAGATATATAAATGGTGAAAAAATCGGCAGATATCAAGCTAAAACTACAAAATCTATTATGGAGTCAGAAGAAGGACAAATGATATATTATTTTGACGAGGCAGAAATTAAACGCGTATTTGCGAAATTTAGCAAAATTGATATAGATATCTTAACGCGTAGCTATGAAAATGAAAGCTATAAAATCAGCTATCATTTAGTAACTCTAACAAAATAAATTTGGCTATTTAGCAAGTTTTTATTAAATTTAAGATACAACCTTTGCGGTTATTTTCAAGGCTCAAATAATAGATTAAAAGCCAAATTAGAATTAGCTAAATTTCATATAAAATTAGCTAATCAAAAAAAAGATTATTTCTTTAAATTAGCAAATGTTTTAGCTAAAAAATATGATAATGTTTTTATTGAAAATTTAAAGGCTATGGCTAAAATTTGGGGCAAAGATAAATGATTTAGCATTTAATGAGTTTATTAATATCCTAGCAACTAAAATAAATGTTGTTAAGATTAATAAATTTTATCCAAGTTTTAAGACTTGCGGTTATTGTTGATTTATCAAATAGACTAAATTTTTTGATAATGAAAACCCAGCATATATGCGTGGTGAGTATGTCATAAAACATACCACGCATATCTACTACATTTGATACATTCCAATTTATCACTATTAAATTTTTTTGATTTATAAAACATAGAGTTCATAAGCTTGTAAATCTATGCCACCGTTTTTTATCCCCTTATAATGGCGTTAATTTAAAATTTATTATTGGCAGCCTTGGCATTCAATGCTTCTATCTGCTACTGGTTTGTTGTCTAAATGCGCTGATTCTGGGCTTTGTGAGCGTAGATAATATGTAGATTTTATGCCAAGCTGCCAAGCAAGAGTGTAAATTTCATTTAAATATCCACCGCTTGCCTTATCTAAACTCATAAAAATATTTAGGCTTTGGCCTTGATCTATCCATTTTTGGCGCACAGCAGCTGCGCGCACAAGCAAGCGTTGGTCTAAATCATACGCGCTTATATAATAATCCCAAGTATCCAAGCTAAGCTGTGGCACCACAGTTGGGATCATACCGCTTAAATTTTGTTCAAACCATTTGCGTTTATAAACAGGCTCAATAGTTTGCGTGGTGCCTACAAGTATGCTAATGCTAGAAGTTGGCGCGATAGCCATCAAATAGCCATTTCGCATACCATCTGTTTTGACCTTTTGGCGCAAACTAGCCCAATCGCAAGCCATATCATCAAAAAGTTCTTCGCGCGTTAAGAGGCGTTTTGCCTCTTCATTAGCACAATCAATAGGAAAAATCCCCTTGCTCCATTTGCTACCTTCAAAATCAGGGTATTTGCCCTTTTCTAAGGCTAGATTTGAGCTAGCTTTAATGGCGTTATAGCTGATGTTTTCCATTATTTGATCGATTAGCTCTAAATGCTCGTAGCTTCCCCAGTTTATGCGTTTATTTGCTAGCATTTGCGCCTCGCCCATAACTCCAAGGCCTATTGCCCTGCTTTTAAGGTTTGTGCGCTTTACCTTTGCTATCGGGTAAAAGTTTAGCTCTATTACATTATCTAGCATTCGCACTGCTATTGGCACTACGCGCTCTATATCTTCTTTGGTGTGTATTTTGCTTAAATTTATACTAGCTAGGTTACAAACTGCTGTTTTGCCATCGTTTTTGTGTTTTGTTACTATAAAAATGCTTTTATTATCAATGCTATCAAGGCTGGTTATTTTTTTAGCAGGTTTTTGTATGCCACCATCTATTTTTACTAATTCGTTTTCATCATATATTCCCACGCTACCATCGCTAAATTCTACTTTTATTTGATAGTAATTAGGCTCGGTGTTTTGAAAAATTTCAGTGCATAGATTTGAGCTTCTAATTATTCCTTCATGTGAGTTTGGATTTGCCTTATTTGCGTTATCTTTAAAGCACAAAAACGGCATTCCTGTTTCAAAATAATTTGTTAGCACCTTTTTCCATAATTCTTTTGCTAGCACGCTACTTTTAGCGATGTTTTCATCTTTTTCGTATTCTAAATAGCGTTTTTCAAAGTCCTCTCCATACAAATCGCATAAATCAGCCGTATCAGCTGGATCAAAAAGCGTCCAGCGTTCGTTATTTTTAAGGCGTTTCATAAATAAATCATTTATCCATAAAGCAGGGAAAAGTTCATGGGTTCTTCTGCGCTCTTCGCCTGAGTTTTTTCTAAGCTCTAAAAAATCATCAACATCCATATGCCAAATTTCTACATAAACGCTTATTGCGCCTTTGCGCGTGCCTAGCTGATCAACTGCTACTGCTATATCATTTGCGATTTTTAAAAACGGCACCACGCCACCAGCGGCATTTTTATGCCCATCAATGCTACCGCCCATAGCTCGCACCTTAGACCAATCCCAGCCTATCCCACCGCCAAATTTACTCAAAAGCGCCATCTCAGTATAACTATCAAAAATTCCCTCAATATTATCAGGCGCGCTCCCTACATAACAACTACTTAATTGATGGCGCGTAGTGCGCGCATTGCTAAGTGTAGGCGTGGCTAGCATTACCTCAAAAGTGCTTATTAAATCATAAAATTTCTTAGCCCAGCTCATATTATCTAATTCATTTTGAGCCAAAAACATAGCTATTGCCATAAACATTTGCTGAGGTAATTCAATAGGCGCGCCTTTTTTATCCTTAATCAAATAGCGATCATAAAGCGTTTTAATGCCTAAATAAGTAAATTGTAAATCCCGCTCAGGTTTTATGTAAGCGTTTAATTCATCTAAATCATATTTTTCTTTTAGCCCTAAAAAAATTCTCCCTTGTTTTTCGCCTTTTTCAAAATACTCTCTAAGCGTGTTATATCCGCTAAATCCTGTGGTTTTATGATATAAATCATACAAAAACAATCTAGCCGCTACAAAGCTCCAATTTGGCCTATCTACATCTATTTTATCTACGGCGGTTTTGATTAGGGTTTGTTGTATTTCTTCTGTGCTTATCATATCGCGAAATTGAATTTTCGCATCCACTTCAAGCTCGCTTAGGCTGACATTTTCAAGCCCTTCGACTGATTGTGTTGTGTATTTTTTGATTTTTGCTATATCTAGCTCTTCTGTGCGTCCGTTGCGTTTGATAACCTTCATTATTTATGCCTTTTGAAATTTTAAAAGGGCAAATTATCTCAAAATTTCTCTTTATATAGCTTGAAATATTCTAAATTTTAGAATAAGAAAGGATTTAGTTATGATGCGTTCTTTATGGTCAGGTGTTTCTGGCCTTCAATCTCACCAAGTAGCGATGGATGTGGAATCTCACAATATCGCAAATGTAAATACCGTAGGCTTTAAATATTCACGGGCTAATTTTTCTGATCAATTTAGCCAAACAGCGCGCCCAGCTACTGCGCCTGAGGGAGAATTAGGCGGTAAAAACGCGATGCAAATCGGCCTTGGCACGCAAATAGTATCCACGCAACAAATTTTTTCACAAGGCTCTATCGAAACGACAGATTCAAATACCGATATGGCTATACAAGGCAACGGCTTTTTCATAGTTAGCCCAGATGGCGGACTTACTAGATATTACACTAGAAACGGGCAATTTACCAGAGATAGTTTGGGTAATTTTGTAGATAATAACGGCTATATCGTCCAAGGCTGGATGAGAGATGAAGAAACAAACACCATAGACCCAACAGGCCCAATCAAAAACATAGTAATAGAACCGGGCCTTTCAATACCAGCAAATGCAACCACTGAGATAAATTATAAAGGCAATTTAAATAGCGGTAATGAAATAGGCTCTCAAAGTTCGCCTATTTATAGCCTAGATCATCATCATGGCTGGGTAGATAAAAATAACGATGGCTTGATAAATAATAACAACGAGCTTTTTGGCACTACTGAGCTAGGCAATTCTACTGAAAATAACGAAAACTGGGCTGAGTTTTACACCGATGCAAAAGGCAATGTCAAAATGCACGAAAAAGGCGTGGATTTGGGCGTGATTTTTAATGAGAAAGGAAGCTCGCTAAATTTAAGAGAAAATCAAGGCATTTGGGTAAGCTATGCCGATGCTAAATACACCTCAGGGTCTATAACTGGTTTAAACGCACAACAAGGCACAAACTTAAATATAGATCTAAACGGCGTAAATATCCAAGGCAATGTAAAAACCTTAGGCGAAATAGAAGCACTAATAAACGCCAAGCAAGCACAAACGGGCGTAAGCGCAAGCATAGTAAATGGTGATAGATTACAGCTTGTAAATCAAAATAACACAGGCACAACTGAGAATATGAAAAATATTAAATTGGTGGCGCATGCGGCAGGTGCAAATGCGGGAGGCGAAAATGGCGTAAATGGTATTATTCATGGCGGTGCTAATGGTGCAAATCCTGGTCAAGCACAAACACAAAAAACAGGCGCCATCACTATCATAACAGCCTATAAATACACCTACTCAAAAGCTGCCCCTGATACAGCCACGCACGAATACAACGATGCCACAGATCGCAAGGTGCGAACCACTGAGGATTTGCGCCGTGCCATGCAAACAGATGCTAGGCTTTATGTAAATTATAATGAAGGCGTAAATGGTGTTACGCAAGTGATGTCAGCTGCTGGCGCGGCTGCCGTGCAAGCGTGGCAAAATGGTGGTGTTTTTACGCAAAACGCCACAGCTAACCGCAATGACGGCGTAGAAGTAACGATAAACGCGCAAGGGCAATTTAGCATTTCTAACCCAGCAGGCGATGCGTGGAATGAACAAGATGGTAACGGAGCCGCAGCAGGTGGTGCTGGCGGCAACGATACCATAGATAACAGAGATCCGAATAATGCAGCGGTAAATCGTAATACCGATGCTGACGATCACACCCTAACCCTAACCGTTACTGGCTTTTCATCTGATACGGTTAATGTAAATCAAAAGCTAACTGATGTTTTTAGCTCAATCTCAGGCTCTTTAACCTCTGGTTCAAGCTCAACCAAGGTCAGCTCAGCCATTAAAATGGCAAGCCATTCAATGACAACAGAAATTTATGATAGCCTAGGCACAAAACACGAAGTAGCAATAGAATTTCGCAAAGTAGAACAAACTGAAGAAAACGGCACTAGATGGAGTATGGTAATACGCGTGCCTGAACCTGCCCAAATAAACCCAGACGCGCCTGTGTATAAAAACATCATAACAGGCGAAATCCGCTTTAAAAGCGATGGCTCAATTTTAGGCTATCAGCCATCAAGCATAACCCTAACGCCAAATAACGGCTCAAGCGCAGGCCAAACAATAGCCTTAAATTTTGGCACCTTGGGCGGATTTGAGGGTATGAGAAGCTATGATGCCAAATCATCAACCGATAACATCGCACAAGATGGCTATAAAGGTGGCACGCTAAATGATCTAAGAATAGACGAAAACGGCAAAATCATCGGTAGCTTTACAAATGGGCGCTCGCTTGCCCTTGCACAAGTTGGCATGGCAACCTTTACAAATAACAACGGCTTAGAAAATTTGGGCGGTAATGTTTTTGGCGAAACGGCAAATAGTGGCGCGGCAGTAATTGGCGCAGCAAATACAGGCGCGCGCGGTAAAATCTCAGGCTCAGCACTTGAAATGAGCAATGTGGATTTATCTCGCGCATTTACGCAATTAATCGTAGTTCAACGCGGTTATCAGGCTAATTCTAAAACCATCACCACAAGCGATACAATGCTAAATACGCTTTTACAATTAAAGCAATAATCAAAAGCTAGCTTGGTAATGCCAAGCTAGCTTTGCGCTAAATTTTGAAATTTCTTTGATTTTGAATGTTTAAATTTTAAAATTTTTTAAT
>ERZ1034962.998-NODE-998-length-10323-cov-6.197507_pt1 | contig 10323 bp, 10 predicted proteins | sample MGYA00520696_ERZ1034962 | MGnify/ENA primary metagenome ERZ1034962 (study PRJEB33766, sample SAMN09781770) | gut metagenome | biome: gut microbiome | host: Homo sapiens | place: Madagascar | study: EMG produced TPA metagenomics assembly of the PRJNA485056 data set...
CCCCTTTGCCAACCCTCGGAGTTTCCATACCCCGCTGTTCAGTGACGCATTACTACGGCCCTTGCCGGCGGATACCTCCGCGCAACGTTTTATGGTATACTTTATGCCCACGCGGGCGACGGATTGAGCGGATGCGCCCAGACAAGGCAGGTTGAGGGATTGCTGAATGACAGCCCCACTTGATTTCAGAAGTGGAGGCGAGGCATAATGTACAAGTGCATGGAGATGCCGGACAAGACGGCGGAGGTAATTGCAAAACCTTCGCGATTGAGGGCGGGACAACCCCGTCCCTCCCGAAGATCGCTGAGTCTTTGCGGTTTTGCGAAAATACGGGAGGGCCGCGCTTGTCGCGGCCGGGGTCTTGCAAGTGCCTCTACATATCGTGATGCCCAGGATCGTCTGCTGGGAACGCGCGAAAGAGTGACGAAATAGATGCAGCCCCGATTTAGCATTTGCGAGAAGTGCGGCCACCCTAATTTAAACGTTTGGGGTGGATGTGCGTATTGCAAGGGGAGTGTGCAAGTTACGGCAAAACCGTTGGTTTCAGGCGAAACTTGGCTTTATATGTTCGTTCTAATTGTGTTGTTTGCGTGGTCGACCATCGCGATGTTTGTGATGGAGAATGGCGAGGCTATGAAGAACCGCAAGCGTGAGGAACGAAGTTCTTCGTATTCGCAGCCAGAAACAAGAAAGTCAATTGAGTTTGACCAAAACCAATTGAAGAGAGATCTACGGAATAATGAGCTTTCGCCCCTTGTTGCAAGCTATTCATATGTGGTTGCTCATATGAATGATCCGCCGGAGGATTTGGATAGGGATAAATGTTTTGGGGATTCTGTTGATATTTTGGAAAAGTTAATTTCGGAAAATATCCGTTCGGTTGATAAGGTAGTTGATTGGAATGACAAGGTCGCAATTTTGAAAGGATTCCCGCTGTTTGAGGGCGAGATGCCGTCAAAAGGTTATATCATCTCCTTCGCGCAGGGGTATGGTCGGAATCCGTTCAAAATCAATACAGACAGTGGAAGAGGATATGTAATTAAGCTTGTGAATCACTCGAATGGAAAGACGGTCATTGAAGCGTTTGTACCAGGAAACTGGGAGTACGAAATCGAAGTGCCAGATGGCACGTATGAGATGCGCTACATGCAAGGCGATAAGTGGTATGGTGATCGGATTCTATTTGGTAATCAGTGTAGTTGTCAGAAGGCAGATAAACTGTTCACATTCAGCAATGGGCATGGCTATTCAGTGAAGTTGTTCAAAGTCCGGGACGGAAATCTTAGGACGAAATATCTACGGCCGGAGGATTTCTGATGGGAGCTCTCGGGATTCTGATAATACTATTTATCATTGGTTACAACATCACTGATCGTCCTCTTGGCGGTGTATGCCTTAATGTATCGCTGATATCTGCTCTCATGTTTTGTATGGCTATATACAAGATTCTGCGCGACGCAAGGTTTCGACGAGATGAAGAGCATAAAACAGTCAATCAGGAGAAACATTTCCAGTTCTTGGCGATTGTCTCGTCGATGCTTGCGAAGATGGCAAAAGCCGATGGTGTCGTTGATGCCTCGGAGATCAAGGTTGCGGAACAGGCGTTTAAGCGGTTTGGCGTTTATACTCCCGATCTGCTTCGTTATTGCGTCAATGTGTTCCGCATGGCGAAAGACGATGGGGTCTCTCTCAATGACTATGCGGATATGTTGCTGTCCGCTACGGGGCATGAGACAACGCGGTTGATGGTGTATGAGTTGCTTTGGGATATCGCAGCTGCTGATAGCGTGTTGGCTGACGAAGAGGCAAGTATGTTGCGAGATGTCTTGCCGCATCTTCAGTTGGATGAAAAATGGTATGAAGTCCATTATCAACGACGATTTGCAAGAGGGCAACGTCAGGAACAGAATTATGACTTCTTCAGAAAGTATACTCATCCGCTGGCCGAGGCGTATGCGACGATGGGATGTGATCCGTCGGATTCTGACGATGAGTTGCGCACGCGCTATCGCATGCTCGCGATGAAATGTCACCCAGACCATTTGAGACAGGACGGTGTTCCTGCAACGGTCATTAGAGCGGCAACCGAGAGAATGGCAAGGATAAATGCGGCTTGGGATAAGATTCGAAAAGCTCGTGGAATCTCATGAGCGAATTCGCGGAAAATTTAGGGAGCAATATGGAAGCGAAACTGAAGGAGCGCCTTCTGGCCCTGACGTGGGACGAATTGCGCGAATGGTCGGATGCGCGGTCGGTCGAGCGCGGCAGGGGCTACCTGTCGCGCGTCGAGCCGCCCGTCCTGTTCCCGGACGGCGGACTCGTCGCCGAGGTCCACGGTTCGGACGCCTACTACGCGAAGCTGCGGGTCGATGCGTCCGGCCGGCTGGAGGGCGTCTGCACCTGCCCCGTCGGCGTCCGCTGCAAGCACTGCGTCGCCCTCGCGCTCACGGCGGCGAAGCGGCTGAAGGCGGGCGACGACTTCCCCGAAGCCGATCTCGTTTCGCGCCGCTGGAAGCGCGCGGCGGAGGAGCTTGCGAATCCTGACGGCGATTTCGATTGCGAAGACGACCTCGACGACGAGTGGGAGGACGAAGATGCCGAAGCGCAAAGCAACACGAGGGCGGCGTCTGCGTCCGCAGGGAGCGTTGGCGGACGTGCGGCGGACGCACGGAAGCGGACGGACATCGTGGCCGACCATCTGGCGTCCCTGGACGAGACCGGATTGCGCGCGCTCGCGGACGAGCTGCTGTCGGCGTGCCCCGACGTGCGGCCCTACCTGAAGCACAAGCTGGAGATGGCGCGCGCCTCGACGGCGGATCTCGTCCGCTGCGCGCGGCAGGCGATCGAGGACGCCACGTACGGCTACTACGACCACTGGGACCGCCGCTACGGACACGACGAGGTCCCGGACTATTCGCTTGTGCAGGAATACTTTGGCCGGCTCAGGGACGCGGGCGACGTCCGCGCGCTGATGGAGCTGGGCGACCTGCTGAAGCGCCGGGCGCTTGACCAGGAGGAGCGCTCGAACGACGAGGACGGCGAGATCGGCGACCAGGTCGCGGCGTGCATGGACATCGTGGCGGAGGCGGTGATGTCCAGCGACATGGACGTCCTTGAAAAGATCAAGTGGGAGGACGCCCTCCACGCGGGCGACGACTCCTGCATGCTTGACGGCATGGAGGTCTCCTACCGGACGTCGCTCAAGGCGAACAGGAAGACGTGGGGCATCATCGCTGACGACCTGATGAAACGGGCGTCCGCGAAGAACGATGCAGACTGGAAGTCCCGCACAGACCGCACGCGCCTCTGCGAGGCGCTGGAGCGTGCGGGACGCGCCGAGGAGGCCGTCGCCTGCCTGAAGAAGGCGGCGGCGGACGATGCGGGCGCGTGCGTCGAGCTGGCAGACCTGCTCTGCCGCCTGAACCGTCGGGCGGAAGCTGAAGACGAATGCCGAAGGGGGCTTGCCGCTCGCGCGAAATCATCGGACACGTATGGGGTCAACGCCATTCGGACGAAGCTGCGCGAACTGCTTGTCCTCGACAAGGACTGGAAGGCGATCGCGGCATCCGATCTCGACGCCTATCTTGCGCGCCCCTACATCGGCGACTACAAGACGCTCAAGGCCTCCTGCGGGAAGGCGCGGTGCTGGCCGCGCGTGCGGGCGTTCGTCCTGTCGTTCCTGGAGACGGGACGCGCCTCGGTCGAGGCGGAAGTGCGCTGGCCGCTGCCGCGGACGGGTCTGCCGCCGCCGAAGGGTGCGAAGCCGAACCTTCCCGCGCTCCTGGAAATCGCGCTGGAGGAGAAGCGCGGCACGGATGCCTGGGCTCTTTACGAGCAGCTGCGTCGGGAGGCGAAAGGTGCGGCGGGCGGCTACGGGTATTCGGGCGATGCCTTCGGATGGCGCGTGGCGGATGCCGTCGCGAAAGCGTTGCCGGAGGAATCGCTGAAGATCTGGGACGGGCAGATTCGCGCGAACGTGGCGTCCGCGCACGAGTCCTGCTACCAGACCATCTGCAAGGCGCTGGAGAAGATGCGCCCCGTGATGGTCCGGCTTGGCAAGGGGGATGACTGGAAGGCCCGCGTCACCGAACTCCGAACGGAATACAAGCGCCGTCCCAAGTTCACGGCGATGCTGGACGCGCTGACGTCCGGGCGCGGCGCGTCCAGCCGTATCGCCGACTGGTGAGTTTGGTATAATGCGAATATGAAGCCAAGAGGGCGAAAGACCAAGAAAAGGCAAAACAGTGCGCGGAGAACATATGACACCTCAGAAAAGCGAGATCGTCGTTTATCAACCGAATGAAACCTTGCGCCTTGAAGTGCGGTTGCAAGGTGAGAGCATTTGGCTGCCGCAGCAGAGGATCGCGGATTTGTTTGGCGTTCAGAAAGCAGCGATCAGCAAGCACTTGAAGAACATCTTTGCCTCCGGCGAGTTGGTTGAGTCGGCAACGGTTTCCAAAATGGAAACAGTTCAAGTTGAGGGCTCTCGGCGCGTGACTCGTCAGATTGACCTTTACAATCTCGATGCGATCATTGCGGTTGGCTATCGTGTGAACTCTCACATGGCGACACAGTTTCGCATTTGGGCGACACAGGTTCTTAAAGCGTATCTGCTGAAAGGATATGCGTTTAATGCTCGGCTGAATCAGCTTGAAGACAAGATGGATCGGCGGTTTTTCCGGCACGAGGCAGAGATTGTCGAACTGAAAGATAAGGTTGACTTTTTCGTCCAGACGCAGACGCCGCCGATTCAGGGCGTGTTCTACGACGGGCAGCTGTGGGACGCCTGTTCGCTCGTGGAGAGGTTGGTGGCGCGGGCGAGGGCGTCGATTCTGCTGATCGACAACTGGGCGGGAGCGGAAACGCTCGACTTGCTCGCGAAGAAGCGCAAGGGCGTGCCGGTGACGGTCGTAACGTCCGAACATAAAGACCGTCGGGGCAAGCCGCGTCCCACGCTTGCGGAAACGGACATTGCGAAGTTCAATGCGCAGTACCCATCCCTCATGGTGCGGTACAGCGAAAAGTTCCATGACCGCTTCCTTATCCTTGACGACGGAGAGATTTACCTGATCGGGGCGTCTCTGAAAGACCTCGGCAAGAAGTGCTTCGCCTTCACGAAGCTCGACGCGGACGAGATTGCTGGGTTGAACGCAAGGTTATGAAGGAGAAGAATTTTCTTGTCATACGTGGACGCCCCAGATAAGGGCGTTTTACAAAGGCGACACTACTAAATAGAGAGAGAAGCTTATGGATAATAATGTCTCAGACTATGAAGCCTTGATTGTGGCAAAGCAGTTGATTGAAGATCGGATAGGGACCATTGTCAATGATCGAAATCGACGTATCCTCGAATCGGACAAATGGTATCTTACGTCAAAGACAAAGCGCTTGGCTTCATATTTCGCTGGCTTAGGATATCGAATTCTGGATTGCAAACCTAAGGAAACAAAGTCCACCTATGTTAGAGTAGCAATACTGCTGTTCAACAATCGTGTACGAGCCATTCCTCTTGTCAAGAAGTTGGCGCACATGAAAGAGAATGCTTATACATTCTCATTTGATGAAATGTCCGGCATGGAGAAGAATGGATTGATTCAGTTGTGCGGGGCGTTTGAAAAATGCGGCTGGGTTTCGTGCGAGAAGTCGAAAAATGAGTTGAAGATAATTTGTCTGGACAAGAAAAGTGCCGTTCCGTTTTGGAACGGAGCGTGGGCTGAACTTGTCAATAAAAGGATTGTCGAGAAGACCTTGGAAGATTATGCACGGCAGAAACGCCTCAAATTTGATGTCTTTACCGATGTAAAATTGGCAAAGATTGAACAAGAAAAAAAGCAGGCCTGACATGCAGCTTGATGTTGTTGCAATGTTGCAGGATCGGGTGTATGTCTTTGAGACCAAGACGGGCAAGATGTTGGGGCTTGATAAATGGGTTGATAGGGCACGGATGTTTTGTTCGGATATGCGAAGTCGCTTTGTTACGTGCTGTGCTGATGATAATGTTCCCTGTAACTTGTTCAAGCCGTTTGACATGGTACCGCTTTCATCTCTGGACAAATGGCTTTGGATGTGCCTTGAAAAAGACAGGTCTGCTGGGGTGTCGCCATGTTAACCGCATACGGAAATGGCGATTACCCATAGCGGACATGTGAGAGGATAGGGGATGATTGCCGCTGTCTGTGTTGCTGCGGCGCTTGTCTGGCTGCTCGTGGCTGTTGTCTCGTCGTTCGGACGCGATGGCAGCGGCGGTGAGGGGCGTGTGGCGAGGAGACTCGCGAAGTTGCCGCAGGAGGACTACCAGACCGTCAACGACATTATGCTACCGACAGTTGATGGGGAAACAACGCAGGTCGACCATGTTGTCGTCAGCCGTTACGGCATCTTTGTCATCGAGACGAAAGACTACAATGGCTGGATATTCGGCGGTGAGAACCAGCGTATCTGGACGCAATCGTTCAAGGGCGGATGTTGGAGTGGCCCGCAGAAGTTCCATTTTCAGAACCCGATCCGGCAGAACTGGCGACACATCTATGCAATGGCCGATTGCCTCGAATTGCCGTGCCGCTATTTCTTTAACGTGGTGGTCTTCTGCGGAGAGGGCGAGTTCATGACGGAAATGCCGGGGAACGTCATGTACAGTGTTGACCTCTGCGCATACATCCGATCCTTCGGTATGCCGATCTTGAGCGATGCCAAGGTCGAGCAGGTTCTGGCGAGACTTGTGAAGATTGACGCGGGAATTTCGGATGAGGAGCGTCACGCCCATGTTTCAAGGCTTCACGCGAACCACGATCCGGTGCTCTTGGCGGTTGCCTGTGAACGCGGCGAGCTCAGATGTCCGAAATGCGGCGCGAAGATGGTTCTTCGGCATCGGAAGTCGGATGGAGCGGCGTTCTACGGCTGTTCCAGATATCCGCAATGCCGTGGCACGCGACAGGCATAACGGTTTATGTGCGTTTCCGTGTACGGTTCAGGGGGCGCGGTCTGATTTTGGTATAATGCGGACATGAAACCAATCGGTTGGTTACCGGGCACGGACCTCGGGAGGTTTGCTATACTGTTTGAATGCAAATCAAGGCAATGACAGTTGTGGTGGCCGTGTTCATGGCAACTTGGACGGGGGGTGCGACGGAGCTTCGGCCGATTCCCAACTACTGGTGTACATGGGCGACGCAGGGCGCGACGCTGGCGGACAACCTCAAGGCGGGGAAGATCCGTTGCCCGATCGACGCGGGGACGCAGAGTCAGCGCGACAACCTCAACGAGCGCGTCCTGTTCGACGGGACGGGCTGGGCGAACGTAATGTACCCGCAGGTCCGCGCGGGGCTGTATCTGCTCGTGGACGCGGGGTGGGACATCCCGGAGGGAACGGCGAGCGTGGGCCCCGACCTCTCGCTGCGCGGTTCGCTTGTGCCGGACGCGAAGCGCTTCCCGTCGTTTCGCGGGACGCCGGCCGGGCGCCTGAAGGCGTTCAGCGACGCCGTCAAGGCGCGCGGCTGGCAGGGGCTTGCCGTGTGGGTGCCCTGCCACGTCCACGGCGACATGCCGGGGCCGAAGGGGCGGCTCGCCGACGAGGCGGCGCGCCGCGTGCTCGCCGAGCGGATGGCGATCTGCCGGGAGGCGGGCGTCGACTACTGGAAGATCGACTGGGGCTTCCGCAATGGTGCGGGCGAGCCGGCCTTCCGCCGCCTCGTCACCGAGGTGCGCGACCGCGTTTACCCCGGTCTGCGGCTGGAGCACTGCCGGCTCCCCGGCGGGCCGCTCAACGGCCTTTCCATTGACAAGGAGACGGGCGTCGTCACGGGGACGGGCCGCTTCGTCGGGGATCCGCTCTGGGAAGGGCGTCGCGGGGAGGTGGCGGAGGTCCTCGCGGCCTCGGACGTCTTCCGCACCTACGACGTCATCGGCCCCTTCGACCATGTGACGACGTTGGAGCGCTGCGCGTACTATTCGCCGATCGCCGAGGCGGCGAAGCTGCCGGTCCTCCTCAACGTCGAGGACGAGCCGCTCATCGCCGTGGGGCTGGGGCACGTCCTGGGCGCGATGTCGACGGACTGGCGGCGCGGCGTGCGCCGCACGAACGACGTCTACACGGCGCTCGCCTGGCAGAAGCTGGCTGCGCCGTTCGGCCACGGCACGGAGGCGGTGACGCGCACGAGCGCGGAGGTCCTGGAGGACCGCTGGACGTATTCGACAAACGACTGTTCCTGGTATGCCGCCGCCGCGCGGAAGACGGTTGTCCAGCGCGCGCCCGCCGTCGTGACGCGGGGTCTGCCCCTGCCCGCCGTCCGCGCGGACGGTCCCCGTCCGTTCGTGTGCGGCGCGCGCTACCCCAACGGCGCCGTGGCGCTTGCGTTCCTGCCGCGCGTCCTGGACGGGCGGCGTTCCGTCGTCTGCCCCGCCGACGTCGCGCTCGACACGGCGCTCGAGCCGGGGCGGCCGCTCGGGCTCTTCGGAACGTTCCGCTCGGTCACGCTGACGGGCGGCGTGCCCGTCGGCGCGCACATCTGGGCGCGGTCTCTGCTGGAGGAGGGGACGCGCCGCGACGTGACGGCGCTCTGCGCACGCGACGCGAGGGGGGCGTTCGTCATTCCGGGGGCGGTCCTTGAGAAGGTGCCGCCCTCGGCGACGCCCTACGTCGTCCTGGAGATTGCGGAGTAGGCGGGCATCATGACGGATCTGCGGCGTAAGGTCGTGGGCGGCGTGCTTGTGACCGTGAGCGTGGCGGCGTTCGCCGCCACGTTCGTGGTGGGCGCGGCGCTCACGCGCGTGGACGGCATCTCGCCGGAGGTGCTGTCCTTTCTGCGCTTCGTCGTTGCGGGCGGCGCGATGCTTGCGTGGGAGGCGCGCGTGGAGACGGGGCGGCAGCGGCTCTTCACGGCGCCGACGCGCCGGGACTGGCTGCTCTTCGCGACGCTCGGGCCCGTTGGGACGAGCGTGATGGCGTGGTGCGTCTTCATGGGCTGCGCGCGCGTCTCCACGGCGAACGCCTCGATGGCGGATGCGCTTGCGCCGCTTCTCATCTTCGCGCTTGCGGCGTTCCACACGCGGCGCGTGACGGTTCTACAGACGCTCGGCGTCCTCTTCGGTTTCACCGGCGCGCTCCTCGTGATCGGCATCGTGGACCGGAACGGCCTTGCGCTCTCCGCCTATTCGACGGGTGACCTCTACGTCTTCTTCGCGGCGGCGACGTGGGCGTTCTACTCGGTCTACGGGCGCGCGATCATCGCGCGCCTCGGGGCGGGGCCCTATACGGCCTGGACGATGCTCTTCGGGGCGGCGGCGATTGGTCTCGTGCTGCCGTTCGGCGCTTTCACCTGGCCCACGACGCTCCACGCCTGGGCGCTCGTCGCGACGCTCGGCGTCGTTTGCACCCTTCTGCCGTTCTGGACCTGGAACGCGGCGCAGCGCTATCTGCTCCTCTCAACGCTCGGCGTGAGCGCCTACTTCACGCCCGTCTTCGCCGTCGCGCTCGCGGCGGTCTTCCTCGGCGAGCGCGCGACGGCGCTCCAGTGGCTCGGCATCGCGCTCGTCTCGGCGAGCGCCCTCGTGGAGTGCCGGTCGTGAACTTCCGCATTCATCACAAGCCGGTCACGGCCTCGACGAACCAGGACGCGCGCGCGGGCGCGCACGGTGACGTGTACACGGCGGACGCGCAGACGGCGGGGCGTGGGCGCCTCGACCATCGCTGGCTCTCGGCGCCGGGGGCGAACCTGATTCTGAGCGCCGTCTTCGACGTGGCGGATCTCGCGCCCGAACGGGTCGCGACGTTCCCCCTCGTCGTCGGCCTCGCGGTCCATGCCGCCGTCTCCCGCATGCTCGCCACCGTGCCGGACGTGCCGCCCGTGCGCCTCAAGTGGCCGAACGACCTCCTCGTGGGCGGGCGCAAGATCGCGGGCATCCTCTGCGAACGCCATGCGGACGCCGTGATCGCGGGCGTGGGCGTGAACGTGAACGAAACGGCCTTCCCGCCGGCGATTGCCGCGCGCGCGACGTCGCTCGCGGCCGTGCGCGGTGTGGCGGAGGCGGCGGGCGTCGTGCGCCTCAGGGATGTGCTTCTGGAGGAACTGGGCGCGCGGTACGGGACGTGGCGCGCGGAGGGGTTCGCGGTGTTCCAGGCACACTACGCCGCCGTGGATTGGCTGAGGGGGCGCACGGTCGCCGTCCGGCAGACGGACGACGACGTGGCGCCGCTCGTGGGCCTGTGTGCGGGCGTCCAGCCGGACGGCACGCTGCTGGTGGGCGGCACGCCCGTCTTCGCCGGCGAGGCGCATGTCGTGGGCGTGGGCGACGGCTGTTCTTTTGACGTTGGATGCAACGTGGAAA
>ERZ1034962.999-NODE-999-length-10307-cov-6.369294_pt1 | contig 10307 bp, 10 predicted proteins | sample MGYA00520696_ERZ1034962 | MGnify/ENA primary metagenome ERZ1034962 (study PRJEB33766, sample SAMN09781770) | gut metagenome | biome: gut microbiome | host: Homo sapiens | place: Madagascar | study: EMG produced TPA metagenomics assembly of the PRJNA485056 data set...
ATCAAGCCCCATCAACCCTCATCAACCACCCGCCATTTCTTTCTGGAGTGGGTGCTCCAGAAGCCATTGCTTCGGCGTCGGATTTTCCGCCTTCTCGATCTCGTAGTTGGCCTTTCCCGCAAGGGTCTTCACGTATGAGAGGAAGATTTCAAACGAAATCTTCTGCGCGATCTCCTTTGGTATCTGGGGGGCGTTCTCTCGCCACCATTCCCGCGCAAGCGCCTCGACCTCTTCCGAGGAGTCCGTGGCGATCTGCATCTCGAACGAGCTTCTCGTCTCGAACGCATACCGGGCAAGCACCCTGTGGCAGAAGCCGTGGATCGTGGAAATGGCGGCGCGGTCGAAATCCATGATGGCGCGATTCAGCCGGTCAAGAGCCTCTTCCCGAGTCGTGTTGGCGTCCACGCATTCCGCGAGCTGCTCCAGCCGTTGAATCTCGCGTTTGTCGTCGATTGCGTCCGCGCCTTCTTCGAGATACGTCCTGAAAAGCGCCAGCACCTTGCGGATGCGGTCGCGCAGCTCTTTGGTCGCAGCCTCGGTGAAGGTCATCACCTGAATTTCGTCAACCCGAAAGCCTTTCTCCGCCACGAGACGGGCGCAGATGTTCTGGATGTTGTATGTCTTTCCCGTCCCGGCGGAGGCGGCGACGAGGTGCGGCCCCTCGAACGGAAAGTCCTTCTCGAAGATTGCTGTTCCGAAAACCGTGTTCATTTGTCGGCCTTTCCTTTCCGCGCAATTGAAGATTTGTGGAACGTCAGCCCGGAGACGAGCCGGTCGAAAAGAGGCTGGGGCAGTTTGTCGTCCTGCCATTTCACGGTCAAGTCCGGCAGTTCCGGCGGCAACGGCTCGAACATCAGCGCAAGGACGTCGTTCCATTTGGCCCGCGCCTCCTCTTGCGACATGGGCAGAAGTGCCTGAAATGTCCCGTCCCCGAACAGGGAGATGGAAACGAACGAGAAGCCCGCCGCGTGGCCCGCAACGTGCCGAACGGCCATCTCGGCCGCCTCCGGCGACGTGTCGCCTTCCTTCGGCTTGTAGTGGTTGTAGAACATGGCATAGGCGTTGCCGCCTTCCGCCACGGCCCGATGGCGCACACGAACACCGACCTCCCTCCCATCGTATTCCGATAGGATGTTTTCGGGAACGTACTCCACGCGCTTCATCCTTGCGAGCATCTCGACTGCGTTCGCGGTGCATGAAAACTCTGGCGCATCCTTGATGTCGAGCGTCCGCCTCTGAACCTTCGCATACTTCGTCGGCGTCGTCTTGCCGGTCTTGGGGTCTGCCACCTCCTCTGCGACCAGTTTCTCAAGTTCCATCTCCACGGACTCGGCATCAGGCGCAAGCCCCATTTCGACAAGCGCTTCGCTGTCGATCTTGTCAACGGTTCCCGGCGGGCTGGAATTGAGCTCGATCTTGTACCGCGTCGGAATCTTCACCTCAATCGCCTCCATGTCGTCCAGCACGTCCTTGTCTGGGCTTTCGTCGCGGACGCGCAGTCTGTTCCGCTTGAGGTATGTGCTTGGGCGCTTGAAGAACTCGACAATCTCGTCAATGTCGATTTCATGGTCTATCGGGAACGCGGCGATCCCCTTTGGCTCGACGGGTGTCAGCTCGCCCGTCGCCACCCTCATCAGGTTCTCAGCCGCGCTGCGGTCAGCCTTGGAGAAGTTAAGCGGCAGTTCCTCTTCTGGCTTCGCCGGCGGCAGGAAGTAACGCGGGCTGTACGACTGGAGCGGATGCGAATACCGCTTCACGCGGCCTTTGCCGAACCACTCCGCGATGTCCGTGAGGGACACGGACGGCGGCAGATTCTCGTTCGAGCGCACGTTCTTGCCGATGTAGCTTAACGCCAGACGCTTTCTTGCGCCGAACGCCGCCTTCAGGATCGCGAAGAGGTCCCTGTCTCGCGGCGTGGTGTCGAACGGTGTCGGGGACTGTCCGATCAGGTCGAACGCCGCCCGCACGCCGCTCTTGGGGAAAGCGCCGTCGTTGAGTCCGCAGACCCACACGAACTTCGCCGGAGTCGCCGAGCCGGGCGTCAGCGCGGCGAATGAGACGGCGTCTCCGTTCACCGGTTCCGCCGGACGCTTGTTCTTTATCCCGGAAAGGACGGAGGCGACGAACACGTTTGATGGGATGCGTCCGTCCTCCAACCCATTGTAGCGACAGGCGTTCTTCACGTCCCTTGCCGCCTTTCCGATGGCACGCCTCAGTTCCGCAAGCTGCTCCACTTCGTCGTCCACGGGAGCGAAGAACCCGTCGATCATGGCAAAGAGGCTGTCTCTCCACTCTTCGTATGTGCATTCATACTCAAGCGTTTGACTAAGCTCGTGAAGCCGCCGCACGAACGCGTCCAGCCGCCCGACGGCCTCCGCCCGCTCCGACTCCACGTGGCCGCACGGTCTTATGCGGCCAAGGCAGCCGGCGTTTTCGAGCGCATCCGTGTTTTCCCGTTCGCCCATCAGGGCGTCCAGCGCCAGCCGGTCGAGTCCACGTCGCCAAGTGTACGGACGCGGCTCCTCTCCCGGCTCGTCGTCGTAGCCCCAATGGATGTTCGCCTCGCGGACGAGGTCGCGCAACAGACCGAGCTGATCCGTGTCGATCTCGAACTTCCGGCGCACCGCGTCCACCGCCAGCAGGTCGAGAACTGCGTTCACCTCGAAATTGTTTCTCCCGAAATCGAGGAGACCGAGGAAGGCGTGCTTTATCGGTGACTCCTCGGCAATCCCGGAGCGCATGGAGATGGGCACATACCCGTCGTCTCCCGGCGAACCGAAGACCGCCTCGACGAGCGGCGAGTATGTCGCCCAATCCGCGCACAGGACGAGGACGTCCCTCGGCCTTGCGTACTCGTTCCGGGCCATGAACTCAAGGATTCCGTTTCGTATCACCTCCAGCTCGCGGCGCGGCGAGTGGCAGGCGTGAACCTCCACGTCAACCGCCCTCAACGACTCGAACGGCACCTCTCCGCCGAGCCACGCGACGCCGCCGGGCGTCTCGCGCTGGTAATTCGCCACGCCTTCCGCTCCCGTGACGAGCGCTCCGAGGAGCAGCTTGTCCTTCGGCTCGGTTCCTTCCCGCCAGTCGGCTCGCAACGGGTTGAAGTTCCAGAACGTGACCGGCAGCTTCTCGGCCACCCGTTTCAGGAGGTCGAGATAGACCTTCGGCGCGAACGTGGTGTCGAAGACGTGTACCACCTCGTAGCGCGGGAACCCGTGCGCAAACGCGAGGTCGAGATCGGCCGCAGGGTCGAGAGCGGCTTCAAAGTCCTTCACGTATGTTTCCGGGCATTGCTGCGACAGCAGATGGTAAAGCACACCCTGCCACGCATACTCGCCCTCCGCAATGTTGCCGCGTTCCCACTCGCCGAGAAGTTCGGGGCGCGAGATCAGATAGTCGTCATAGAGACGGGCGAGGCGGCGCGAAAGGTTGTATCGCCGCTTCTCTACATCCCCCATGCCCGATTCAGCGAAGTCATACAGCGGCTGCAACCGTGCATCGCGCTCACCCGCAAGGATCGAATTGATCCGCCATGCGAGGACGTTCCTTGAATACGGATGGTTGGCCGCCTTGCGCGGCCGGTCGTCCGAGTGGGTCTGGGCGGCGAGCCAGTCGTTCACGAACTCGGGCAGCGGGGTGAAGTCGATATTGGCGAGAACCTTCCGTTGGCGGTCCGTCCGGCGGCACAGGAAGTAGTCCTGAAGCCAATTCCGCGTCGCCATGTCGCCCACGACGATGCACGTCCGGGCGAACGGGTCGCCGGATGGCCGCTGCTCCCAGTCCGAGAACAGCTTTTCGGCCAACGCCTCCAGCCTGTCGCTCCAGTAGATTTTTAGAGACATGGTATTTTCTCCTTAAAGTGTCTTAACGCGGGACGATCACAGTCCTGAATCCGATGTGGTAGATTCCCCCTTTGTGGACTTCGCGCCGCTCCCACACCGAGCAGCTCAACCAGTCCTTGTAGTAGCAGCCGCCGCGCATGATTGCCGAAGAATTGCGGCGGACGTTCATGATGCAAGGATCGACGGTGCTTTCCTCAAGGCGCTTCTTGTTGTCCGTGTAGGTGTCTTTCACATACTCATAGACGTTTCCGAGCATGTCGTAGATTCCCCAGGCGTTGGGCTTCTTCTGCCCTACGGGATGCGCCTCGTTGCCGCTGTTTGATGCCGTCCAGGCGAGCTGTCCGAGAATGGGCGCGTCTGTTTCTGCGTTCTGGCTTGCGCGGTAATTTGTGCCATAATCGCCGGTTGTCCCGGCGCGGGCGGCGTATTCCCATTGGCCCTCGGTCGGAAGATCCATCTTGTAATTCGCGCCGAGCAATGTCGTGAAGCCGTTACAGAATTTCACACAGTCGCTCCACGGCATGTTGGTCATGGGCAGATTGTCTTGTCCTGCGGGATAGCTCTTTGCCATTACCGCCTTGTACTGCGCCTTCGTTATGGGCGTCTCCGCGATCCAGAACCCGCGCGTCAAGGTTACCATGCGTGGCTTGATGCCCCACCCCGCGCCGAATGTGTCGCCCATCGAAAAACTGCCGGGTGGACACCAGCGGAACCGCATCTCCACGCCATTGCCCAGCCTGAGCGCGTAAACGTCGCCCGCCCGCAGCGGACGGTTTTCCTGTTTCGGCTGCGGTTGCACCGGCTTCTTGGGGGCCTCGTCCGGTGCCCACCAGTTGTCCATGTCGGCGAACTGCCCGGTCATGGTCTGCCGATCAACCCAGCGGAACACGCCCTCGGTGAACTTCCCCGTCTTGTCGAACCCACCCTTGAGGTTGTCATACATGTTTTTCGACACCTGGCTCATGGCCTGTCTGCCGTCGGCCAGAAAGACATGGAAAATCAGCTTCCCGTCCTCGTAGCGGTCGAAGTAGATGTCTTTTGCGACAAGGCCGTTTTCTTGATTGTTGGCTATGACCTGCTTGAGTCCCTCGACGGTGTAGTCATCCAGTCCGGCCTCGAATATGGAAACTTTTTCGATGAGGCCGTAGGTGCCGAGCACGAGACGGTGGCGGACAAGGGGCAGAAACTCGTCCGGGAAGCCCCATTGCGAACCTTTGAGGGTCGAGCGGTTCATGTGGACGGAAAGCATCGACTGGAGATTGTCGAACGAGCGGATGAAGTAACGCTTCATCACGTCGTGTACGGACATTCTGAACCCAAATGGTGCGGACTTCTTGCAATGCGGACAAGTGAATCTGAAGTACGTGCCATCCTTGATTGCGTACTTGACCGTGTCGTTGTCCGTGAGATTGACCGACTTGCGGTAGGCGACCTTGAAAGGCTTTCCGCAACCGCTGCAGGTCAGCGTCCTGCTTACGAATCCGTCTGTCATGAGGATCGGATTATCCTCCATGACCTGACCTGCGGATTTGGGTCTGTCGTGCAATGCGCCATCAGGCAGGACATATTGCGCAACGGGGTCGTCCTGCGCCACCACTCTTGCGGCGGCAGAGCGCCGCTTCTCGACAATTCCCTTGAGGTGGTCGACATCAGCCGTGGAGTTCATGCCCTCGTATTCGGCGATGAGGAAGTTCAACGATACCTCGTCCAGCCCCTCCTCCTGCGAACTCCTGAACGCCTCGTATCGCTGCCGTGTTGCCGCGTCCAGCGTCTTTGCGTTTTTCCAGTACCAGAACAGAAGCGCAACCGCCGACTTCGCGTTCTGCGGCGCGTCGCGCACCTCGTCATGGAATTTCTGGCTTTCAGCCACCTCCGCGATTCCCGACATGAAGAACGCATCGGAATGTCCGGCGTCCGATGCCGCCTTGAAATAGAAGTGAGCCGTAGCCCAATTGGCCATTGCGTCCTTGGCCTGTCCGCCGGCTTGCGCCTTTTCCGCCGCAGCACAGGCCTCCATGCCTTTGTTGAACACGGCGTTCCGGGCTTCAAACTTCTCGCCGCAGCAATCGCATTCGACCTTAAAGGTCACCGCCTCGTCCGGCAGGTCGAGTTCAGTCTTGCACTTTGGACAGTTGATGATCATTGGCTGGCTCCTCTCGCATGCGCAGACCTCGCCGCCGTCCCACGAGGCCGCCCGCGCTTCTTCGGCCGACCGAGCTTCTTGGGGTTCTTGTATTTGCCGATGGCGAACGCCTCGTCAACCTTCTCTCGCCGCACTTTGTTCTTTTCACGGTGCGCGGCTATCCATTCCTTCGCCTTTTCAGCCAGCGGGACGCCCTTGACCCGCTCGTTCACCATTTCGGCCACGAAGTTGCTGATCGTGACGTTCGCCTCGTCCGCCAGCAGCTTGATTCTTGCCGCGTTGCCGACGGGGCATCTGCACATCATGGAATAGGTGTCAATGCTTGGCTTACAGGACACGGTAATGATCCTTTCCCAATATCAGATGAGCCTTTAGCGGAATTGAAACTATTTCGGCGGCGGACTTGAGCTGCGCCGTTACTGCGACATCTTCCTCGCTCGGCGTCGGGTCGCCGGTCGGGTGGTTGTGCGCCACGATGATGGACTTTGCCCCCCAGCTGATGGCGTGCTTGAGGATCTCCCGCGCATGGACGGGAGCCTGATCAACCACGCCCTTTGTTGCCGGGATTGGCAGACTGAGCGGACAGTCCTTCACGTCAAGCGGCAAGACGAAGAATATCTCCTGCCTTGTGTTTGGCGGCAACGCCCGCCTGAAAAGGTCGTAGGCGATGTCAGGGCTTGTCACGGGCCGCGTCTTGAAAGCCTCATCGTGCGCGTCGTAGGCGCGGCGGACGAACTCGAACGCCGCGCACAAGGTCTGCGCCCGCACCTTGCCGATTCCCTTGATCGGCGCTTCGGGATGCTCCTCGTTGTACGCTCTCACGCGCTCGATCACCATGCGCCAGTCGGCCTTGGCAAGCTCCGCCGCAGATCCAAACGCCGTGATGAGGCGATTGGAAAGCTCCAGCACGTTGATTCCGTTCACGCCGTGGCCGAGCATGATGGCGAGAAGCGACGAGGAGGACATCATCGTCACCGAGGGCAACGACGCCATCTGCTCGCGGGGCTTCAGCTCGTCCGCGAGGTTCTGGAAGTTGTTTTTGTCCTTATCGTCTAACTTCTTTCCCATTCCATTCCTTTTCCCTCTCTATCCTCTAACCTCTGCTTGCCTCTGGCAAATGCAAACCCAAACGTCTGCAAGCCGCTGTAGCTTGCATAAAGCAGGTCTGCAAATGTCTGGTACCTGTGGGCCATGTGCTATACTTCTTTATGCTTTTCTCCAGTCTCGTGGAGTCCGTGTTGTACCGCAAATATTTCTTTCTGTCGCTTGATTTCACGACGCAGTTCTTCTTCCGTAGGAAGACAAGTCATGTACTTCGCGGCGAAAAGCTGTTTACTGCCATGCAGAACGGAATAACGCGCAATATCTTTGCCTGTTTCGGTACATAGTGCCTGCCCATCAAAGGCCTGTTTCCGGCGCGGGCGTGGACTTTCGCCGCGCGCCCGCCGCCTCGCGAGGGCCTGAAAGTGCGGGGCTGGCGGCTTAAGCGGCATCGTCCAGCACCTCCATGAGATGGACGGCCGGGATGCCGTCTGCAGCCTCCGCGAAATACAAGACGGAAAAAGAAAGACTTGCGTCGAACAGGTTGGCCACAAGAACCGAGAGCGCTATGCTGCCGAGCGTTGTCGTGGAGAGCTTGGTCATGACCAGCCCCGCGCCGAAACACCGCTTGTCGCGGCTGAAGAAGCGCTCGACCTCGATGCGGTCGACGTCGTCCCTCCGCTCGGCGCGTTCGGCCTTGCGACGCTCCTTCTCGTCCGCCGGCGGCCTGCCGGGCCTGCGCCCAGACATCTTCACGCCGCGCCGCTCGCAGTATTCGCGGTTCTCCTTCGTCCTGTAGACCTGGTCGACGAGGACGCGCTTCGGATAGTGCCCCGCCCTCTCCCTGTAGCGCTCCAGAACGTCCTTGAGCACCGTGCATTCGTTGTAGGCGTCGAACGATATCCTCTCCAGTCTCGCGTGGCCTTTCTCGTCGACGCTCACATCGTACTTCGCGCCGAACTCGACGGGGGCCTTCGCCTTGCCGCGCACGATCGGGCGCAGGTACGGCTGCGTGATGCTGACGATGCGGTCCGCGACCCTGTGCTTCCCCTCGTCGAACATCTCCTTCTGCTGCGCGTAGAGCTTGCGGATCGCGCCCAGGTTCCACCTGTCCCGCCTGTCCACGAGGACTAGCCCCTTGGCAAGACAGGCGTCCACGAAGGCCATGTTGCGCTTCACCGCGCACAGCAGGACGCGGATGAGCGAGCGCATCCTCTTCGCGGGGCGCTTCTTCGCCTTCGCCATGGCGAGGTACTTCTTCCGCAGCACCTTGCGGTACGTGCGCGGCCTTCGCGGCTCGTCCGCGAGCGGGTGGAGCTTGTCGATCATCGCGTCGAGCTTCTCGCGCGCCTCGTTCAGCAGCGAGAAGTCCTGCGGATGGCGTATGTTCGAGGGCGAGCACGACGCATCGAGGATCATCGTGCCGAGGTTGCCGTTCGGCGACGGCTTCTCCTCCTTCTCGCCGGCGTGTTCGGGCGTTGGCTCCGCGTTCTTCAGGATCGTCTCGTTGACGGCGACGAGAAAGTCCATCCCGAAGCGCTTGCGCAGCTCGGGCAGGACGCCGTGCTTGAACGGGCACTTCGTCTGGTAGGCGGCCATGCCGATGAAGTACTGGTAGTATGGGTTGCGGCCTATCTCCTCGATGAGCCTGCGGTCGCTGAGCTTCATCCTCAACTGTATGATGAGCGCCCCCAGAGCCATCCGCGCGCCCAGGGCGGGACGCCCGCGCTTCGACGGGAAGAACTCCATGTACCGCTCCTCGACGGCGTTCCAGTCCACGCGCCCGGCGACGACGATCCACTCGTCGTTCATGTCGAGCTTCATGCCGCAGGACTGGTTGAAGTCCTCGAAGGTCATCTGCTCCGTCTTTTCTGCCTTGTACATGCGCTTTCCCCTGCAAAGTGCGGGGATTTTGGGGCATCCCCTAGGATTTCTTTGCACATAAAAAAGCATTTCTCGTCAATTTAAGCAAGCGGATTCTTGTGAATTTCATCAATTTAGATTTAATGGGCAGACACTACATAGGACAAGTCCTATCGTGGGGTTGTCTCCTTCCGTACGCTTCAAATCATCGTACATGCGCACATACATATCCATCTGCCCGACATCCTTGTGCGTCAGCTTGCCCGTCTTAAGGTCGATGAGGAAAAAGCACTTCAAAATGAAGTTGTAAAAGACAAGGTCGATGAAATAATCCTCGCCATCGGCGACGATATGTTGTTGACGGGCGACGAACGAAAAGCCCCTGCCAAGTTCCATGACAAACGAAGTGATGTGCGATATGATGGCTGATTCGAGATCGCTTTCCGTATAGGCTGGGTTGGGTGGCAATCCCAGGAACTCCGCCACTACGGGGCTTTTCACCATTTCTTTAACGAGAGGTGGATTGTCAGCCGATTTCTCGAGCATCTCCGCAACTACGGCGTCCTTCTTGGGCGAGGCGAGAAGTCGATGGTAATACTGCGTACCGATGTTGCGCGACAGCGTGCGAACGCTCCAATTTTCCCGTGACGCTTCGCACAAATACCAATAGCGCGCGTCCTCGTTTACGACAGGAAGAATCTGCCGAAAATGCGTCCAAGACAGATTTGGCACTCGCGAGTGCCAAATCTCGAAGTCTGGAATCTGAACGTAGAACAGTCGATAGTCGCGCAGTCTCCGTGGTGTGTAACGGTCTCCATAAGTCAAAATCAGGTCCTTTGACAAATTCTCGATCAAATGTTTACCATATTCCGCCCTCCGTGCGCCACTCTGTTCTTCTTCGACAAGTAATGCGTCACTGAACAGCGGGGTTTAGAAACTCCGACGGTTGGCAAAGGGGCTCCGCTACCGCTGCGCCTGACGCTTCGCGCCATCCAACCTCGTGCCAACAAACATTTCTTGATTTTGCTCCTTGGCATCTTATATGGCTTATGCTATATTGTCCACATGAAAAACACAAAGGCGGAGAAGGACGGCGAGGAGAGCGTTCTGCTGGACGCCCTGAGGTCGTGCGGCCCCGTGGCAAGGGGATGCCTCTCGCAAGTGCGCATGAAGTGCGCCAGGAGCGGATGCGGGGCGTGCAAGTCCGGCAAGGGGCATCCCGCGTGGATATTCGCGTACCGCGTCGGGGGCAGGCGCAAGTGCCTCTACGTGCGCAGGCGCGACGTGCCGGCGGTGGAGGCCGCGCTGGAGCGCGGCAGGCGGCTGGAGTCCCTGCTGCTTGCGGAGGGCGTGCGCCTGATCGAGTCGCTGCGCGCGGAGGCGGATGCGGACTGAGCGCCAGTCCGCGGGCTGCC